>Ga0307488_10001817_pt1 | contig 17940 bp, 27 predicted proteins | sample SB02metaG_FD_202248 | JGI IMG/M metagenome (GOLD analysis project Ga0307488, IMG submission 202248) | Sea-ice brine microbial communities from Beaufort Sea near Barrow, Alaska, United States - SB 0.2 | ecosystem: Environmental > Aquatic > Marine > Coastal | place: USA: Alaska | collected... | reverse complement strand
TAAAATTGGAGTGACTGTTGTTTGTTTTGTAGAATAATTCCTCATCAAGTTTACGATGAATATCTTTATCAAGAGTATATGAAATGGTTAATCCTTCCTTTGGAATATTATCATTATCTATTAATTCTCCTGCAATTTCTAAAACTTTTTCTAATGTCATATTAAAATGTATCCATGATCCGTTTCATTATTCGTTTGAGGAATGAAGGTTTTTTATGTCTGATAACACCAGCGTTTTCTTTAATCTCATTACCGAGACCATTTTTCATCTCATTGATAAATTTATCCTTCTCAATAAGTGTTTTACGACTATCGTTTTCAATACCAACCTCTTCTATTTTAAACTGATTCATATTCTAATATAATTAGAAAATATCTATTAATGAAGCATAAAGTGTTGGAATTAATGGTTTAGGTAACGTTTCCATATCAAACCAACCCCAATCTTCGTTCTCACCATTAAGATGACATTCATATTCTTCATCACAATAACCTAAAAACAAATAATAGTCAGTACCTTTAAGATGTTGTATTTCGTAAAACACAAATTCAATACCTTCAGATGGTATTTGAGTTTCCTCATGCAATTCCCTCTTTGCTGCATCTAATGGTTTCTCCAAATGATCAATACCACCACCTATGGTTGCCCAAGTAAATGGGAAGTTACCACCATCACCCCTTAAAGCTAAAAGGAATCTTCCTGTTTCTCTACATATTAATATTGTCCCTGCTGCGTAATTCATTTTCTTTTATTTAATATTGTCCTTTTGGTAAGTTTCGTTTAGCGTATTGTAACCATACATCTAAAACACCATCATAATCTTCTTCTGTTATTTCACCATCATCTACCTTCTCTGTTAGAGCATCCTTTAAAACCATAATTAATGGTTTTTTTATACTTTTAGCTTTTTGATATAATCCATGAACAAATGCTGGTACCTCATGTCTAGCTGTTAAATACTCAAAACCACCTACATATTCCTCTGCTTGTTCTTTGTTTGGGTTTATATATTGTAGGATATGTTCTATCTCATGTCTTAATGTTTCTTTCAATGTTCCAATTATATCACTATAAGAGTTTGGTGTATCGTTGGGGTCAATACTTAACTTTAAATTGATGTCAAGTATCATATTACCCATCTCATCAAATCCAATATCAGCACCACCACTTATACTATGGTTCATACCTTCAGGTAATTCTTTATATTCTATATCAACATCAATCTCCACCACATGTCCTTCAATCATTCTATCAGTAAAATAATTCTTTTCACCCGATTTTATATAATTAACTATTTTTCTACTTAAATCTGTCGGTATAAATCCATCAGCTTCATTAAGTAATTCCCTATATTGTGTTTCGTTTATAATTATTTTCATAGTTCTGATATTATTCTTTCTATTAACTCCGGCACGTCAAATTCTTCCACACTTATCTTATACCTGTTTTTAAACTCTTCTTTATGGAGTTGTGAAGCACTTACTAACCCCATTTGTTTTAAAATATTATAACCTAAAAAATCTGCTTCTTTTTCAGATTGTATATCGTGTCCATGTGTATGACCAGCCAATTTATGTGCTAACTCATGTGCTTCTATGACATAAAGGTGATCATCCGTAAACCATTCTTCATCTTCTAATCTACCATCTAAAAATATAATATTACTTTCGGATGAATAAAATGCGTGACCGTATTCCTCAAATAACCCACTAAAAAAAACCCATTTAGCGTTGTTAGGGTGTATAACATAGATAGGTATACTCTTATCTATTCTATTATTTTTTATTTCTATTCCATCCATTTACTATCAATTTAATTTTGAATATCTTTAATTATAAATATCATAACAATAATAAAGAATAAACAAAGATATGGAAAAAGAAGTTTTAAAACAAATAAAAAAACATAAACTAACATCGTTAGAAAATTTAACAAAAAATAAATAATGGAAGTATTACTTTTTATATTAGTAACATACGGAATATCAAACATTGTGGTATTCGGATCAATCTTTGAAGGATTCAGAGATTTTTGGAATGATTTATCCCCTAACTTCTTCGGGAAGTTATTTAGTTGTATGGTGTGTCTACCAACTTGGGTAGGTATCTTTATATCAATAGGTGCTCACCTTACAAAATTCACACAATTTTCACCATTTGCACATTATGGGTTGGATAACGCATTTTTGGCAATCTTTTTAGATGGGTGTTTAGCTTCAGGTTGTGTATGGTTAGTCCACACTTTTCAAGAATATTTAGAAGGGGAATAAAAAAAGTGAGGGGTTAAACGACCCCTTTAAATTTCTTTTTTATTTAGGTTCTACAATTATTTGTAATTGTATTATCTTATCATTTGATTTAACATAACCGTCTATATTATATGTATTACCGTCAAGTACCACACCAAGTTCACAATCAAAAATAAAATCATCTATATCTTTAGTATCCCATGTTTTATTCTTACCACCATTATTATACATATAATATATTTTTGCATCTGACGTGAAGAATTTACCTTTTTGACTATTAAAATCTTCTACCGATACTTTACCCAATATTAAACCACCTACTAAATCATTTAATTCTCTATCTAATTGTGGATCAAATGGGTAACCTGTTTTACCATCTGATAATTCCCAATTTTTTCTTTCTTGTTCATTAATCAACCTCTTATATTGACTTTCTGATATTACAATCTTTTTCATACTCTATACTTTTTCTAACCTTATTTTTACTATATCACCATTTTTACGTGCAGCATCAAATTCTATTTCTTCCTCACCAATCCTAGAAATTATAGATTTAAGTTTATCTGAAGTTATATCACCCTCTTCCTCACCTAATGGGGTAGTGAGTTTAATTTTATAAAGGCCACCTTCCTCATATATATTATCCATAGTTAAATTAATACACGTTAACATATTAGGAGCGCACACCTCATAACTAACACCTTTATTAGTTTTCAAAATACCATCTTGTGTAAATATTTCTACCCCATCAAAATTTATTCGTTCACCTAATAATACCTTATTGGCTTCTTCCATTAAAAGTCTTTTCTCTCTCGATAATCTTCCCATACTATTATGATTTACTATAAATATTCTTTAAAACAAAAAAGAGGAAGTTTTTTAGGCTTCCTCTGTTTCTTCTATCTCTTCTTCTACCTTCTCATTGGTAGGTGGTAATTCTATACCTTTATGTGTTGGTGGGGGTTCATTATCCTCTATGTTGGTTGAACTGTTTAAATCACTTAAACTAGGTTCTTCTATATCTTCAATTTTGAATTTGAGTCTTTCTAACTCACTTAATGATTTTGTATTAAACCACATTTTTAACTCTTCAATTTTAGCTTTAAGTAAAACTAATTTGTGTTCTTTTTCCATGTTACCACTTATGATACCTTCCACATGATCTAAAATCATATCAAAGTCATTGGATCCTTGATCCACAGGGTAAAACATAAAATAATTATTATTATTCTGACTTGGTTTATAAGTAACCACATCAGATTCATAAACATCCCAACCTTCTTTTAAAACAACATCTACAACACCCATATCTTTGACAAATCTAATGCCTGTCACATAAGGTCGTAAATCGTTTAATCTTTCTTGTATCATCATAAAACTTTTTTTTTATAAGATGGTTATTCCGTTAACAATACTCATTAAGATATAGGCAATAGATATAGCTAAAAATAGTAGGGGTTGTTTTTCTAAAACAAATCTCGACTTACCATAGATACTACGGGAAAGGAAGAATAAGTTTCTTAATACATTCAATGAACTTATACAGAACATGAAAATTAATATTTTATTTATTATATCTATTGCCATTATATCGTAATTTTTATGCTACCGCTTCAGCTTTTTTCTTTTCAGAAACATCTACTCTGATTTCTTGTGAAAGGTTTTTAATTTCTTGTAGACCTTTTCTTAACCTTGTACCGGCAGCCTTATTACCTTTTACATAAAATTTTTCAGCTTCCGCTTCAATTTCTGCAACTTTTGCTTTTAATTCTTCAAATTTTTCCATTTGTAAAAAAATTATTTAATTGTTATTATTATCCTCTTCGTGAGGCTTGGTTAAAACTTCTTCCGGTACCATACCAGTTAAAGATTTAATATTGTTATTTATTATTGTTAATTTTTGTATGATACCAATAAACCTATCTGACTTCTCGTCTGTTGATATGTCCATTTCTAATAGATTATTAATATCCATTTCTGACATATCTCTATCATTAATCATTTTTGCTAAAACTATTTCAAAAAATTCTTTTGTCATACACCAACTATAAAACTTATTTCTTCTAAAATAAATAGTATAAACTACGTTTTTAGTTTAAAATTCAAACTTTTATCAAATAATTTATATAATTCTAGTAGAAGATCCATATCAGATCTAGTTTTAATTCTATGATAATTGAAAGATAAATTTGGTAATCTATTTAAATTACCGATGATTTCATCCTTATCATCTTCTCCATAAAACAATTCATTATAAAAATGGTAAAAATATTCTTTTAAGTCATTTACACCATCAAATATGATATTCTCTCCCTTAAAGTCACTTACAACCCTTCTAAAACACCATAGGAAGTGTTTCTTTACATCTTCATCAGTAAACACAACATCATCACCCAAATAAGTATTAACTATCAATAGGTTAAGTGTTTTCACGAAATCATAGTACAACTCACATTTGTCGTACCTTACATTGTTTGCTTTATACAACAATGTCATATCTTCTTTTGAGAGTGGTGTTCCGATATATCGTAAAAATTCTATCGTGTTTATTCTATCCATACAATATAAGTATATGATAGGAAGTGTGAGATTAAAGACTGACTAACATATCTAACAACTCTTGTTGTGGGAACATGTCATATTTGTCTTTTCTTGTATTAGTATGTGTCCACATACCTTTTATTTTTCCGTAGTAAGCAGATTCATTAAATTCAAATCCATCAGCACCTTTTGATTTAACTTCTTCTACTAACCCTTTACGGATATCAATACCATCCCTATGTTCGATATAAAGTATCCATTTCCTAATTGATTCAATTTGTGTGTCTGAATAACGATGCCATACCTTATGTCCTTTGAATGGTTTTGCTAGTGTTACTATTTGAGAACTGTCTACATTAGTACCTGCGTATGTTTTACCATCTACAACATAACCAAAATTACAAACTTCAATACCTACTGAATGTGTGTGCATATGTTGTGATCCATTTTTACCTAAATGCCACCCATAACCACCTTCAGGGAATGCTTGTACCATTACCCCATCATATTTATCTTCATTACCTTTAACAGATGACCCACCTAATACAAACTCTGTTGCAACTGCACCTCTTGTATCTCTACCCCACTGATCTACAGCGTTAAAAGGGTTATGCCACCCAGCGGTATGATGTAAGAAAACATATTCTTTACTCGTTGGTCCTACCTTATATTCACCTCCACCCATAAAACGTCTATTAATCACCAATCCATTATATGTTGTGAATGTCTGTTCTGAATTATCAGTTGTCGCTAAACCCATAGCATCCCATGTTTTGGGCCCTACTATACCATCTGCAGTTAATCCTTCTGATGTTTGCCATTTTTTTACTGCAGTTTCTGTACCGCTACCGAAATCACCATCAGCACCTACTTCTAAAAACTCTTGTAATTCTTTAACTTCTTTTCCTTTACTACCTAATTTTAATACCATTTTTTATATTTTTCTTTTTATTATAACTTTCAAATATAGAATCATCTTCTATATGTTCTTTATATCTCATAAGTAGTGGTACCTGTTTTATAAGTATTCGTTTAGTAATGTTAACCCACTGGTCACAAAATCTTTTAACTTCCTCTGTCGAATAATTTTTTAATGGTGGTAGTGCTGTATCTTTTACCCAACCATCATCAACCTCATCAACATATTTATTTTTTAAAAGTTTTTGTGCCCAATCACCAAATGACTCGTGACTGTGGTTAATAAAAGTATAACCATATTTACCATTATCCCCAATATCACGATTTAAATAAATCTGACCATAAACACTAACTTCTTTTGTAGTATAACCATCCTCTTCATTATGGTACTCACCAGTAAGTGGCATAAAAAAATCAAGTGTTGCAAACATTTCTTCCACTATTGATATTTCTAAATCTTCCATAAATTCAATAGTACCAGTTATACCATCTATATTGTAGATTTCTTTTCCACTATAATTTTTATACATATATTCCGTTAACACTCTATTTGTAAGCCCACCATATTTACTAGTATCATATGTTGGTACTATGACCATACCTTCTTCACTAAAAAGTATATCAGAATATTTTGTGTAAGTTAGGTATAACTGAAAAATTAAGTGTAAGTCTACTGCAAACTTATCTGAAATTTCTATAAATGACTTATCGTCAACATCATCACCCAGTTTATGGAATGTTTTCAATATTGCCTTATAGAGTTTACTCATTGGTAATGTGTCAATCATTGATTCTGTTAATATATTTTTGAATTTCATCCTCTATTAGTTTATTTATAAATATCCTTATAAATAAAAAAACCCCATCAATTACTTGATGAGGTCTTTCTAAATTGGGGGTTGTATCTTTATTTTTTTTCTTCTCTTAACACATCCATCATTTTTTGAAACTGAACTGTTTCATTGATGTAATCATTAGTCTTTCCAACAACGTCTGATGACTTATAGTTGAATAACCTTTTCATCTCATCTTTGGATTCATTAATTTTTTCTTTATTCTTATATAGTAATGAAACTCCTTCTCCGTTTTCTGAATTACCTTCCCATCTAACTTGGTAAGTTTCATTAACATTTGCCATTAAGAATACATTGTCATCAACTTTGTAACTTTCTGGTATTAAAGACATCATGTGTTGTTCATCTTTAAATTCTTGTTTGTAGTTCATTCTTTTCATAGTACTTTCATTTTTTATTGTTGCCCTTACTTTTGGTGTTGGTTGATATTCGTCTCTATGTTTTCTATAGTCTTTACTAGCACCTTTTAATTTACCCCAAGTGTCTTTTCCTTCACCTGCAGCGAATCCAAATTCATCAGTTCCAAACTCTTTATAATATTCTGAATGATCGTTTATATCATCTTGTCTTTTATCAAATTCATCAGAAACATCGGTATCTCTATTATCATACTTTAATGCTAATTGACCCGGTCCTAAAGCAGCAGTTTCTAATTCATCTTCAGATTCTTCCCTAGTTGTCTTTGGTGGGTTCTCTAAAGCATTTTCATCTTTACCTTCATCAAAGTCATATAGTTCAGCTAATTTGGCATAGCTATCTTTCAATCCTTCATCATTATGTTTCTTGGATAATGCTTGAATTTTTTTTGTGAAACCCAAACCTTTAGCTTCTGCTTCTGCTTCAGTAATGGTTTTAATCTTTATATTTTTAGTCAAAAATCTCTTATTCATGTCTTTGTTTTCTTATAAATATCTATTAATTAAAGAATGAACATATTTTTTAGATTTTCCTGTCTTTTTACATATGTTTTCTATAAGTTGTTCATCTTCTTCATTTACTGAAAATGGTTGTTTACTCGTCTCAATTGCATTAGCATCTTGGATGCAATAAGGGAATGTTTTGCATTTCTCTTTTATCTTAACAAATGTACTTAAATTCTTACCATCACCTTTATAGGTAACTTTATGGTCATTTCCCTTTCTCTGTACTGCGTTTCCTTTTTTTCCTTTTGTACCCATAAACTTATTATCACCCCAACCACCTGGTGAATCATAAGTCGTAATATCACCACCATCAGTAGATTCTAACATTTCTTTTTTGGTTACTACGTTAGACTCTTTTAATTGATTCTTTTTGAAAACCTTACTTTCATTTTTTTTATTAAATGAAAACATTTTACCGATCGGTGTTGTCATACCACCAGCACTACTAACTGGTACTTTACCTTTATAAAAACTTCTCTTAATAGGTTTGCGTTTACCTCCTAGTGCACCAACAAACGCCCCGCTACCTCCAGCGGTTGATGATTCCTCTATTTCTTCCTCAAATTTAATATCTTTTTTCTTTATTCTTTTTTTATTAAATTTTTCCAAACCTTTTTCAGAAGCCTTAACACCATGTTTTTTATTCGTATAGTAATCGGGAAATTCATCAATGTGATCCATAGTGATTTCCTCAGCAGTATCATCACTATTAGTATGTTCTCTTTCAATACCCTTCCCAACTTTAATTTCATTGGCAATATCCCTTAATGTTCTTTTGTGTTTTTTAGCTAAATCTTTAGGTGTTTTATTATCAGCAACACCACCTATTATCTCTTCACCCTCAACAACACCCTTAGCTGATTTTAAATCAGTATTAGTTCCAGTTCCTCCTGGCGTTGCATAACCCTTAACCGTTTTACCAGCAGGTATAGATACCGCAACTTTTGATTTGTTACTTAATTGACTTATTATTTCACCTGCCCTTATCTTTTCCATCTCTTCTGGTGTCAACTCTTCACCCTCATCCTCAAAAAAGATATCTTTTAAACCAGCGTTGTTTGCTGCGTTTGACCAATCATTTGTAGATGGACCAAAACTTTCATCTTCTATAATATGTTTTTCTGAATGACCAACTTTACATTTGATTTTCATCAAACCCACCAATGTTTTTGCTGTTTGGTATTGTTTGTCGGTTTCACCTATCTCATACATCTTCATAAAATAGTTTGCTGCCTTAACTGCGGTTTTTAAATGGTCGCTATTTTTACAAGATTTAATAACTCGTATGAGTTTTTTGAAATTTTCTTCTCTTTTTTCCATTTTATCTAATTCCTGCTTTCCATACTGAACGTCTCATCCATAACTCACGATAAAGTTGTTCTAATACGTCTTTACTTATTTTAACAATTTGTTTTTCAAATGGTTTACCTTTAATTTCTTTTGTGATGATATCTTTAACCTTTTTCTCTAAATCTTTACCAAAAGCATCTTTGATTTCTTTACGCATCATAACCCCAATCTTCTCTTCATCAGATTTGGTAAGTTCTTCTAATATAATTTGTTTGATATCCATACTAATAAATATATGGAACAATGGAAAAATTAGCCTAACGCTAATAATGTAAGTATCGGTAAAATAACTGCAGCAGAGAATCCTACTACTTTAAGGAATTTCTGTTTCCTAATCTCCTTTTTTTGTTGTTTAATGGTGTCTTCTAACAAAGCCTTTTCAGATTCATTATTAGCAATTACACTATCAAAATTCTCCAACATCTGTTGGAGATTTGTATTTTGTTCTGTTAAAGCATCTATTTTATCTTTTTGTAAAATAACTTTTTCAGTATTTAAACTATCTCTAGTTTTATATTCTAATAATAAACTATCTGCATACTCATAGTGTAATACATCCTCTAGAAGTATCTTTGCATCCTCATAATGCATCTCAACAAGGGTATCACCCTTTTGGTTAATTACTACCCTTACTCTCTCTTCTGGTAAGATAGTTGTTGAGTGACCCTGCAACGCCATCAGCGTTAAGAACACGAACAACATCAGAAACTTTATCTTTGTCATTTTGTAAGTTAGTTATACTACCACTATTATTATTTAAACCACCATCAATCTCTTTAATATCACCATTAATATTTTCAATTTTAACATTTAGTTCTTCATTCTTTTTTTCTAGAGTACCATTACTCTCCAGTAAACTATCATTTTGTTCTTTTAAATTCTTTAATTCAGCATCATGGTTATCAATATCTTTGTTACCACCACCCCCGAAAATAAACATCAATACTAAAGCAACACCCAGTATTAATATGAAAATAGTCTTTATGTCTAAATTTTTAAAATCCATTACATCATTGGTTCTTCTGTTTCGTCAGGTAAATCATCACCAGGCTCTAAACCACCATTCATAGGTGCAGTATCACTATCCTTTGAACTATTATACTCTTCAGCAATTCTGTTAGCCCATTCATCAGACCAAGCTTTATAATAACCAACTAATTTTTTAATAACTTCTAAAGTTTCATCCCTTAATTGTAACAACTCTGCAGATATATAAACCCCAGTACTATCATCTAATGAATAAAACCATTCTATCCTACTATCAGTAAATGTACCACCAAATTCAACATTTTGTGATTCAGGGTATAATTTAAACTTATTGAACTCAACTCTATTATGAACCGATTGTCTAAATTTATCTTGTTCTTCTCTAAATTCATCCTTCTCTAATTCTCTTTCCTCAACACTTTCTCCCGTTTCACCTGTTTCTGCAGTTTCAAATCCATCAGTAGGTTCCATTTGATCAATAGGATCTAAAGTAGGATCATCCATCTCTAACCCCTGTTCTCTTAATAACCCTTTTTTATTAGTTTTATAATTAGATTCCCTAATAACGTTTAACATTTTTCTTGTCGGATCAGTTTCTTCTTGTTCCTTAATTGTGTGTTTACCATTATTAGATTCCCTAATAACGTTTAACATTTTTCTTGTGTGATCTTCATCTTGATAGTTCATCCTTTTCTATTTTTGTTTCTAATTTATTCTTTAACCCCTTATAATCCCAAGCTGGTGAAAGATCTGTTTTTTCTTTATAATAATTACTTCTATAAGTAATCCCCTCATATAATTCAATATTCGGTATTTGTGTGTTATGACCAACAATCTTTGTTTCAACGTCAAACTTATCACATAAATATCCTACCAAATCTAAAGTGGCTTTATATTGTTTCGGAGTGTAAGGATCCCAATATGAAAATCCTCTCCATCTCTTCTCAATAACCTTTACTCTTCTTTTATAAATATTACCAACCCAATCAATATACCTATCTTTAAGTAAATCTTTCATTAACCAACCCTGATTTTCAACACTAATCGAGATACTTTTCTTATCTACAGATTTATCACCGATAAAATCAGAATAATATTTTGGGTCAAAATGTTCATATATATTACCTTTCCTATCAATAGTATAAGCACTAGTTTTTGTATAATTACCACCTAACCTATGTTCCCAACCATTAACATGTTTCATATCAGGTAATAATGTATTACCCAATATAATTTGCTGTTTATCAAATTCCTTATCAAAGTAATTATTAGTGGTTAATTTATATTTACCCTTATTAATCTCCATTATGTAATTCTATCTATCCCAGCTTTTCTCTTTGGTGGTGGATTATTAACTACCCTATCTTGTTTTGATAATATTTCTTGTGTTACCTCTTTTACTGGTGGGGTTTCAATAACTTCTATTTGAGTTTCCTTTGGTAAATCAATCACTTTAGCTTTATCCTCTTCCAATTCTTTATTTATTGAATTTTCTTCTATTTCATTCACAACTTCTTCTGTTATACTTTCTTCTTCACTAACCCTAATTGGAACATCAACATCATCTTCAGGTGTGTGATCCAAACTTTCAATTAAATCACCTACAGTTTCATGACCTTCTTCTTCCATCAATTCCTCTACCATATTATTCGTAACCATATCTAACGCATGATCCTCATCAAACTCATCATCTACTACCTCTTCAACTACATCATGTAGTTGAGTGGACTCATTATTAGGTATTTTTGTATCATCTACTACCTCATCTTCCTTCTCTTTTTCATAATTAACAAAGAAATGTAATGATGTTAATGAGATAAGTGGTAAAAACCCACCTTCTAGAAATGCTAACCATCTTTTTAACCCGATAATGTCAGTTAAATCAGTTCCCATCATTTCCCACACAGGACCAGTTAGTTCTACCCAATTTCTAAATAACTCACCTGTTGCGTCTATCTGAACATAAGAGTAAAAGATATTACCTATCATTTGAATGAATGTGACCAAACCAAACATAAACCAAACACCACCTTTAATTTTATTAGTCGCAGCAACCAATGCTGACATCGCACCAACCTCTATCGCTATAGATAGATATATCGCCCAACTAATAGGGTTAGCCATATCATACCAAGTTACAACGTGAGAGATTGATATCCCAGCAACTAGTAGAATGGGGACTAGGAACATAGCCCTATTAGGGTTATTCTTTATCCAATTCCAAATGTTTTTCATAAGATTATTTTTGTAAGACTTTTATATTGTCTTTGACAACCATATGTAATTCCATTAATTGTTCACCCCTGTCTTGTTTAGAAATGAAGTGATCATAATCCATATGTAAGTTTAATTTCTCCAACCTTAAAAATTCAGGGAAACTATCAATCTTTTGTGTTTTCGTTGTGATAACACCATTTAAACTATCAATTTTCTCTACTTGTTGTATCTCTACCTTTCCTAATTTAGAGATAGTTACCCCTCTACCACAAGACCTAACAAAAAACACAACTAGTAGTATAGCTAAAATGTATATGTTATACTTCTTTAATAATTCTATAATTTTATTCATAATTTTAAGTTTTTATCTATTCTATAAATATCTATTTCAAAAAAATAGTAACCTTTTTAAAAAAAGTGTATAAAAAAAGGGGATATAAAATATCCCCCTTTTCTTCTCTATCAAATAATTTGATTACATTAAGTAATCGAAAACACCATCGGTGTTATGTCTAATCTTTCTAATCGCACTTTCTTTTATCTGTCTAATTCTTTCTTTAGTTAATTGGTACTCCTCACCAATCTGAGCTAATGTCATTGGTTCACCATCAATACCAAAATAACAATTAACTATATTCTTTTCTCTGTCAGATAAACACTCCATAGCCTTACCCAATTGTATTTTTAATGATTCTTCCTCCACTAATACATCATCAGGACTACCAAATATGTCATCAGCAATCATATCTGATAGTTCAGTACCATCCTCATTGATTGGTGTTGATAATGAATTACAATATGGGACTTGAACATACTCTACTTCATCTGCTCTCGGTAATCTATAATTCTCCTTTTCAAACATATCAGTTTCTTTACGCAATTTAGACATTTTGTTAATCATATTTGCAGGTAATCTAACCGTTCTTGAGTTTTCATTAAGACAATGTTTAATCGCTTGTTTAACCCACCAGACAGCGTATGATATAAATCGATACCCTTTGGTGTGATCGAATTTCTGAGCTGCAGTTATTAAACCATAATTACCTTCCGATATTAAATCAGCTAATGCTACACCCTGACTTTGGTATTGTTTTGCAATACTAATCACAAACCTTAAATTAGCTTTCACCAATTCATCCGATGCCCTTTTATCACCTTCAACAATCCTCTTTGCTAGGATTAATTCTCTTTCCTGTGATATCGTATCACTTTTTCTCACATCTTTCAAATAGATAGATAAACCATCTTCCTTTGTGTCAATAAACCTTTTGTTTCCCATAAAACTTTTTATTATTAATTATTTTTTTCTTCTGAATACTTTTTAAGTAATTTCTTTTCCTTTGTGCTTAACTTTTCATAACCAACCTCACTAATCCTATCAAGTATATCATCCATATCAGGATCCGGTTCATCACCTAATACTTCATAATCACCATCAACTATCTTACCTTTAATTATCTCCATAATAGACGAAGTGTTTTTATCAATGTTTTGGAATAATTTACTATTATCCATAGGTCCACCAAATAGTGTGTTTTGAAATTTTTCGTCTTTTATATCTGCAGAGTAAAACCCAGGTGTCATTTCAAATACTATATATGATTTCTCATCGTCTTTAAGTATTTGCTCAACCTCTGTTAGAGAGAATGCTGATATAAATGTTGCAATAACTAAACCACTTCCACTTACATACGCAACATCTTCTTCCGATATCTCACTTAATAGTTTAGTAACACCAGAAACGTTACCTAAACCAACCATACAATATTTTCTAATAATATTATTCTCCATATTCTTTTAATTATAAATATCCCATATCAATTTATGTTCCACTTTTTACTACAATAAAGTTAATGACGATATGTCATCTTTTTTTACTACAGTTATTATTTTATCTGCCCAATCTTGTGCGATAGGGTTATGTGTGATGAATAAAATAATGTCATACATTGTTTTGATTTTATCAAAAAATAGTTTCACATTATCTAAATTAACATCTGCCACTTTACCTAATACTTCATCAAATACAATAATATTTGGTTTTGGTAAAGTAGATATCCTACCTAAAACACAACGTAATGCTAATGAAGCAACGGTAGCCTCTAACCCTGAGCCACTTTTCAGTTTTTTAGTTACCCCACTTTTTATTATTAAGAACTCAACTTCGTTCTTATCATTCATACTTAATTCAATCTCAAAATCACAAACTTCATCTAATAACCTCTGTAGTTCATAATTTATAATTGGTATCACCGATGACAATACTAACTTTGATATCCCATTCTTACCAATCATCTTATGGTAAACCTCAAATATTTTAAGAACTTCAGTCTCTTTCTTAATTGTTTTAATTAAAGTTTGATTTTCTTCAATATCTTCTTTTGATTTTTTAATATCATTATTAGAATCATTAATAGAAGTATTTATCCCATCCCTTTCTAAATTAAGATTTAATAATAACTGGTTATAACCTAATACTTTACTACTTACATCCCTATTAGTTTCAATCCCTTTAAGATTTTTGTTGTAACCCTTTAAAATACCTTTCTTTTCTTTGACATCCACACGCATACTATCCATCTCCACTTCCAATCTATCCTTAACCAAACCTAACTTATCTTTAGAATCTGATTTGTGTTTCGTCTCTACAAAGATAGATATTTTTTCTGTTATAACACCTAACTTTTTCTCTTCTTTTTCTAAAGATTTTTCAATTTCATGGATTTCTGTCTCTAAATTCTCAATTTGTTCGGTATGATCAACATCTTTAAGTGGTTGTTTACATAATCCACAGGTTTCACCCTCTTTCATATCCTTAATTTGTTTCTCTTTGGTTTTAATATCTTTCTCATTAGAACCAATAGATAACTTAACTTCAACTTGTTCATCAGTTAACTCAATGTATGAATCCTCATCAAAATCAACCTCACCGATATCTGTAATTTTAACTATCGTTTCATCTAATGATCCTTTTTTTGATACTCCACCCTCAATTAAATCATCAATCTCCATTTGTAGAGTTTGTGGATTCACATCTGCAACCTCATCATCAATATCAATCTTCTGAGCTAGTAATTTTTCCTTTTTACTATTAGCCGTTTTAATCTCATCTTCTTTTAATGTTAAGTCTTTAGTAAATTTAATAATATTTTCTTCACTAGTTTTACCCAATTCTTTACTATCTGCAATTTCAATTTCAAGATCCTTCAAATTATAAATGTTTGACTTCATTTTTGTTTTAAAGTCTGACATCATAGTTTTATTAACCTTTTCCTTTCTCTCAATTGCTTCTAATCCAACAAATTTGGTAAGTAACCTTCCTCTCTCTGTCGCTTTAGTTTCAATTAAGTCTTCAAGGTTTTTTGCGGTCGCTACAATAGTTGTCATAAAGTCATCATAACTACCGATAGTTTCAGTAATTAAAGTATCAGTCTCTCTTCTTTGTTCACCCTCTAAATTTTCTCTATTACCATCCGCAAGGATACGATAAAAATCTAAATTGGTAGAAACTGTCCAACCACCTTTCTTTTTAGCCTTCCTTTGGATACCTCTCTCAATAACATAATCTAAACCATCAATGGTGATTTCACCAGAAACAGTTAACTCATTTTTATCTGTATAGGTGTTGAATATTTCACCCGCAGTATCTGTTTTAGTTGTCTTACCAAAAAATAAGAATAATAAGGAATCAATACTGAATATTGTTTTACCACCTTGATTGGCAGGTTCAGATTTAACTATATTTAACCCTTTAAGTTTAGTATAATCTAAATCATTATCACTACCATACGATAAGAAATTATCGATCCATAGTTTTTTTAGTTCCCATCTTCTATATCGATAATCCTCAACCTCATCTACCATCAACTCTTCTTCTATCCGATCATCTAACTTACATAACCTAGTGAAGTCAACAGACATATCGTTACGTTTCAACCATTCTGCGAATAATTTTCTTTGGTATTCCTTATCCATGATGTTTTCAATTAAACCATCACTAATGTCAATACGTTTACCTTCCTTATTCTTAATAATCGGAATAAAGTTTATTTTAATCGCAGTAGGTGCAACACCATACTTCTTTGAGAAATATGATTTAACTCTATTACGAGCCTCCACCGTTCTATTTTCAGGATAATCTTCCCAATCAACCCTTATGTGTGCTTTTTCCGGTACTTTTACTTTCGTCAATGTTGCCATATTATCTTTTTCTTATATTTGAGCCACCGCCCCATTTTCCACGATCATCATCGTAGATATCGTTATTATCATCTGAACCACCATTAAGATGGTTAAGAATATCATTCAATCTTTTAATTTCTTCTTTGGATTTGTCGTGAGCCTCTACCTCTTCTTCCCAAAAACCTTTATACTTTTCGTCTACAACTACGTCTAATTCATCACAAAGTTCATCATAAGTATTTTGTAAAGAATCTACAACACCATTTAGAGAAGTTACTTCTTCACCCCATTGTTTCATAGTATTGTCTAATGAAATTTGTTTCCTATCCAATTCTATCTGTAAACTATTGACTGATTCATCATCAGTTACATAAACTTCCTTAACCACTTCTACCTCTTTAATAACCTCCACAGGAACCTCTATCTCCTTCTCAACTACTTTCTCTACTATCACTTCCTTAATCACCTCAACAGGTACTTCTTTTATTACCTCTTTAATTACTTCTACTATTTTCTCAACTTCAACAATCTTTTCAATAATTTCAGGTTCAGGTGGATCCACTTCTTGAGTATCACCAAAAGGGGAAGTTCCATATTTCTCAACATTAAAACCATTACCCACCATTTTGTTGATGAACTCATCTATGTTTGGGATACCATTTAATCTACAATAATCCCATATCTCATCTTGTAGTCTTTTTGGTATCTCCATTAAGCATTTAATAACTTTTCACTCTCATCCTCTAAATCATCAAGGGAAGTTATTTTAAATACAAAATACCCATAATCTATTTCTAAATTATGTTCACTATAGGTTCTATCAGATACATCCCATATAAGATACCCATGTTCGTATAACTTCTCACCAAAGTCTTGTTGTATCATTGATGATGAGTAAGCGATAGGGATACCCTTATAATCAAATTTCTGACGTAAATGGATATCACCCATTAATACCATATCACAACCATCAAATTGTTCTAAATCGTTATGATCTTCAAACTCATACCCAATGGCAGTTATTGCACCATTTACAGGTGCGTGATATAACCCAACATAGGATTTATCATCACCATATTCTTTACGTGCACTTTCAATGTCAGGACGTTCATTCTCCTCAAAAATAGAATAAACACACCAAACAATGTTATCATCTTCATAACCCTTACTCTCTGTAAGATAAGATACATTATCATTATCTATAGCATCCACTATTGGTGATATACTATCCATCCTATCTTTATTATTCTCTAATAAGTCATGGTTACCCGCAATAACAATTACTGGACATTGTTTCGAACATTCATTTAGAAACCAAGCAACCAATGAAAATAATTCGTTGGAGATTGTTATCTTCTGATGAACGATATCACCAGCAATAACAATTCTACATTCACCATGTTTTAATTTATTTTTTTCAATAAATTCTTTTACTTCACTTACAAATTGTTCACACCCATCCCTTGACTCTGCCAATCTTTTATAGGTTCTGAAATGTAAATCCGCTATGTGGAAAAAATATTTTACCATACTATATTATTTTTATTAAAGTTAGTCATATTTAATTAGAAAAACAAATCAAATGGAAGACGAAATTGTTGATGATGATTACGGGTGGTTTCCCGATCACTCATTCTAAGCAAACATTGCTTGGTTATCTAATTTAAATTGAAACATGTCGTCTACTAAATTTCCGTAGTCTTCACATTTTATGATTTC
>Ga0307488_10001814_pt1 | contig 17941 bp, 17 predicted proteins | sample SB02metaG_FD_202248 | JGI IMG/M metagenome (GOLD analysis project Ga0307488, IMG submission 202248) | Sea-ice brine microbial communities from Beaufort Sea near Barrow, Alaska, United States - SB 0.2 | ecosystem: Environmental > Aquatic > Marine > Coastal | place: USA: Alaska | collected... | reverse complement strand
ATTTTAAAAGCTTAATAGCACCATAAACATTATTCTTAATTAAGGCTTCAACAGAAATTTGGTCTTTTTCAGACCGCACATGTTTATGAGCTGAAAAGTTTGCGACAACTTGCCAAGAATCAGAATTGAAAATTTTATCGAAAGTATCACTTAATAAATTTACTGGATATGTTATGTATTCAGGCTTATAATCTAATAAATTAGAGCTTCTAAGATCCCTAGTTAATTCGGTTAAACCATTTTCGTTAATATCTACGACTGTTATCTTTGAGGGTTTATATTTCAATATTTGTTTGATATAACTAGACCCTATTGTTCCTGCACCTCCAATAACTAAAATATTTTGATTACAAATTTTGTTTGATAAAATATTTTTGTTTTTTAAAATATCTTCATCAAAACTTATCTTTTTATAAAACGTTTTTTTAATTTGATTCATTTTGTATCCTTAAAGACTATCTTTTATTGAAAGAAATTTAGTCTGTTTTTATGTAATTATTTTAATAAAGCTTTATTTGTACATCGCTTCATAATATTTCTCATACTCTCCCGAGGTTACATTTTGTAACCAATCTCCATTATCTAAGTACCACTTTACGGTCTTATCAATTCCTTCTTCAAACTGCAGGGAAGGTTCCCACCCCAATTCTTCTTTTAGCTTTGTAGAATCTATTGCGTACCTTAAGTCATGTCCTGCTCTATCCGTGACATAGGTAATTAATTTTTCTGAAGCACCTTCTTCTCTTCCGAGCAATCGATCAACTGTTTTAATCATTACTTTTATCAAGTCAATGTTTTTCCATTCATTAAACCCGCCAATATTATAGGTATCTCCTAATTTTCCGTTGTGAAAAATAACATCAATAGCCTTAACATGGTCATCTACAAACAACCAATCACGTATGTTTTCTCCTTTTCCATAAACCGGTAGCGGTTTGTTATGGACAATATTATTGATAAATAAAGGAATTAATTTCTCTGGAAACTGATACGAACCATAATTATTTGAACAATTAGATATCACTGTAGGAAATCCATAGGTGTCATGAAAAGCTCTTACAAAATGATCTGAAGATGCTTTGGATGCCGAATAAGGAGAATGCGGATCGTAGGCTGTGTTTTCAGTAAAAAACCCTTTTTCTCCAAGCGAACCATACACCTCATCTGTAGATACGTGGTAGAATAATTTATTTGTAAAGTCAGCTTTCCAAGACTCTTTAGCTACCTTTAATAAACTAAGCGTTCCCATTACATTGGTCTGCGCAAAAGTAAATGGATCTTCAATAGAACGATCTACATGCGATTCTGCTGCTAAATGAATTACTGAGTCTATATTATACTCTTGAAAAACCTCTGTTAATTTCTTTAAATTACAAATATCACACTTTACAAAAGTGTAATTTTCTTTATCTTCTATCTCTTTTAAGTTTTCAAGATTCCCAGCATATGTAAGCACATCCATATTAACAATATGGTAATTTGGATATTTATTCACTAATAACCTTACCAAGTGAGAACCTATAAAACCAGCTCCGCCAGTAACTAAAATATTTTTCATAAACTAATTTTTTATTTTTTCTATACAATCTTTTAAAGAATCCCTCCAGTAAGAAATATCAATATTAAAATCTGTTTTTATTTTAGATTTATTCAACACTGAATAATGAGGTCTTTTTGCCAAGGTAGGATAGTCTTTGGTTTGTATCGGTTTCACTTTACAGTTCTCTCCGCTTAGTTCCATAATTGAAATAGCAAAGTCATACCAAGAAGTCACACCTTCATTAGAGTAATGATATAGGTTTCCATTTTTACTGATATTTACCGAACTGCCCCCAGATAGAATCTCTAAACAGGTTTTAGCCAAGTCTCTTGCATAGGTAGGTGTTCCAATTTGATCAAAAATGACTCCCAAGTTTTTTTTCTCTTTACCAAGACGCAACATTGTTTTGACAAAATTATTTCCATAAGAAGAATACAACCATGAAGTTCTAATTACAATCGAATCTATATCACTATTGATAACAGAAAGTTCTCCTGCTCTTTTGGTCTCACCATATACTCCAATTGGGCACACTGGGTCTGACTCTTTATAAGGTAAGAAATGATTGCCGTCAAACACATAATCAGTTGAGATGTGAATCAACTTTCCATTGACTTTTTGTAGTGCTTTTACGATGTTAGAGACTCCTTCTGCATTTACTTTTTTTGCAATCTGCTCATCTTCCTCAGCCTTATCTACTGCAGTATATGCGGCACAATTAATTACTGAAATAATATTACTTTTAATTATGAAATTTTGTAATTCATCAAAATTACAAATATCCAACTCACAAGAATTCTTAAAAACAAGATCTAACTTACTATAGTTCGTTGCTAATTCTCTAACTTCTGATCCTAGTTGTCCGTTTGACCCTGTAATTAATACTCTCATATTTTAGTTTGTAAAAGGAGTTTGAAATTCTAAAAAAAATGGAAGTTCAGCATCTTTTGTAGAGACTAATACTTCGCTTCCTTTCAATCCCCAATCTATATTCAACTCTTTATCATCATATCTAATTCCCGAATCAGATTCTGGTGCATAAATATTATCTACTTTGTAGGCAAAAATAGCAGTATCGCTCAAAACAGAAAAACCATGTGCAAAACCTCTAGGAACGAATAATTGTTTTTTATTTTCTCCAGTCAACTCAACTGTAATGTGTTTTCCATAAGTTGGAGATCCTTTCCTTAGGTCAACAGCAACATCCATTACTCTGCCTTCAATACAACGAACTAACTTCGCTTGATTAAATGGTGGCTTTTGAAAATGCAACCCTCTTAAAACTCCTTTAGAAGACTTAGATTCATTATCTTGTACAAATTTAATAGGAGATACGTTCTCTTCAAATTTCTCTAAATTAAAAGATTCTAAAAAATAACCTCTATTATCTCCAAAAACTGAGGGCTCTATAATATAAACATCTGATATGTGTGTTTTAATAAACTTCATTTTATTCCTTTGTTAATTTTAATAGATATTGCCCGTAACTATTTTTCTTTAATGGCTCTGCTAATTTACTTAACTGCACTTTGTCTATATATTTCATATTATAGGCTATTTCCTCTAAACATGCCACCTTTAAACCCTGTCTCTTTTCAATGGTTTCTATAAATTGTCCAGCCTCCATTAAAGAATCATGTGTGCCTGTATCTAACCAAGCAAAACCTCTACCTAATAATTGTACTTTTAAATCATTTCTCTTTAAATACTCCTGATTCACTGAAGTTATTTCTAATTCTCCTCTATGAGAGGGTTTAATTGTTTTGGCAATTTGCACAACATCATTAGTGTAGAAATACAAACCAACTACTGCATAATTAGATTTTGGATTTTCTGGTTTTTCCTCTATTGAAGTGACTACTCCTTTATTATCAAACGATGCAACTCCATATCTTTCTGGATCATTTACATAATAGCCAAAAACAGTAGATTTACCTTCTTCTACATTTTTTCTTGCCTTTTGTAAAGTTTCAGAAAAACCATACCCATAAAAAATGTTATCTCCCAAAACCAAACATACATCTTCATTTGCAATAAAGTCTTCTCCAATAATAAAGGCCTGAGCCAAACCATCAGGACTTGGTTGTTCTTTGTATGATAGTTTCAATCCTATTTCAGAACCATCGCCTAATAATTTTCTAAAATTTGGCAGATCTTCAGGGGTAGAAATTATTAAAATTTCTTGGATACCTGCCAACATTAATACGGATAAAGGATAATAGATCATCGGTTTATCATACACTGGTAGCAATTGTTTAGAAACTCCTTTTGTAATTGGATATAGTCTTGTTCCACTACCTCCTGCTAATATAATTCCTTTCATATTTATTATTTAATCAATGTTTTAAATGTTTTATCTAACCCCTCTTCTGTTGTTAATGGCAATTTTTTATTTATTGCTTGTAAAATACTAGAATTATCAACTACATAACTCTCAGTAAGTTTTTTCAACCTTTCAGAGTTAATCGGAAGTTTTAAAAAGTCACCAATGATTGCAAAAAACTTAACAATAATTTTTGGAATTTTAAGTATAATTATTCTTTTAGAAACTGAAGCTCCAATTCTTCTAACAATAGAATTTGTAGAAATAGGATTACTGTCTGACAAAAAATATAGCCCTGATCGAATATCACTAATTAATAATTCTCTAACAATAAAATTTAAATTATCTATACTTAAAAAAGAACGGGAATTTTTGAAAGCACCCAAAATCCAAGGAATACCAGCATCTATGATGTTAAAAAGCAAATTTAAGTTACCCTTATTACCATCTCCATGTATCATACAAGGTCTTAAAATATAAAAAAATTTATCCTTATTATTTTGCTTAATTATAAATTCTTCAGCTTTTCTTTTTGAAATACCATAATGAGTTTTTGGATTTGGTACTTTAGTTGAATCTAGTTTGCTCTCTATGGAATCAGCTACTGCTTTCACTGAACTAAAAAATAAGAATTTTTTTGCATTTGATTTTAAAAAAGCAGAATATAACTGTTTGGTTAATTCAAAGTTTGATTCCAAATAATCATTGAGACTTTTTGAATTCTTTAAATCATGTGCCATTCCAGCTGTATGAATTACGATATCAAAGCTCTTATCAATAGATAAAATTTGATCCTTTTGATATCTCAATGAAATAGTTTCTACTTCAAAATCATTACTTAAAAACACTCGCAGGTTTTGGCAAATAAACCCTGTACTTCCGGTTATTAGAATTTTTTTTTTCAAGTGAGTAAAATTTAATTCTTAATAGATTGATTCATATTTTTTAACAATATTTCTCCATGAATAACTTGTTATTAACTCTTTTTTTGGAATATAACATTCCATCGAATTATTAAGTTTTAAATGAGACTGTAAATCTTCAAAATTTTTAAAGAAATAACCTTCATCTTTTAAGGTATATCTATTCTGTGGAATATCAATTGATAATATTGGCCTGCCCGAGACTATCATTTCAACCAAAGAAGGTGCAGTTCCACACAAAGTGTGTGTATGGATATATGCTAAACACTTTCTTCTAACTAAATCTAATTCAGGTTTATTATATAAACCATCAATCAAGTATATATTATTTATATTACTATACTTATTTAAAACATTTTTACCGTACTCGGATTTGGAAAAATTTGAAATTAAAACTAATTTTTTATTTGAATCTTTAAAAATATTACATAATTCATCTATTTTATTATCTTCAAGAGACCTACTAATTGATAAAAAATAATCTTTTTTAAGGAATGGGTATTTTTTAGATAATTCACTGTTAACTTCTAATGAAGAATCTATAGTTCCTCCATAGGGAATTACTAATGAGGTACACTCACTATTAGAAGGAATAAAAATTTTATAATGTTCATTATCTATAATAATCGTTCTTGACTTCTTTAAAGAAAGTTTAAAACAATATTTAAAATATTTCTTTATTAACTTATTATACTTAGGTCTTTCCCATTCAACACCACCGATGTTAATAATAACATTTTGATTTTTAAAAAAACTTAAGAAAGGTATTATTGGCATTCCTTGAGCACCTAATAACAGTATAGCATCTGAGTTAAAATACGACAATATAATTGAATAAAAATCGAAGAAAAATCCTTGCCAGCCATCAGCTTTAAACTTTAATTTTTTAACAGAGACTCCTAAAGGAGGATCTTTTACAAACTTAATACAAGAGGAATTATATATTATATATTCTATGTTATTTGACTTATTCTCTGCCAAATTATTAACCAGTTGATCCCAACCGCCATAACTTGCATACAAACCGTGAGAACCAATAATAGCAATTTTTTTTTTTTTCATTAGTTTTTATAAATAATTCTGATAATAGTTCTCAACATACTCTTTCAAAGCTGACTTCCAATCTTGCATTATATTGAGACCTCTAAGATCTAATTTTTTATTAACTAGCCTTTCGTTTGGTGGTCTTTCAGCAAAATATATATCTTTAAAGTGCTCTGACTTTACAGAATTCACTTTAATAGTATTGTCTAACTTTAATAATTTTAACAGTTCTTCAGTAACTTCTAATCTACTCGTTTCACCACCACAAACTAAATTATATAAACCCCAATTCTCTTTTTCTATAAGTAATTTTACGTTTTTTGCGAAATCATGAGTGTAGGTAGGAGTACCATCCCTGTCGTCAACTATAAAAAGTTCTTTAGCCCCATTTTTTATTTGCTTCATTAATTTATGGATAAACTTCTTATCTTTTTTGGGGCCTGATCCCATCATCCAACCTGCCCTACATACTAAAAATCTTTCTGCGTTCTCACATACGTACCTTTCACCCATATATTTAGATCTAGCATATACTCCAAGTGGATTTGGCATATCCCAATCATCATATAAATCTTTTTTTCCATCAAAAATACCAGCAGTACTTATATATAATAATGGAATGTTTAACTTATTAGCTAATAAAACAGCATTCTCAACGGAAAGTGTATTAGTTAAGTAAGTATCGTCTGAATTTTTTTCACAAAACTCTAAGTCCGTATAGGCTCCTATATGAAAGAGATAATCAGGATTAAAAGATTCTACATCTTTTACATATGCATCATTATCTCTAAAATCCAAAAATGATAACCAATCTTCGTTTACGTCTTTATCAGTACATTTTAATTCAAAATCATTTTTAAAGTTTTCATAGAATGCTTCACCAAGCATTCCACCACTACCAGCGATATAAATTTTTTTCTTCATCTTTACTATTATTTATTTATTTATTTATTTATCTAGATTTTAAAACTTTAGCCGGAATACCTCCAACTATTGAAAAGGGGGGAACATCTTTGACAACGACACTTCCAGCAGCAATGATAGTGTTTTCACCAACTGTTACTCCGTCAAGAATTTTAGATCCTGACCCAATCCAAACTCCATTACCAATATTAACACCTATTCGACTTTCACCTTGAATATTAATAGGTAAGTCGGGGTTTTTAAAAATGTGATTTTCAGAAAATATTGAAACATTTGGTCCAAAAATAACATTATCCCCTATTACAACATTACCTCGAACTTGAATATGACAGTTTTCAGATATACCTACATTATTGCCAATTCTAAGGCCTTGCCCTAAACTTCTTAATACCCCAGTGCAATCTATAATACAATTATCTTTTAATGTAAAATTATTACCTATAGTTATACCATGCACAGAAAGTGCATTTATATAAACATTATGACCAATATTTAAAGTTGTACCAACAGAAATTTTATTTTTATGATATATTCTACTACGTCTTCCCACAAAGACTATTCCTTTAGATGATTTTAAGAATAGTTTTAAATAAAGTCCCATTAATAATTGAAATGACATTCTATACATCACTAAAAAAAGATCAAAACTAGTAATCGATTTATCTAGACTATAATTAGATCTTCCTAACTTAGCTATTAAAGTTTCTATTATTTTTTTCATTTTCACTTATGATTCTTGTATATACATTTATTAAATGTTGATAATTTTTTTCTTCAGAGAAATTGAATAATGCAAAGTCTCTTGCGTTTTTTGAAAGTTTTTCGTAACCAATTAAATCTATACTATTTGAAAAATTAATAATTTCAATTAATTCATTCACATTTCTTGATTCAAATAGAAACCCTGTCTGTTTATTTATTACAATCTCAGGAATACCACCTATTTTAGCACCGATAACTGGCTTACCCAGAGAATACGCTTCTATTATGGTCATGGGGTTATTTTCATACCATTCAGAGGGCACTATAACGAAATTAGCTTTTTTCAAAATTTCAGTTAATTCAACACCTGATTTATGTCCTAAAAACTCAATATTCTCAGATTTATATTTTTCTTTTAATTCATTTTTAATTGGACCATCACCAACAACTTTAATTTTAATATTTAGTACTGAAAAAGCTTTTAGTAATGTATGGATTCCTTTTTCTTTAGAAATTCTACCAAAAAACAAAAAGTATTCTCCTTTAATAATTTTATTCTTTGGTGGAATAGTAGTGAAATTATATAAATGTGAACTCTTATTTTTATATCTTTTATCATATTCAATATGTTTCTGCTTGGAAAAATCACTAACGAATATGAAATGATTTATATAATTTAGAGGGTCTATAATACGTCTTAAATAACCTTCCATTGCTAGGATTGAACTATAAAATAAATTATTCTCAGAACATTTATTTAAAGAACAATTGTAGTATTTCTTTGGTTTACACTTCTCACATATTTCATTTTTAGAATTAAGAAAAGAGTTTGCAGGACAAAGAAGTCTATAATCATGTACCGTTTTTATAATAGGAATATTATTAAGTTTTAATGTTTTTAAAACCGACGAAGAAAGACCTCCATAAAATAAATGGAGGTGTGCAATGTCCGGTTTTTTATCTTTAATTAATTCATTTAACTTTTGAATTGTTTCATCATTGTATAAATATTCTTTTACTCCTTTTATTTTTTCAATAAAGTTAGCATCCCTATAATCTTTCTTATTAATAAAATAAGTAGAAGAGTCGGTTTTTAAATTATTTTCATGTTTTGTACTAAAGAAAATTACTTCATGGCCATTATCTCTAAGTAAATTTGCAGTATTAATATAAACCCTATCTGCCCCTCCGCCTACATAATGAGTGTTGTTGATTAATAATATCTTCATAAGTTATTTAAGTTCTTCAATTATTTTAAAATAATCATCGGTAATTTTTTCTATCATGGAGTCCCAACTTAACTCTTTAGATCTTATTATAGCTCCTTCTGAGAGTTTTTTAATTATTTTAGGGTTACTAAGGATATGTTCTATATTTTTTGAAAAACCTTCAATACTTTTAGTAAAACTTTCTAATGGAACTTTTAGTCCACACTCTTTTGTAACTGCAATACTTAAACCAAAAGAATCATGACATAAAATAGGTAAACCTGTCGATAAAGCTTCAGGAACAACGTGTGTTGTTGCTTCCCTATAGCTTGTATGTATTAAAATATGAGAATTCCTAAAAACACTTTGCACTTCTTTGTGTGGTATACTTCCCAAAAAATTCACACAACTTAAAGATCTTTTTAAAATTTCTTGTTTATAAAAATCCTTTAAAGGACCACTTCCTAAAATATTGACGTTTAGCTTTTTATTAACGTTTTCTACTTTTTCTAATGCTTTAATCAGCAAAATAAGCCCCTTGCGTTCAATTAATTGACCGACCCAAATTATATTTAGTTTTGTATCTGTCTCATTATAACATCTTATTACTGGTTTATTTAATGAGGTTGTTCCTGAATCTAGTAATATTTTTACATTAGAATTTAATTTAGAGAATCTTTTCCTGTCATTTTCTGAAAAAGCGTATACTACCTTAGATTTTTTTAGGGCCTTTTTTATTCTTAATTTAAAGTGATATTGTAAAAAATTTGAAGAATTCCTAATTAACTCAAATATTTTTTGTCTAAAACTTAAACTTTTGAGTAACTGTATTGAAACACCTTCTAATCCTCCAGTTGGTCCCCAAACAAACGGTATATTTGTTTTCCATAAAAACCCAGGTTCCCTATAAGTAATTTGTGTTAAGTGATGAATTAAATCAAAATCTTGTTTAACCATTAATTTTTTAGTTACTTGATGTGCTTTTCTTTGCCAAAAAGTATATCCTAAATAATAAAAAATAGGAAAACCAATACTGCCTTTATTACCTGTGACAAACTTATTAAACTTTGCTATTAACAGAGTGATTTTAGGCTGATCTACAGCAATCAATTTTAAATTAACTTCTAATTGAAGGTTGTTATAATACTCTTGTACTGCATTTAAATATGAATTTGGTGAGTATTGAGAACCTCTGGCATACAAAACCGTTATATTTATCTGTTTATTTTTGACTAGACCTTGAACAATATTCCATCCTTCAGCACACTCTGAACCTTGAACAGGGCTAAACTCGTGGGCACTAATTAATATATTCATAAGTATTAAAAAAAATTAAAATGAAAACTTATTTTATTTCACTTTCTATTAAATCACTAAAAAATAAAATTGTTTTTTTCAAACCTAAATCTAATTTAACTTCAGGAATCCACCCATTTAATTTTTGATATGCCAAATTGATATCTGGTTGTCTTTGCAAAGGATCGTCTTTAGGTAAATCTTCATAAATAAGTTTAGATTTAGATTTTGTTATTCTTAAAATTTTATCAGCTAATTCAATCATTGTAAATTCATCTGGATTACCTATGTTAACAGGTCCAAGAAATGAATCTTCAGAATTCATTGTTCGAATCATTCCCTCTACCAGGTCATCAACATATTGAAAACTTCTTGTTTGGTTTCCTGTTCCATATATTGTTATATCATCACCTCTTAAAGCTTGCATAATGAAGTTAGAAACAACACGACCATCCTTTGGGTTCATTCTAGGTCCATAAGTATTAAATATTCTTGCTATTTTTATTTTGACATCATTTTTCTTGTGATAATCCATAAATAAAGTTTCTGCAGATCTTTTACCTTCATCATAGCAAGATCTAATACCTATTGGATTTACATTTCCCCAATAGCTTTCTACTTGTGGATGCACAGTCGGATCTCCATAAACCTCACTAGTAGAAGCTTGTAATATTTTTGCATTTACTCTCTTAGCTAGACCTAACATATTAATGGCACCCAACACAGAAGTTTTCATTGTTTTTATAGGGTTGAACTGATAATGGGGCGGTGAAGCTGGGCATGCTAAATTATAAATCTCATCAACTTCGACAAAGTAAGGGTTTATGACATCATGCCGTACAAGTTCAAAATTATTGTTATCTAATAAATGCTCTACATTTTTTTTACTTCCTGTAAAATAATTATCTAAACAAATTACTTCATTTCCCTCTTTTAGCAATCTTTCACACAAGTGCGAACCAACAAATCCAGCACCCCCTGTAACTAATATTCTCGTCATAATTATTATTTTCCTATTGTATGCGTTATAAACCCAATATCTTTCAACTCTTTTGACGACAAAATATTACGGCCATCAAAGATAAAAGCGGGTTTAATCATATTATTATAAATTTTCTGCCAATCGTATGTTTTAAATTCATCCCATTCTGTAAGGATCGCAACGGCATGGGACTTATCTAGAGCTTTATAAGGATTATAATGAACAGTCACTAATTTTCTAATTTCCTCTTTACTTAAAAAATCACTTTTATCTGTTTGTAATCCTAATCTATTATTTTGTAAATAATCTAAATCCGAATATATCTGCTCTTCATTCACCTTGGGATCAAATATGTGGATTTCTGCCCTGTCTTGCAATAATTTATCTGCGACATAGATCGCAGCAGATTCTCGGCTATCGTTTGTATCTTTTTTAAAAGCCCATCCTAAGAATGTAATTTTTTTACTAGACACAGTGTTAAATAAAGATTTCATAATATTATTTGCAAAACGATTTTCCTGATAATCATTTATTTTTATGACCTGTTCCCAATAATTTGCCACTTCTTTTAAATTAAAATGCCTGCATATATAAACCAAATTTAAAATATCTTTTTGAAAACAAGAACCACCAAAACCTACAGAAGCTTTTAAAAATTTAGACCCTATACGACTATCCATACCAATAGCTTTTGCTACCTCATCGACATCTGCACCCGTTTGTTCACACAATGCTGAAATAGAATTTATGGAAGAAACTCTCTGAGCTAAAAAAGCATTAGCAGTTAATTTAGATAATTCTGCAGACCATATTTTAGTTGTTAAAATTTTTTCTCTCGAAACCCAATTACTATAAACTTCAACCAAAGAATCTATTGCGTTTAAGCCTTCAGTATTCTCACCTCCACCAATTAATACACGGTCAGGGAAGTGTAAATCATTTATTGCAGTTCCTTCTGCTAAAAATTCTGGATTCGAAATAATTTCAAACTTAACCCCATTTCCAGTTGAATCTAATATTGTTTTCAGGGTTTCGGCAGTTCGAACAGGCAAAGTAGATTTTTCAACAATGATTTTATCTTCTTTGGAAACTTTTGCAATTTGTCTTGCACAAAGCTCTATGTATTTTAAGTCAGCTGCCATCCCTTTTCCAACCCCATAGTTTTTTGTTGGTGTATTAACTGAAATAAATATCATTTCTGCCTCTGATATTGCACTATCTACATCAGTAGAAAAGAATAAATTTCTACCTCGAGCTTCTTTTATAACATGAGCTAAACCTGGTTCATAAATTGGTAGTTTATTTAAATCATTGTCGTTCCAATCTGCAATTCTTTGTTCATTTAAATCAACAACAGTAACTTTAATATGTGGACATTTTTGTGCCAATACCGCCATGGTAGGTCCCCCAACATAACCCGCTCCTAAACAACAAATATTTTTTATTTTCATTTCTAATAGTTAATTAAGTAATATTAAATTTGGCCTTATTTTATTTTAAAACTCTAATACTTCAAGTTATTACTCTGATCTTGAATTTAATAAATTTATATGTGAGTAGAATAATAATGAGAAAAAACTCAACTGAGTTGTTTGATTTACCATTAATGAAATTAACACAAATAATATTGCATATCTTGAAAATTTAGAGCCCCCCCATTGTTTGTTAAAATAATAATAAAAAGTAAATATTGTTACTAAACCTATTAAGCCATAATAAGACATAATAGCCACGTAATAAACATCATTTAACCCATTTAGCCCCTCACTGTCGTACAAAAATAGGCCGGGAACATTTTTCATACCATAAATAAAAGTTTCTAAACCTTCACCTATCCCTACTCCAAATAGAAGCTGATCTAAGGAAGTATTAAAAATTAATTCGGGAAATACCCAAAGAATAATACCTAATCTTTGATCTAAAAACATTTTATAGATATTATAAAAATCAATCTGATTTAAAATTATATTAATAGAAATCAGGACTGTGAAAATTGCTGAAATTATAATTAATTTTTTATTTATTTTTTTAAACTGATCAATTACTAAATAGATGAAAAATATTGATGCAATTATAGATTTTGCTTGAATGATACAGATTCCAAATAAAATTGTCATCAGTAAATTTATTTTTTTTTCTTTTAAAAAAAATAAATAACCAATAACTAGAGTAAATGGATAACTTATAGTGTCGGCAAACAACCCAAAAATAGTTCCGTCCCAGGATTCAAATGATGGTGCTATTATCTTATAACCTTCAGCGGGCTGAACTGGAAGAGTCAAATCTATAATTACTGAGGGTAAAAATATTTGAAAAAGTCCAATAATTAATTGAGAATAAATAAATAATTTAAATATTTTTTTTGCTAGAAGATAGTTCTTTTCATCCTTCTCATTTATAAATCCGACAAAAATCACAAATCTATTTAAAACTATTACAGGTATAAGATAATCGATTAAATTAACACTCTTGAAAAAAAAACCAAAAAAAGCTGTTACTATTAGGGATAGAGAAATAAGAGCAATTTTGTTAACTTTAAATTTCATTAAAAATAAACCTAATGTAATCAAAATAATTTCATTGAATAAAAAAATTAAATTTAATATATTATAACCTAACCCTAGATTCTTTAAAATGAATCCTGAAATTACGGGGAAATAAAATAAGAAAATCCAAATTTTAAATAGTGAATTATTCATTAAATAATTTTAGATAATTATTTGCACATTTAACCATTGAAAATTTTAAGTTAAAATCTTCAATAGCTTTTTTTGACATATTTAATCTTTCTTTTTCAGTTAACTCCTCACTATAAGTTATTGCACTTGATATATCATGGATGCTAGGGGATTTAATTATTATTCCATTTGTATTGTTCTCAATAACTTCTAAAACTCCACCAACACCAGTACAGACAGGAATTATACCTGTTGACATCGCTTCTAAAATTGCTATTGGAAGACCTTCATACAATGAAGGTAAAATTAAAAAATCAGCTATATTAAAATATTTAGTAACATCAATTTTTGGCCCAACTACAATTAAATTTTTTGAGATATCCTTTAGTTCCTCTTTTTTTAGGTAATTTTCATCAATTGGACCGATTAAAATACAAACGGAATTAGGTTTGTTTTTAAATGCTTCAATTAAATTTCTTTGATTTTTCTGAAAAGTTATCCTAGCAAGGTTTATAAATATGTTTGTATCTTTTTTTATATTATGTTTTCTGTTAAATATATCTATAATAAACGGAGAAGTATCTTTTACAATTTCTTTACTTTTATCATTGCTTCCATTAAGTATAATGCAATTGCTATTAGTATAATAAATTGATTTAACTGATTCATCAATTACTTTTGAAATGGATATTAGTTTTATTCTTTTAAAAAATAAAAAGGGTAATCTAAAGAGTCTAGTGTATATATTACCCTGGGTATGAGCAAGATTATGAATAGTATGATAAAACTTGACTTTTCTTAAAAATATTGAGCTAAATAATGCATAATCTAAACAATGAAGATGAGTATGAATGATGTCAGGGTTTATTCTTATTAGTTGTATAAATAGATTAAAAATAAGATTAATGTCAAAGCCTTTCCTTTTATTTAAAAAAATTAAATTTACATTATTAAAATTATATTTTTCGATAAACTCTTCAGAGGGTTTGTCAAATGAAATTAAAAACACTTCATGTTTTTTTGATAACTCAACTGATAATGAACTTACAAAAACTTCAGCCCCTCCAATATCTAATTTAGGAATTATTTCAACTATTTTCATTAATAAACTTTTTAGCTTTTGATTCTAAATTAGTAATAATGTCAATTGGTTTTTGGGGGTTAACTATTAAATCCTCAATTCCTATTGGTAACTTTACATCAAAATTTGCACTAGTTTTCCCTACAACATCGATGTCAATTTTATTTAACAGATGTGTAATACCATCAAATCTAGTGTGATCCATCATATGAGTAAATCCACCATTTAAAAAAATTACTGGAGTTCCCATTGCTAGACATGGAAGTGCTACATGTATTCGGCTAGTAACAACTAATTTTGCCTTTGAATATTTATTGAGATATTCATCAGCTAGCTTAAACCTGTCCTTTTCTTTAATTTGATCACTTAATATATGAGTTAAATACTCTGCATTATCAGTTATATCTGTAGAAAATATTGAGTTTAAAATTTTCTTTTTCTTACCCAATTTAAATATTTTAAACCTCAATAAACCATCAATTATAAAACCCTTTAAATTACGAAATATACTTTCTTTATAGTCTAAATTAAAAAGAACGTCAACAAAATAAATATTTTTATTTTGTTGGGGGTTTTCATTTTTATAAGATTTACCCAGTGTAGTAGTCAAACACCCTGAATAGTAACAATCGATATTAAACTCTTCAAGTTTTTTTTTAGTACTATAATCTCTGCATCCAATAGGACTATATCTTTTAAAATATTTGATAACATTAGGGTTATTTAAGATTTTGTATGCTGTTGAATTCAAATGAAATGAAATAAATAATGGATTAATGGTTTCAGAAGGTGGCCAATTTTCCGGAAAATGAGTAAACCAACCATTGAATATTATTGATAGACTTTCATTACATACATTTAATTCATCTCTATTAATAAATACTACTTCATTGTTTGATGTTAAATGCTGTTTAGATGCAATACCTTGTACATAATCTCCTAAGTTAAAAGTACTATTTATTGAGGGATATGTAAAAATACCAAATTTGTTATTCATTATAAAAAAATTTACGCGTTAAAAAAAGAATTATATTAGAAATTAAAAGGCTGATAGCGGCTCCAAGTTCGCTATAAATTGAAATTAGGGGTATAGCTATTATTACTCCTAAAATTGAAGATATAATATTGGACTTTAGTAATATTATACTTTTAAAAGAAATTTGATATTTAACGCCTTCAAAGATAGCAAAACCTTGAAACATTGCCGAGGCTATCAAAATAAAGGATGATTTATTGAACAAGAAAAAATCTGGCAAAAAGTAATCAACAAAAATTGGTGCAGTAATCGCTATTAATAAGCTTAAAACAATTAATAAAATATATGGATTGAAATTAATATTTAATGTTTTCAATGTGAACACATTATTCTGCTGAGCCATATATAGAACATTTGATATTACAATTATTATAGATGCAATTTTGAAATCAACAGCAAACTTACCGACTATTTCAATTGAATCGAAATAAATTAATAAGTACCTTAAAGCTATTGATTGAATCCACCAAAACAAAGTATTAAAAATAAATGGATATGAATATCGAATTATTTTTTTAAGTAATTCAAAACTAAAATTATATTTATTTATGTTAAATAAGATAATCGGAATAATAATTATTGAATAAGCTAATACTAATCCCTGAAGAACCGTTTCAATATTAAAATTTGGTGTAGCATATAAATATATAAGTAAAATTGGCGTGACTAAAGAACTAAATAGTGCATATAAGAAAGATTGGTTTTTAGACCTGAAAATTGTTAAAACTATTGGCCACATTGAAACTGAAAAAATCAAAAGACTTACAACAAATGAATATTTGTAAGTTAGGTACTCTAAAATTATATATGAACTTATAGAACCAATTAATGAGGTGAGAATTGAAAAAACTAATGAGGTGTATATAGATTTTGAAGGTTTCTTTTCTTTAAGTGAATACAATAGTTGACCTTCGTTTAATTGTAAATTCATAAAAGGTGTAACTATTAATAAAGTTGAAATAATCATATCATACTCTCCTAATTCTGCAGGAGATAAAGTAATAGCTAAAAAAGGAGTTAATATTACTGAAAAAAATCTCCCAAATACTGCACCAAAAAAAAAATAAATTACGTCCTTAAAAACTGAAGATTTAAAGTATTTATCCATCATAAATAAAACTAAAATAATTTTTTTTCAATAATTGAAATTTGCTTTCTAAGTCCACTCGAAGAGAATCTGTGATCTCTAGAGTTGTAATAGAGCTCGATTCCTTTTTCTTCACAATAGGTTCTACCTGTAAAGTTCTTTTCCTTATACTCATCACCAATAATTCGAACATCCAATTTAAAAGAACGTAAAATATCTTCTAAATCTTGTTCCGATACATAGGGTACAATTTCATCTACATGCTTAGAACCTTTAAGTTGAATATAACGCTCAATAATCGACTGTGAAGGCCCATTTTTCTCAGGGCGATCAATCGAAGGATCTAACTGCAAGCCAACGATTAAATAATCGCACTGTCGTTTTGCTTCTTCTAACATATTTACATGCCCAGCATGAAAAAGATCAAAGGTTGAAAAGGTGATTCCTACTTTCATAATTTATATTTTTCTCGACTACCATCGCTAGTCTTTATTCAATTTAATTATTCTAAATTTTTACTCGAATGGTAACCACCTGCTTTCAGATACTGTTCTTTTTGCATCAACTTCACATCCGATTGCATCATGTCTTTTACCAACGAAGCCAAATCATGTGCTGCCACCCAGCCTAATTTTTCTTTAGCCTTAGTAGGGTCTCCAATTAATAAATTTACTTCCGTGGGACGGAAATATGAAGGATCTACGGACAACACTACTTTACCAATTGTTGGAAGTTTTTCGTTGTTCGTTGTTCGTTGTTCGCTGTTGGGGTTAAGAATACTTTGGTATTTTTCTTGGTTTATACTATCTATAATACCCACTTCATTAACACCTTCTCCTTCAAAACGAAGTGTAATACCAACTTCTGCAAAACTCATTCTTACAAACGCTCTCACCGTAGTGGCTTTACCTGTAGCAATCACCCAATCTTCAGGCGCTTCTGCCTGCAGAATCATCCACATCATCCGCACATAGTCTTTGGCGTGCCCCCAATCTCGTTTGGCATCTAAATTTCCTAAATAAAAGGTATCCTGCAGCCCTAAAGCAATTCTAGCGGTAGCTCTTGTAATTTTACGCGTTACAAAGGTTTCTCCTCTTCTAGGGCTTTCGTGGTTGAA
>Ga0307488_10001813_pt1 | contig 17949 bp, 13 predicted proteins | sample SB02metaG_FD_202248 | JGI IMG/M metagenome (GOLD analysis project Ga0307488, IMG submission 202248) | Sea-ice brine microbial communities from Beaufort Sea near Barrow, Alaska, United States - SB 0.2 | ecosystem: Environmental > Aquatic > Marine > Coastal | place: USA: Alaska | collected... | reverse complement strand
TGACGGAACAAATGATAATGAAGATAGTACAGTAGGAGATGATCCTAGTGGGCCTGGAGATGATGGCGTAGGCCCAGATGATGGACCAGGTAATGATGGTGGCGGTGGCTCAGATGTTGGCGGTGGGCCAGAAGGACCAGGGCAACCAGGCTCAAATCCAGATGATGATGGAACTGACCAAGATGAAGGCATAGGTGAAGATGAATCTATAGTTGGTGATGATCCAGCTACAGAAGAACCAGATCCAGGCGGCGGCGTTGATGTAGGGCCAGATCCAACACCAGATGATCCTGGCCCTGGCGGTGATCCCAATGCTGGTGACGGCGGCATGGACATTGGCGGTGAACCTGGTGGAGATCCAGGCGGCGGTGGCGGCGGCATGGATATTGGAACAACACCAGATGATGGTAATGATGATGGCGGTAATGAAAGTGAAAATCCTTATGTACCTCCAAGTGGCGGCGTAACAGATCCAGATCCAGCAAGTGGTGGTGGAAATGTGAGAGATGTTGTTAGAGCTGGTGACGAGGAAGAAGAAGAAGATAGAAAGCGTGGCCGATCTAAAGGCACAATATTAACATCAGCACAAGGCATTGTTGGTGGTGCGCCTATTCGTAGAAAAACTTTGTTAGGATTATAAATGGCAGATAAAGATTTAGCTCATATACTGTTAAGTCGGTTTGGTAGCCTTCAAACTTCCAGGGCAACATGGGAATCCCATTGGCAAGAAATAGCTGATTATGTTGTTCCCAGAAAAGCTGATGTTACAAAAACAAGAAGTCCTGGTGATAAAAGAGCTGAACTAATTTTTGATGGTACAGCCATTCATGCAGCAGAACTTATGTCCGCATCACTTCATGGTATGTTAACAAACGCTTCCACTAAATGGTTTGGCTTACGTTTCCAGGATAGATTTCTTGATGGTGATGATACAGCTAAAGAATGGCTAGGCGGTGTTGAAGATGTAATGTACCAGGCGTTTTCCAGGTCTAACTTTCAAGAACAGATCCACGAATTATACCATGACCTAATAACATTTGGTACTGGTGTTATGTTTATTGAATCTGATGATGAGTTTCAGTTAAGGTTTTCGACCAGGCATATATCAGAATGTTATTTGTCTGAAGATGAAAATGGCAGAGTTGATACAGTATATAGAAAATTTAAGATGCCAGCCAGAGCCGCAGTAGCTAGGTTTGGTGAATTAGCTGTTCCGCAAAGAGTGGCAAAGATGCTGCAAAAAAACCCTTATGAAGAAGTTACTTTTATTCATGCGGTTTATAAAAGAGATGAAAGAGATGTAACAAGAGTTGATGCGCTAAATAAACCTTTTGCTTCAGTCTATATGGACCAAGAAGAAAAAAAGATTATTTCAGAAAGTGGATTTGATGAATTTCCATACACCGCACCACGATTTTTAAAAGCTAGTTTTGAAATTGGTTATGGCCGATCTCCAGCTATGACAGCTCTTGCTGATATTAAAATGCTTAACAAAATGTGTGAAGTAACTATTAGGGCCGCTCAAAAACAAGTTGATCCTCCACTTCTTGTTCCAGATGATGGTTTTATTCTCCCCATAAGAACTGTACCTGGCGGCCTTAATTTTTATAGATCTGGTACAAGAGATAGAATAGAGCCATTAAATATTGGCGCTAATAATCCATTAGGTTTAAATATGGAAGAACAGCGAAGGAAAGCTATACAATCGGCTTTTTATGTTGACCAGTTAATCCTTGGCCAAGGTCCTCAGATGACAGCAACAGAAGTTGTGCAAAGAACTGAGGAGAAGATGAGATTGCTTGGGCCAGTATTAGGCAGACTTCAAGCTGAATTACTGCAACCATTAATAACAAGAGTTTATAACATACTTGCAAGGCAAGAAGCTTTTGAGCCAGCGCCAGAGTTTATGCAAGATATAGACATTGATATAGAATACGTTTCACCATTAGCCAAAGCTCAGCGCCAGGGTGATGTTCAATCAGCTCTTAGATTACTAGAGTTAATGACACCATTAGTAAATGTGGATCAAAGCATAATTGATTATATTGATACAGATGGATTAACAAAGCACATGGTCAAAGCTTTATCTGTACCAGCAACAGCGGTTCGAGGTGATGAAGAAGTTAGCCAAATAAGACAACGTAGAGCAGCGGAACAAAAGCAACAAGCTGAAATGATGCAAGCTCAACAAGCCGCAGAAGCCGCTGGTAATGCAGCTCCAGCTCTAAGAGCTATCAATACAATGGGAGCAACAGAGTGACACCAGAAGATTTAAGAGCATCATATAAGTTAGTCCTAAATTCTAAGGATGGCGAAACTGTAATTAAAGATATGGAAGCTCGTTTTCATATTCATGGATCAACCTATTCAGTCGATCCAACCGAAACAGCCTACAGAGAAGGGCAGCGAACTGTAGTGCTTTTTTTAAAATCAATGCTGCAAGAACCTAAAATAAGAGAGGATATGGTAGAAACATGAGTGAAGAAGCACAGATAGCGGAAGCTCCAGTAGATGCTGGACAAGCTCCGTCTGCGCAGCCAGTACAGAATGATTGGCGCTCAGATATTCCAGAAGATATTAGAAGTCATAAATCATTAGAAACTATCCAGGATGTAGGATCATTAGCTAAATCTTATGTTAATGCACAGTCCATGATAGGTGCAGATAAGGTGGTTAAGCCTGGTAAGTTTGCCACTTCAGATGATTGGAACAGTTTTTATGATAAAGTTGGTAGGCCAGCAAGCGCTGAAGAATACCAATTAGAGAATAAATTACCAGAAGGCCAAGCCGAAAATGGCGAAATGGTTAATTGGTTTAAAAACACAGCTCATAAAGTTGGGTTATTACCTCACCAGGCGCAAGCTTTGCTGAATGAATATAATGAATTTAATGGAAGCCAAGTAACACAGACTGCAAATGTTACAGAAGATCAGATTGCAGCGGTGGAAGTTGACTTAAAAAAAGAATATGGACAAGCGTTTGATGATCGGATGGCTGTTGGTAAGGGAGTTTTAGAAAATTTTAGCTCTATTCCAGTAGCTGAATTTGAAGATTTAACGCTTAGTAATGGTATGAAGCTGGGCGATCATCCAGCAATCATTAAAACAATGGTTAATATTGGACAATATATGAAAGAAAAAATGGGTGAAGATACGTTAGCTGGCGTGAAATCGTCTGGTGGGTTATCACCAAATGAAGCTTCAGAAAAGCTTATAGAACTAACAGCGCCTAACACGCCTTATTGGGATGCCAAACATCCACAGCATAGTTTCTTTGTTGATGAAGCTATGAGGTATAGGGAGATGGTGTAATGGATGAAAATGAATTTAGGCTCGAAGTTTTGAGGATGGTACTCGAAACTGGATCTGGAAGAATTATAGATGATCCGCTAGAACGAGCTGACAAGTATTTGCAATGGTGTAATCAAGGAGATAAACCTAAAGGTCCTTCTGCAAAAAGCACTAGCAAAGTAGTCGAGATAAGCAACAGCCCTCGCAAAACCAAATAAACTTACGTCTGGATTCCCCAGGTAGCGTTTTAATCTTAAACTTAAACTTACGGAGAGTGTAATGAGTACACAAATCACTACCGCTTTCGTTAATCAGTTTAGTTCTAACGTACAGTTATTGTCGCAACAAAAAGGCTCGTTGCTTCGTGGTGCTGTTTCAGAAGAATCTGTAACTGGTGAGAAAGCATTTTTCGATCAAGTTGGAAGTGTTGCGGCTGTCAAGCGTACAAGCAGACACCAGGACACACAGATTCTTGATACACCTCATTCAAGACGAATGGTAACTATGGATACTTATGAGTGGGCTGATCTTATTGATGATGCTGACAAAGTAAGGATGTTGATTGATCCTACATCAACTTATGCTCAAGCGGCGGCTGCTGCTATGGGTAGAGCAATGGATGATGCAATTATCTCAGCGGCTACTGGAACTTCAAAAACTGGTTCAAGTGGTGCAACTGATACAGATATGGTTTCTGGCAATATTATTGCTCATGGATCAGCTGATTTAACAGTCGCAAAACTTATCCAGGCAAAGAAGATTCTTGATGAAGGTTCTGTTGATCCTTCTATTGCTAGATATATTGCTGTAGCTCCAGCGCAAGTTGAAGCTTTACTTGGTACAACACAAGTAACATCAAGTGATTTTTCTAACATCAAGGCTCTTGTTCAAGGTGAAGTTGATACTTTTATGGGTTTCAAATTCATCATGTCTACAAGATTAGCTGTGGCTTCTAACATCAGAACTTGTTTTGCATGGGCTGAAGATGGAGTTAAACTTGCTGTCGGAAAAGACGTTATGGCGAAGATTGATGAGAGAGCAGACAAGTCCTACTCAACTCAAGTCTTTTATTGTTCAACATTTGGATCAACACGAATGGAAGAAGCTAAAGTGGTTTCTGTCCTTTGTGATGAATCAGCTTAAAGGGAGAACTTGATATGACTACATTAGACTCAACTCTAGTTTCAAACTTTGAAGCTACACCAACAGTAATGACAGATGCCAGCCTTTTAACTGGCGTTACTCGTATTGCTCAAGGAACACTTGAACTAGCCGCTGGAGATAGCACGGACAATGATATTGTCATGCTCGCTCCAATCCCAACTCACGCTAGTATAACTTCATTGAAGATTGGTACTGACACTTTTGGTGGCAGCTGTACTTTCAATGTTGGCTTATACACAAGCGCTGGTGTTGTTAAAGACGAAGATTGTTTTGCAACTAGTGTCGCTGATGCTGGAGCAATGACAGATGTTCGTTTTGAAGCGGCGAATATTACCACTTGTGGTGATAAGGTTTATACGATTGCTGGTGATTCATCTGATCCAGGCGGTCATTACTATGTTGCAGTAACATTTAATGCAACTGGTGGTACTGCTGGATCAATGTCATTCATTATTGAATACGTTGTAAACTAAACAACCAGGACAGCGTAGTGATGCGCTGTCCTTTTTTATAGGAATTATTATGGCTTCTGCGGTTGATATATGTAACTCAGCATTAAATATGATAGGCGCATCTACTATTTTAGCTCTTAACGAAGATAGTAAAGCTGGCCGAATATGTAATCAGAGATATGGTTTTGTTAGAGATAGTGTCTTTAGAGCGCATCCCTGGAACTGTTTGATAACCAGACAGATATTAGCGCCAGATGCTGTAGCTCCAAGTTTCACATATGCAAAACAATTTACACTACCAACCGATCCATTTTGTTTGAGAGTGTTAAAACTTTCAGATCCAGAAATTAAATTTGAAATAGAAGGTCGCAAACTATTGTGTGATGAAAGCACAATAAATCTTGTCTTTGTTGCTAGGGTTATAGACCCAAACGAATATGACCAGTTATTAATCAACACAATAGAATCCGCTATAGCCGCTGATATAGCTTACGCTTTAATTGGTAGCACAACATTAACCGCAACCATGCACGAACTTTATAGGAAAAAATTAACAGAAGCTAGGTTTGTAGATGCCACAGAAGGCAACACAACTAACACATCTAGTATAGCTGATAGTGATGTATTAGCTGCAAACACATTTATTAATGCGAGATTGTAGATGGCGAAAGCTTCTCCAACATTAAATAACTTTACTGCTGGTGAGTTGTCACCAAGGCTAGATGGCCGAACTGACATAAGTAAGTATTTCAATGGCGCAAAAACCATGCAGAATTTTACAATTCATCCGCATGGTGGAGCTAGTCGTAGACCTGGAACTATTTATGTTAACACAGTCAAAGCCAGCGCTAATACAACAAGGTTAATACCTTTTGAATTTAATGTTGAGCAAGCCTACATATTAGAATTTGGCAATCAATATTTTAGAATACACAAAGATGGAGGTACAGTTACAAGCGGTGGATCTGCTGTTGAAGTAACAACTGTTTATACATCAGCACAAGTGGCGCAAATCAAGTTTACACAAAGCGCTGACGTTATGTATTTAGTTCATCCGTCACATCCAGTTTATAAAATATCCAGGACAAGCCATACAGCATGGTCGATTACCGCTGTTGATTTTAGGCGTGGTCCTATGCAAGACGAAAACACTTCATCCACTACATTAACTTCAAATGGTAGAACTGGTAGCGTAACAATAACAGCAAGCGCCAGCACATTTGCTGCAACAGATGTAGGCAGATTAATTAAATTACATGATGGTTTTGCTAAGATTACAGCTTTTACTAATGCCACAACTGTTACAGCAGCGGTGCAAGAAAACAAATCTGGTCGTACTGAGCTTATGCCAAGTATGACAGCGACAACACTTAGCTTTGCTGAAGGTGATCCAAGTGCAACTGGCTTAGAACATAATGATAGAATAGTTGATAGTGCTGCAAACTTTGTAAAAGAAGGATTTAAAGTAGGTCAAAAGGTAGTTATTACTGGAGCTGGTACATCAGCAAACAATAATAGCTCCGCTTTACTGGTGCAAGTTACAGACGATACAATGTTATTTGCTCCTTCTGTTGATGTGGTAGACGAAGCAGCTGGTCAATCAATTACTGTTGCTGGTAAATTAGAAGCTGATGATAGCTTTAGTCTGGGTGCATTTTCTACAACAACTGGATTCCCAGCGTGTGTAAGTTTTTATGAAGAACGCTTGGTTTTTGCAGCAACAACAAATCAACCACAAACAGTATTCTTTTCGGTGGCTGGTGACTTTGAAGATTTTGCAGATGGTGTAAACGCTGGTGATGCTTTAAGTTATACGATTGGATCTAGCCAGGTTAACGTCATAAGGTATCTTGCATCATCCAGGGTTTTGATTGTTGGTACAAGTGGTGGTGAGTTTGCTGTGTCGGCAAGTGGATCTGCTGAACCATTAAGTCCAACTAACGCTCAGATTAAAAGACAAGCTAGTTATGGAACAGCTGATATACAACCTATCAACGTAGGACCAGTAACATTATTCGTTCAACGAGCTTTAAGAAAAATTAGAGAGTTAGTCTTTAACTTTGACACTGATAGTTATAATGCGCCAGATCTAACGATACTTGCAGAACATATAACTGAAACTGGTGTTATTGAAATGGCTTGGCAACAAGAACCAGACAATGTTATCTGGTGTGTTTTAACTAATGGCTTTTTAGTTGGAATGACATATAGACGAGAAGAACAAGTTGTAGCTTGGCATGAACATATACTAGGTGGTCGATTTGGTGATGCAACAATAACTGTTTCTGATTATGCAAATATAGCAACTGGATCTCTTATTAAGATAACCAAGTCAAATGGCGAAACTATAATATTTAAAAGTGAAGCCGCTGGTGCTTCTGCTCCAGCTGATACAACATTTGGCTTTAGACCTAACACAAACAATAACACCACAGCTGATAATATATACACCAGGATAAACGCTCATCCAGATTTTACTGTGGCTAATCCTTCTGCGGCTGTGATTATAGTAACTGAAACATCTCCTCAATCAACTGGCTATGTAACTATAGAAACAAGTGATCCAACAAGGCTTACGACAACAAATCAAGGTAATGCTGTCGTTGAATCTATTGCAACTATACCTGGCACAGCTGATGAAGATGATCTTTATATGATTGTTAAACGAACAGTTAATGGATCTACAGTAAGGTATATAGAGTATTTAAGTAATTATGAGTTTGGTACAGATATAAAGGATGCTTACTTTGTTGATTGCGGCCTATCCTATAGCGGTTCAGCGGCAACGTCTTTATCTGGATTAAATCATTTAGAAGGTGAAAAAGTTGTTGTGCTGGGTGATGGCGCTACACATCCAGATAGAACTGTATCATCTGGAGCTATAACTTTATCCAGATCAGTAAAAAAAGCACATATAGGATTTAATTATATATCAACATTACAGACTATGCGGATTGACTCTGGTGGTACTGAAGGCACATCACAAGGCAAAACTAAAAGAATAAATAATATTACATTAAGATTATATAAATCTGTTGGTGTAAAAGTTGGAAGCTCAGAAACTGAATTAGATTTAATTCCATTTAGATCATCCGCTGATGATATGAGCGAAGCGTTAGGAATGTTTACTGGCGATAAGGAGGTCGAGTTTAGAGGTGGTTATGATAATGATGGGTTTGTATTTGTTAAGCAAGACCAACCATTACCATTAACTGTATTAGCTATATTCCCAAGGCTTCAGACATTCGATCAATGAGGTTAGTTGACTACAAGCCAGAACATATTAGATCTATTTTAGATGGTAATATGGAAAGTTTGGCTAGAAAATCTTTTGGTATTGCAGATGATATTGCTGATGATTTAGTTGCGCCAGGACTTTCATTTTCTGGAATAGTTGATGGTTATGTTATCGCAAGCGCTGGAATTAAGCCTTTATGGAAAGGCGTTGGTGAAGGATGGTTTGTTGCTTCAGATAATATGCCAAAGAAAAAACTTAGTGTTATCAAGCTTATAAGAGAAAACTTTGATTCAATGATTCAAGAAAATAACTTAGTAAGAGTTCAAGCTGGCGTTAGGGCAGATTGGCTAGAAGCAAAAAGATTTGCTGAATTTCTAGGTTTCGAGCATGAAGGTATCATGCGCAAATATGGTCCAGATGGACAAGATTATTTAAGAATGGCGAGGATAATATAATGGCTACAATGGCTGTACCTTTACTGATTGCTTCAACTGCTGTAACTGCGATAGGCGCTATCCAGGCTGGCAAGGATCAAAAGAAAGCTCACGATTACAACGCTAGTATTAATGAGCGTAATGCTCAAGCTAGTGACCAGGCAGCCGATCAGCTGATACTCCAAAATGAAGTTGATGTTAAAAAGTTTAGAAATGATTTTGATGATGTTCAAGATGCTACATCCCAGGCGTTTAGGTATAATGGCTGGATGGCAGATACTGGAACACCTCTCAAAGTTGCATTAGCCAATGCTACGGAAGCTGACGATCAAGTTAATGTAATGCGATATAATGCAAAAGTTGGAAAACAAGAACTAAATGAGCAAGGAGTTCAACAAAGGATGCAAGGTGAGTTAAACAGAATGTATGGCAGAAATGCTGCAAGAGCTGGCAGATTCAAGGCTATGGGTAGCTTGTTATCTGGTGCTTCAAGTTATGCAAGTATGTAAATGAGAGTTCCTACATATAAACGCCAGACAAAGATGACAGCTAAAACTGGTGCTATTAATTTTTCTGTTCAAGCAAACCCAGGAGCGCTATCTGCTGGCTCAAATGCAATGGCTCAGTTTGGTCAACAAGCTATGAATGTAACTTTAGATTACATGGAAAAACAGCTTAAAATGGAGCGACAAGCTGATATAAACAACAGAGAAAATAAGATAAGAGAAAAAGCCACTAATTTAATAACTGAAGCGCAAACCAAGAATTTTAAAACAACAACACAAGCTAACACATATTTTAATGATAAATGGAAACCAATACAATTAAACGCTTTAAAAGGTGTTTCAGATAGGGTTGTTAGTCCTATTGTTAATGAGAAACTAACTGATTTAAGAGCCATTGCTTTAAATGATTTTAATAAAATTTCACGATTAAAAATTATTGATTATGGAAAAGCTGAAGCTTTAAAACTAGAAAGCAAATTAATAGACACAATATCATCTTCTTCTGGATCAGCTTTAGCCGAAGCGACTGATAAGCTTTATGGAGAAAATGGTTTATATGCAACTATGGTTGCAGATAATCTTATAAATCTAGAAACAGCACAAAAAAGAATTATAGGTTCTAAAAGTAAAACAGCCAAGTTAACTGTAAATAAAGAATTGGCTGCTGCTGCTTATGGTCAAGATTACAATGCTGCAAATAAAATTGCGGCTCAGTTATTCGATAACACAATGTACCCAGATTTAAAGGGAGAAGCTCGTGTTACTGCACAAAAACAAGCTAGTGGATTGGCTACTAGGCTAGAAAGACAAGTGGCAAGATCACAAGAAAAAGCATCTAAAGTTGCAGATCTCAAAATTAAAAAGACACAAATAAAAACCAATAGACTTTATAATGACAAGCTTAACAACAATGAGGTCGTAACCCTTCAGAAAATAGAAAGCTTGTATGGTGATAATTTATTAAATGACACACAATATAATAATATAAGAGAAAGAATTATTGAGGGTGATGAGATTGGAAGTGACCAAGGAACAATCTTAGAATTTAGAAATGAAATATATGATGCTCAAGATAAATTTCAAGTTGATGTTATTATTGAAAAATATGAAAAAAATTTAGGTAAAGGTAAACCAATTTCATATCAAGATTTTATTCCTTTAAGAGAGTTTGCTGAAGATCAAAAAGCTAAAACACCAAGAGCATTAGAAATTAAAAGATTAAGAGGATTAATTAGAGAAAATGTAGGAACTAGTGGTGGCATGAACGTAGGTAATAACTCAGTTAGAGATAACATGATGAGTGCAGATGCCCTAGATACCTTTGATAGATTAATAAATGATAAAGATGTTAATGGTAAAACAAGAATTGTTAGAGAAGTTTATGAAGAAGTTGTAAGCCAGGTAAGAGAAGCTAAATCTAAACAAAGCTTTTTATCATTAAGCTCGACAACAAGAGGTATGCTTGGCCTATTTGATTTTAAAGGATTAGAAAAACCCAAGGTCATAGAGAGACTTAATACCCTTAGACAAGAAATATTAGATAGCGATAAATTTACCGCTTTAGAAAAAGCCATTGAATTTGAAACAATTAAGCTATTTCAAAATAATTACGAGATAATCACAAAAAAATAATTAGAGGTATTTGCTATTGGAAAATGAATGGTTATTGGGTTGGTCTTTGAGAAACCAAAGAGCTGAAGCTGTGAATGGTGATTACGCTGAATTGTTAGAGATTGGCAATGAAGAAGGTCTTAAATTTGACAGCCAGTATGTCATTGATAACAACGTACAAAATTTACCAAAAAATGCTGAGTTAAACGATAGCGATTTAATTGATAGTCCTGGTTTTCAAAGAGCTAGTGAAATTATGTATAAAGGATTAAATCCTCATCATTTTGATGACAAAGCTGTTGAAAGTCCAGTAGGCACAGTAGGTACTGATTCATATAAAAAATTAAGTAAAAAAATAATGTCTATGGACAAAGGCGGACTAACAAAAATCCCACAAAACAAAAATGAATTTGCGCATTGGGGAGTCGAGTTCCAAGGATCATTAGAATACAACTTACCTAAAGCTGCGATAAATTATGTTCAGTTAGGTAAACTTGCAAAAGATGACCCTTTATTAGCTGTGGCATCTCTTGCGCTACAAGAAGAATATAAAAAACTTGGTGTTTCTTGGAATGGCACAAGACGATTTATTTCTGGCATGGCTTCAGATCCAACAACGTATGTTGGATTTGGAACTTTAGGTGCAACATTTCTTGGAAAAGCTGGCGCAAAGCAAGCCACCAAAAAAGGATTTACACAATTTTTAAAAAAAGCATTAGATCCTAGATTATTAACTGTATATGAAGCTGGTGGTTATGTAGCCGCAGAAGATTATATAAGACAGCAAAAAGAAATTAGATCTAATGAAGCCGATCCTAGAACTGGCAAGTCTGAATTTGACAGAACCCAAAGTGCTTTAGCAGCTGGAACTGGAGCTTTATTGGGAGGTTCTCTTGTAGGTGGTGTAGAAGTTGCTAAAAAAGTAGCTCCTTATATTGCTGATGGCATAAGAAACTTAGGTAAAGATGCTGATAAAAGAATAGCGGCTAGAAATGCAGATGGTGGTTTTACTTTAAATAGTGGTGTTGATCCTATACCAGCTGTTGATTCATTGCTCTCAATGAGCGGTAAAGCTCTTACAGATACATCAAAACTTAAAACTGAAGGTGGTATTAATTTTACAAAAGATATTACAGATAATAATTTAAGACTGCATTTAGCTAGAATTGAAAAACAAAATATAGAAAATATAAAATACCCAGGTGGCCCTAAAAATCCAAGGACTGTTATAAAATCTACTAACGAAGATTTGCCAGATATAGTCGTTGGTGACATAAAGTTTGATGATTGGAAAAACCGAATTGAATCCACAATGGATAAAGATGCAATAATAAATTCTAGTAGATGGTATGATGACGTTTTTGTAGAGTTTGATAAACAATCTGGTGGAGATCCTAAAGAAATGCGGAAGCTTGGTGAAGCTTGGTTATCTGCGCAACAAAACGAAACGCCGTCATCAGCATTATCTAATGTTCTTTCAATATATGAACAATTTAAAAGGAATGTTCCTATTGAAAATATTAAAGGTAAAGGATTACCTTCAGCAAATAAGATTGCAACAGACATAATTTTTGGTAAGCCAGTAACTGGTGGAGCTGGTCAAAAAATTGCCGATTTTATAGATAGTGGATATGGTAAAGATGTTCGATCTATAATGGGTAATGAACCTCTTGGTGGATCGCCTTTTGTAGTTGATGTCCATACTGGGAGGGATACTGGATTAGTAGATCAAGAGTTTATAAATCATTTAAACAGATTAGGTTATAATGTACCAAAAGATTTAATTAAAGATCATGGCGGCGGTGGAATTAAAGGCACTATGTATGAAAATAGAGCTAAATTTGGACAAGATTTAACAGAATATCTTAATGGTATTAATTGGATGGAAAAGTCAGATTGGAAGCCAAAAGAAATACAAGCTATTGGATGGATGAATCTAACTCAAATGACAGGACAATTAGGAACTAGTGGCGATGTTTCTGGAGCATTTAACAGAAATCTTAGAAGAATATCTATGGAAGTTGATCCAGGCGAAGGTTCTCCCTGGGCAAATAAGTTTGGAGAAGATTATGGTAATTTAGATGATGCTTCTAAATTTGACATTAATAACCAGGTTACAGCAAAAGCTATAGAGCTAGTCAATAAAAAAGAAGGATTAAACTTAACTTCAAATGTTCATGGTACTGGTGGATGGGAACTATATCAAAATCCGTCAACAGTATCGCAAGCCTTTTCGTCTAGAGATACAGCTGTAAGAGCTGGAGCAAGGTTAGGCTTTATGTTAAATCAGACTGAAGTTTGGGTAAATTCAGCTAAAGAAATTACAAAAGGTGCAAAACATTTTGGTGTTGATATTGTTGAAGAAGGATCAAATAATTTAAGAAATTCAGAATCTTTAAAACAACTGTTTGAATTAATAATTGAAGCAGACCCTAATGGCTTATTTAGGGGTTACCAACCAATTATAGTTAATGGTAAACCTGGTATACGAATTATAATTGATGATGTTGCAATAAAAGCTTCACCATTGACAAAAGCTAAAGCTCAAGATTATATAAAAGAGTTTGCTGGAACAAAAGGTGGCCTTAACAATATATTAGAAAACTTGAATTTTGATGTAAAAGCTGCTATAACAGAAGTTGAGTTAACCAAGTTAAGGAACGATTGGAAGGAGAAGCCAAATGGGGAAGGTTATAGAGAGTATTTTAGTGACCAAACCAGAGCAACTCAATCGAGTGGAGACAGGCCCAATATCGATAATGATGGGCAAGAACTTGAGAACTTCTTCGGAAACCTCATCCAAAAAGCCAAACAAAAAAAAGATTAGCCAAAAAAATATTAGCTAAAGAACAATAAATTAAAAAAACTAATTTCCAATGTTCTAAAAATTTGTTATAAATAACTATCCTAGGAAATATAATGGCAATAGATAATGCAGCTGAAAAGCTAGCTCAAGAGAGCTTGCTTACTGGTGGGTTGACTCAACCTCTTACTGGTCGTGAAACTTACTATAATGACCCAGACCAACTTAATTTAAATCTATTACCAGGTTCAGAATATGACGTTATAAAGCCACAAGTAAATCCTACGTTTGACGAAATTAAAGTTGCTGGATTAGGCGATTCAATTAGAAGGGGTTTGTTTGGTAAAACTTTAACTGATGCTTCTAAAAGAGTTAAAATACTTGAAGCCGAAAAAGCGTTAAGAATAAATCCAGAGCCTTTAACATTCGCTGATGATCCAGCTGTTACTGCTGAAGTAAGTAATATAGTACCTGGTCAAAGAACTAATAAAACAAATAGTGGCATTAATATTAAGCCTACTATTAAAGATGCTGCTAAGATTGCAGAAGATATTAAAAAGAAAGTTGTTGTACCAGAAAGCGGATTACTTACAGACTTTAGAGCTGTTGGATCTGGTGGTGATGCAAAGATACCAGACGAAGGTACTATCTTATCAACTATAGAAACTATATCTACAAAATATAAAGATCAGATAACTGATGCGACTAGAGGTAAGATTACACAAAAAGCAACTGAAGATCTTGCAGACCTTGTTGGCTCAAATCCTAGGAAGTTAGCTAATCTGATACTTGGTAGGCAAAAAGGATCTGTAATTGTAGATTCACAAAGTGGTTTTGGCCTAGCTGAAACCATGTTGGCTTCAAGAGATTTATTAGTAAAAGAAATAAAAATTTTAGATGGCCTGGCAAACAAAGCAGAAATTGGTACAGATGGAGATGCTTTAGCTTTTAGAGCGCAACTAGAGTTAGTCGGCCAACTCCAAGCACAGATAAAAGGTAGCCAAACAGAAATAGCAAGAGCTATGAACCAGTTTAAGATACCAGTACGATCTGGTGATGCTGATATGTCTAGACCAGATCTATCAAGTTTATTAGAGGATTATGGAGGAGCTGAAGATATTAAAAATATGGCAAAGCTTTATAATCAAGGCGCTCGTGAAGGAGATAGTATTAGAAAAGCAGAGCTTGCAAGAAAGTTCTCTGGAACTAAAAAAGCATTTGATGCTGTGTATGAAGCTTGGATAAACATTCTTTTATCAAGTCCAGTAACACATTCTAAAAATATAATAGGTGCTTTTTTAACTACCTTTGCTCATGTGCCAGAAACTTTAACTGGTGCTACTGTTGGTGCTATTAGGCGATCCCTTGGTGGTGAAGGCGGCATGACTTTTAATGAAGCCAGAGCAACAATGTTTGCAACTGTTATGTCTTTAAAAGATGCTTGGTCTGCTGCTGGAAAAGGTTTTGCTACTGGAGAAAGAACATTGCCTGGATCTAAAATAGAACCAGAACCAGGCAGAAGAAACGCTCACGCTTTTACAGCTGAAGGCATGGATCTTCAAGGTAACGTAGGAACTGCTGTAGATATTTTAGGTAAGTTTATGACCTTGAATAGAGTTCCAACTAGAGCGCTAGAATTTGAAGATGCTTTTTTTAAAGGTATAGCTTACAAGCAATCTCTTTATCAAGATGCTTATAGAACTGGAGTCCAAAACGGAAAAACTGGTGATAGCTTATCTGAGTACATTGCGGAGTATGTTGTTAACCCTCCAAAGAACGCTATAGTTAGAGGTGAAGCACACGCTAAATATGTAACATTACAAAGTGATTTAGATGAAGTAGGTAAAAACCTAACTAAAATAAGAAAAGTGCCAGGACTAAGGTATTTCATACCTTTTTTTAAAACACCATATAATGCAACTAAATACGCTTTGTTTGATAGAACGCCTTTAGGACTTATTGCTGGTGATGCAAGAAGGGCGATAGAAAAAGGATCTGCTCCTGGAGCTACAAGTTCCGATAGGGCAGCGGCAGACTTAGCTAAAGGCAGAATAGCATTAGGCACATCAACAACAGCTTTAATAGCTTACTTTGCTTCACAAGGTTTTATTACTGGTGGTGGCCCAACAGATAGAAACTTCTCTAATACAAAAAAGAGACTAGGTTGGAAGCCATACAGTTTTAGAGTGCCAAATGGTGAAGGCGGTTATGACTATGTTAGTTACCAATTTTCAGAGCCATTTGCTTCTATTGTAGGCATAGCAGCAGATTTAGGCGAATCTGGTTTAAATGGAGATATAGATCCAGAAGATTGGACAACGATAGCAAACAAAGTATCTCTTGTTTTATCAAACCAAATTACTGATAAAACTTTTATGAGTGGTTTTGCAAGTCTTGTAAGCCTTATATCTGAGCCAACTAGATACACTAAAAGTACAATTAATAATTTTATAAAATCATTTACACCTAGAATAGTTGCACAAATTGAAAAGATTAATGATCCAGTTTTGCGAGAAGGCAGAACTGCTATGGATAACTTTAGGCAACAGATACCAGGTTTGAGTTCAAGCCTTGAAGCTAGGAGAAACATTTGGGGCATCCCAGTATTTGTTGATCCAGCTTTAGGGCCAGATATTATCAGTCCAATTTATAAAAGTTTCTATGGGGTAAACAAACAAGCGCCAGATCAAAAATATGCAAAACGAGCTTTTGATATGGATGAAATATTTGCTTCATTTAAATATGGACCATCAAGGCATCCAGAGACATTTCCAAAATTAGGTAATTCTCAAACCCAAAAGTTAGCTTTAAATAATAAAGAGCTTGCTCATTACCATGAGTTATCTGGAAAATATTTTTTAGAAAACGCTGAAGATTTTTTTGAGTTTGGTGATGTTCAAGATTTCTTAAAGGCAGCTAGAGCTGGCAACGAGGATGCTCAAGATATGTTAGGTAACAAACTATCTTTGATATTATCTAAGTCTAGGCAACAAGCGGCTTATGATATGATAAACGATTCTGAGGAATTTTCAGAATCATTAGAAGATAGGCTTGATAGAGTTAATAAAGAATATGAAGATCAAATTGAAGATTTAGAAAAGGAGTTGGATAAATGACAGTTACAACAACAACGACCAAAAATTCTTATTCAGCTAATGGTACATTACATAGCTTTGCCTATGGGTTTAAAATATTTGCTGATGCTGATTTGACTGTGATTGTAAGATCTGCAACTGGTAGTGAAACAACTAAGACACTAAACACACACTATGTTGTTACTAACGCTGGAACAGATAGTGGCGGTAATGTTTTATTTAAATTTAATACTGGCACATCTTCAGATGCGCATTTTTCAACAACCGATCACAGACCAGCCAATGGCGAAACTGTAGTTATATTAAGAACACTTACTAAATCCCAGGGTACAGACTATGTTGAGAATGATCCGTTTCCTAGTACCTCACATGAAGATGCGCTAGATAGATTAACTTTCATAACTCAAGAGGTCCAAGAAGAATTAGATAGAACTATTAAGTTATCTAAAACAAACACTATGACTTCCCCAGAATTTACAACTAGCGCAACAGATAGAGCTAGTAAGATCCTGGCATTTGATAGTTCTGGTGAGCTATCGGTTACACAAGAATTAGGAACATTTAAAGGTGATAGCGCTACAACAACTACAGCTGCATTTAAACAAAGAGATATAATCAAAGCCACAACCACAGCACAACTAAACAACATTTATATATGTGTGGCAGATTCAGTTATAGGTGATGCGCTAACAGACACAGATCATTTTGCAGTATTAGTTGATGCTGTAGCAGCAGCGGCTTCTGCAACGACTGCGACAACAAAAGCTGGTGAAGCATCAACAAGTGCAAGTACAGCAACCACAAAAGCTGGTGAAGCTGCAACAAGTGCAACAAATGCAGCAACAACGCTTACAACATTCCAAAGACAATATCATGGTGCGGCTGGTTCAGATCCATCATCAAACGTAGATGCTGGAGATCTGTATTTTAAAACAGATGGGTCTGGTCTAAAAGTTTACAATGGATCTGCCTGGGAAGATATAAAACCAACAAGCTCAGAGCAAACTAATATAAATACTGTGGCTGGTGCAAACTCAAATATTTCTGCATTAGCTGCAAGTGCTGTAATTGCAGACATGGCATTGTTAGGTACTACTGATGTTGTAGCTGATATGGCACAGCTTGCAAATTCTACAATTATAGATGACCTGGCAATATTAGCGACAACCGATATTGTGACTGACTTAGCAATTTTAGCTACAAGTGCGAATGTTACTGCAATGGGCTTACTTGGTACTTCTGCTAACGTAACAGCTCAAGGTTTACTTGGAACAAGTGCAGTTATTGAAGATATGGGATTGCTTGGTGTAGCGGCAGTAATAGAAGATATGGCATTACTTGGTGTTGCTGGTGTAA
>Ga0307488_10001812_pt1 | contig 17949 bp, 19 predicted proteins | sample SB02metaG_FD_202248 | JGI IMG/M metagenome (GOLD analysis project Ga0307488, IMG submission 202248) | Sea-ice brine microbial communities from Beaufort Sea near Barrow, Alaska, United States - SB 0.2 | ecosystem: Environmental > Aquatic > Marine > Coastal | place: USA: Alaska | collected... | reverse complement strand
AACTCTGTATCATACTTTTCATTTAACATTCTACGAACTGCATGTGAATTACAAATACCAGCAAGAAGTTTACCACCAAGATAGTTATAACCAAATGGTTGGGTTGCTACGATTACCATACCCATAATTGCATGTTTGTTGAATATAGTTAAGTCTGGTACACCACCCAAGTATACATTACGAGGCTTGGAATTAATTAAGGGAGAACCCAAACGAATGAAACCAACTATAGTATTAGTAGTTGTTTCCTTAACAACCAACTTAACATTCTTGCCTGGGCTATCGTCTGGACTGAATGATGCAACCTTCTCTAACATAGTGTCCCATGTTTTATTTGGAATAGTTGATACAGCAAAGTTCATATCTTCTGGATGCATATCAAAAGATTGAAAGAAATCGTCCTCTAGTCCCATGCCGGGCAATGACTGAGGAATATCTTTTACACGTTCAATCTTGCGGGCACGAAAGTAATCGTCAATTCGATTAAAGTCTTTGAAGTAATTCATTAACTTTGTAGCGGCCCATATAGCATCTTGTCGTTCTAGTATCATCCAAAAAAGTCCTCAAGTGTAGTCTGCGTACCATAAGAACGGTCAATATCCCATCCAATCTGGTTCATAATAAAAGTCAAAGGTTCGACAAATGCCTTTTCATACTGTAGATCATAGTCTATATAGCGGTGAATGTCAAGTTCTTTTGGTAATTTAGTTATAAAAGATATGACATTTGATGACATAGGGTTAGGAGTTCTCAAGTGAATGAACTTAATCTTTTCTCCTTCTTGAATAAGAGGATACTTGTGTGTCAGTTTATTCTTCTTAGTAAAGTGATTGTACAACAACGAACCACGACAGTGCATAGGAACACCCTTCAGAAAGATACTGGAACTACTACTCCACTTTGTAAGTCCATTAACAGAACGAGGGAATGCAATGTCTTCTGCTGGTAACTTCATAAACTCTTCTCTGAAGTCGATAATGAAATCATTCACATCTTGTTCTGTACCAGACATGATAATCTTCAAACACTCTTTAAGTTTACTACGACATGGAGCAGGAGTACTTGACTTAACTGCCTCAATGCCCATAATCTTGAGTTGTGGTTCTTGGTAGCGTACACCTTCCATGTCCCATACGTTTAAGATATATCGTTTCTTAGCAGTCCAGATACCTTTGTCTGCAATCGCCTCACGGCCCATTTCCATCTTCTGTTCATATGCATTTACATATTTAGCAAGATCTTGATAACTCTTATCAATAAAAGGTTCAATTTTCTCTTTAGCAATCTTATCAAGGAAGTCCACCACCCTGAGTCGATATGAATCTTCTGACTCAGCATCTCTCTTCGTAAGCACCTTACTAACAAGTTCATCAAACCTAATGTACACCGAATCTGTATCTGATGCAATAACATAATCCACCTCTTCGCTTTTCAGCAGTTTATTCAAGTAACCATTCAATGCCTTTTCAATCCATCGAATAGATAGTTGTCCAGAAGTTGTAATACCTTCTGCAATCTTTAAATCGTAATACCTAAACCATTCATTACCAATCGCACCATAAGCAGAGTTCAAGGAAATCTTTCGTGCCATCTGGATGTTCTGATAACGAGACACATCGTTTAGGTACTTAGGGTCTTTGGTATCTTCATACTGCTGTTTAGCAGTCAACATCTTCTTCTTGTAGATAGTACGATCATTGTACATCTCTTGCATCATCTCAGGCAAGAACCCTTGTTTCTTTGTTCTGAACAATGCACCGTTTGGTGTCCGAGCAACTTTTGCATCTGGTAACATAGACAAGTCTATCTGTTTTGATAACATCTCATCAATGGTATTGTCATTGTAAGGCATAGTCTGAGGTAACAACATCTCTGGGGAAATATTGTATTGCATAATCAAGTGAGGATACAGGGAGTTCAAGTCAAAAGACATTACCCACTTGTGTTGTCCAACCTGTGGGTCTTTAACATATGCACCGATATACTTCTCACCCTTACTCTCGTTACGAGTCTTTGTTGGGATAACAACCTTACGTTTGAGAAGGTGATTATAAATCAATACATCCCAATACTTAACAGATGTAAATGCATCAGACATATTAACCTTAGCCTCATACGTCATAGTAAGAAGCAAGTCAATCAGTTTCATTTTGGAATCTAGTCTATCAACTAGTTCAACGTCCATTATGTTATAGTCAATAAAAGACTGATAGTCTTTCTGATACCAATCACTGAATGTGTCGTATGGATTCTCATCCTTACGTTGTCCTAGTTCGACAAAAGCGATATGGTCTAGACGGTATGACTCTTGGTTTGAGTATGTAAATTTCTTGTATAGTTGAAGGTAATCAAGGTTGTTAACACCCATGATTTCAAACATTTCTGTCTTCTTACCAAACCCACTGTTCACCATGCGTGACTGCACAACACCCCAAGGAGATAGACGTTTCATAGCGTCTTCACCCAATTGGGAATTGATACGGTTACAGATGTAGGGAAGGTCGAAGAATTCAGTATTCCAACCAGTAATGATATCAGGATGATCTGCATCCCACCAACCAAGGAACCTAGCAAGAAGTTCACGTTCAGTAGGACAATGAATATACTCTACATCATCTCTGCTGTTTTCATAGGGACGCATACCCCATACAATAAACTTGCCTGCGTTATGGTCTTTGACAGTAATAGACAGCATAGGTTCTGCTGCCTGATCGGCATGAGGGAATCCATTCTCACACTCTACCTCAATATCTATCGTGACAATCTTCAGTTGTTTTGAATCAAACTGAATTTGTTTTGGATACTTTTCAGATAGGTATGTGTAAGGGAATTGGTTCATTCCATACACAAGATGTGGTTGGGACTGATACTGCTCAATAAATGCTTTCGCTTCCTTAATAGAAAGAAACTTCATCGGATTGACGTTTTTGTCATCCAATGTTTTCCAACCAGTTTCTTTCTGTACAGGGACGTAAAGAGTGGGCTCGTACTTTACTTTGAAGTTAGTACGAACACCATCCTTTACGGCACGAACAAGCAGTTGGTTGCCCCATTGGGCAACGTGTGTATAGAAGTTCGACATATTTTTCCTTATCAATTAGGTTCATTATATACTATTTAAGGCTGAATGTCAAGAGAAAAGTGGTAATTGATCCTCTGGGAAGTAGTTATCAATCATGTCGATAACATCTTGCTGTTGGGCCATTGCCTGTAGTTCTTTCTCAACTGTTTGTGCGATATCTGAGTGTTCCCCGATACCAGCAGGATTCTTTAAGTAAACCATTACATTTACTTTATGCATGTCAATCTTTGCTTGTGCAACTTGACGTAGTGCGTTCAGAATATCTTTGCTCATTTTATAGTTCTCGCTTTTTTCCAATGTTATATTTTGTCTCCAAATCCCACTCACTTTTTTCCTTAAAGGAAATGACTTTGATTTGTGACAAAGGTGCTTTCGGTTCTGTATCACCGATTATCTCAATTAATCCCCAATCACCTAAAAGAACTGCGATTGAGTTCCTTCGTGCCACATCATTCTCACTGATGTTTGTATCCTTACCATCAAGGGCAAACAACTCTTTAAAATGTACAATGTAATACCTACCTTGTTTATGTAGGATATGACATGATTGGTACAACTTCCTCTCTTTACGAGAGGCAACACCTATTCTTGATAGTGTCTCACGAACCTTTAAGAAGTCATCAGGTTCCTTTAATTTTACTTCTAGCATCCTTTCGGGTCGCCATTCAATTGCTTCCATTTCTTCCACCTTTATTCAAACTATCTTTGATAGTCTTTATCTGTTCATTATTAAGTACCGAAAGAGCAACCTTCGCTTTTTCATTACCGTAGCCATAATACTCTTTAACATACTCTATATCATCTAACTTTTCAGCTTTCACCCAAGGGGCGAAGCGTTTCTTAGACCTAATAGTATTTAGTAAAAAATCATACTGTAGCTTTGCGTCAAGGTGGTGACGCATATTCATTTCATTAACGAACATAATGGTGTCATTAAAAGGCGCCAGACATCTGTTTACAACATATGCTGGATACTTCTTTTCCCACATAGGATCATCTGAATCCATCAGATTTTCCTTAGTGTGATTTACTGAGTTAAGATAATGTTTTAATTCATAACTCATTTGAACTGCACCTGTGACATAACCTCAATCATAAACGCTTGCATGTTTATCTCTTGGTCTGCAACAAATGCCGATTTGTATTGATAGTCTGCAACTGCCATTACCATATGTGGAATGGTACTGGATTGTATATTATCATACAGTGTATCATAAATCTTACGATACAATTGTGAAGGGTCATTGTCTAGATTGTTTGCAATCCAAGAACGAATACCTTTAAAGTCTTTCGCCTTGAGATGGACAATCAAGTCCTTCATATTTGATTCTGAGATATTGACAAGTATTCCAGTGTCAATCATACCAGAAGCAGAGTATCTTTGCAGTTCGTTTAAAACCCTACGCCAATCTGGGAAGTGTTTCATTACCAGTTCTTGTACAACTTTAGGCTGGTATTGTACATTCTCTTGTGCAAGAATATTCTGCACACGTTTGTAGAATTCACCAGCAAGTTTAGGTTTGTCTGTATTAGGTATCTTGAATACCACACCAGAACACCGACTATGCAAAGGTTCGATAATCCTGTTCTTAAAGTTACAGGTAAGAATGAACCCACAGTTCTTGTGGAACTCTTCAATAAACCCACGCAACGCTGGTTGTGTAGATTGTGGATTGAGATAGTCTGCCTCATCAAGAATTACAAACTTACGATTACCATCCATAGAGACAGTACTTGCAAAGTTCTTAATCTTGTTTCGTAGAACATCAATACCCGATTCTTCTGAACCGTTGATTAACATATATGTAGCACCGATTTCTTCAAGCATTGCTTTTGCAACAGTTGTTTTACCGACACCAGCACCACCCGACAGAAGTAGATTAGGGATGTGCCCATCATCTACAAACTGTTGGAAGGTTTTCTTTAAGTCATCAGTAAGAACACACTCACTGATAGTTTGAGGGCGGTACTTCTCCACCCATAACATCACATCATTCATTATATAATTCCTTCTGGTTTAGGATGCTTCTAGAGCAATAAAGTATTCAATAGGTTTAGTCATGTTAGTAAAACGTGATATACCTTTAGAGGATACTTCTACTTTATAGTCTCCAGCCAGAAGTTTTAGGTTCTCTACTTTGAAGTAGTGTGTGAAGTCAGAAGGTGAATTCTCACCAACCTTAATTGCAAAGTCGTTTGAAGTCTCGTTCTTACGATCTGTTACAGTAAGTAAAACATCACCACCAGTAGTACCTCGTAGCACTACATCAGGCACACCAAGTACAGCAGATGCCTTTTGAATCTGATTGAATGTATCTTGTGTAAAGACAAATTCAACATCAACAGTTGGCATAGTGATTTCAGTCTTGGGTGTTGTTACAACAGATGGGTCACTAAAGAAATAATTCAATGAACTACCACCACCCTCTTCATTCAACTTTACAGACTTATCCGTAAATTCTAAACTGGGACTCTTAAATAATGAGAGTGCAGATAAGAACTCGTGTAAGTCGTATATCGCAAATTCATCAGAAAAAGTATCTGGAATAGTCGCCTTTGCTACAATGTTCTTCATTGCAGACATGGTGTTAATCGTGTTACCAGATTTTACCAGAAGGTTTTGGTTAATGGTTGAGAAGTTTTTAAGAACCTCTCGTGTGTCGCCGCTTAATTGCATCATAATTTATTTCTCCATTGTGTCGTGATTATGTAGTGCCATTATACCATAATGGATCACCTTTAGCAAGTCTTTTCTGTTCTTGCCTTCTTTTTTTCCGTACCGTTGTGCATATTTTAATATGTTGCCGATACAAAACCCTTCTCCATGGCCCGAGTCCATGATGAATTCTGTTGCTTGAAATTTGTTGTGGGAATAGTGTGAGTCATAAGTAACATCTATGTACTCTTTGATTTCAGAAAGCAATATGTCTTCTGAGTATTTGTAGTCTATATTCAAATTGTTCATCCTATAATTTTTCATTTGTTACACCCATTGTAACACAAAAGGACGCCTCTGTCAAGAGGCGCCCGTCACTTATTTCATTATTTAATTTTTATCGTGCGTGGCTTCTTATCATCTGGGATAATTCGCTCCATACGAATGTTCAGAATACCATTCGTCATTTCTGCGTCTTTTACAACTACATCATCTGACAACGTGAAGGCACGTTTAAAATGGCGACTAGAGATACCTTTGTGAAGATATTCTGTACTGTCGGTTTCTGATGTTGACAAATCAATCGAATTGATAGACAACTTGTTTTCCACCATACGAATTTCGACATCATCCTTTGCAAACCCAGCTATTGCTAGTTGGATAAGAAATTCTGTGTCAGATTCTTTAATGATGTTATATGGGGGGTAATTACTCTGTTCTGAATATCCAGCCGAATTGGTTAGACTATCGAACATTCTATCGAAACCGATAGAGAAAGTATTGATCCTAGACGGATCGAGGGTTGTGTAATTTAATGCCATTTGATTTCTCCTATTTAAAGCAAGTAAATATGTGATACCCGATTATCGGCATATCACAAGTATATATAAGGATTGGCAAGGGATTTTTCAACCCCTCACCAACTTTTTTACGCCGCCTCGGCGTATGCGATTGCCTTATCTAATGCACTTAGTTTAACCTTACGGTTACGTCCATACCATGCAGACTGTAAACGTCCGTCATTTGAACGACCCTGTAGGTGGTCTGTCATGTTTGTGACAGAGTTAAATGCAGTCCACCAAGAACCTTGAGCGAACTCTGCGCCAGGCTGGATGTCCAAGTTCTCAAAAGCAAGTTTTGAGTTGCGAGAAGTAAATGGCATTGCACCTTCTACTTTTTCCTTCGCAGGGGCACCGAATACTTCATTGAAGTACTGGATAACATTCTCTGGTGTGTATCGTTTTCCACCAAGGAACTGCGCCATTGACTTGTACTGTTCCATCTTCTCACGAGCAATACCCATCTGTTCTTTAACAGCGGCAGGGTCAAATGCCTTACGGTGATTTACCGTTACCATCTTATCTGCATTCTGTGAAAGGGACAGTGTTAATGTATTGTTACATACTACACGAATTGGTGTCATGCGAATGTTAATCGCCTTACCAAACTGGTGTGGATTAGTAAACAAGAAGTAGTTCTCAGTAACGTCACCGTTGAACAACTCAAAAGACTCTTTAGTCTTTGCAAGAGCCCATACCATCTGTCCATCTTTCAACGAACCAGCAGTATGCATTTCCATGTCACCAGACATGCAGTACTCTTGGAAGAACTCAAATGCCTCTGAGTTTTGCACTGGATTCCAACCCTTACCAACAACATCTAATACAGTGTTGTCTGAAGTCCGAATCAGGGCCTCTTTGTTTTTAATTGGAACACCTTGTGCAGTAACAAGTGGTTGTTTTTCAACTTCCCAATCAAGTCCTGCCACCTTCTGGAACTGGTCAGGGGATAGTTCATAATCCACCTTAGTACCTAGTCCATGCCAAGGAAGTTCCCCAACATATGCCATTTGCGCTTTACCGTTAATCATTTCAATTTCGTGACTCATAATATATCTCTCCTAGAGGTTTGTTTTTCTAACTTACCTATACATTATACGATGTTTTCATAACAAAGTCAAGAGGTTTTTCAATCTTTTTTTGACTTCTTTTCGTACTGTATAGTCGATTTCTCAATCTTACATATACATTATACATGTTATTGGAACAAATGTCAAGATGTTTTTAGAACTTTATACAACTAAATGCGAGAAATTCTTCTCTTTCTTGAATTGGACGATGCTTCTGAACTTGTCAAACAGCATATCCTGTTTATGGGAGATAACGAACACGTTTTGGTCTGAGAACGTATCAAGGATTTTGAGGAAGTCATCTGTACCAGAACCATCCAAGGAGGAATCAAAGATTTCGTCTAGGATTAATAGGTTCGTATTGGTAGAGTTCTTCATCTTAGCAATAGCACGCCATGTGAATAGGAGGGCCAAATCAATACGCATCTTCTCACCTTCAGAGAATGATGCATAGGAGAACTCATCACGAAAGCGTGACTTGATTGTTTCGTTGAAGTTCTCATCTAAGTTAAACTGTACATAGAAGTCCATCGAACTGAGATAGGTATTCACCAATTTGTTCATAATAGGTAAATACTGTTTCACTATCTTAGTCTTGATACCACTGTCTTGTAATAGATTACGAGCAACATCAACGTAGAACTTGTCTTCATTTAACTTAGACTTCTGTTCTTCAATAAGGGAAATCTTACCCTTGAGTTCTGCCAACTTAGTCTTGTCATCATCAGATACAGAACCTTGTGTATAGGTTTCGATATCCTTCTCTAACTTAACATTGAACTTTTCTAACTCATTTATAGAAGAACGAATCTTAGCAATCTCTACATCATGTTTACGAAGTGTAGCAAGGTTATCTTTAATGATATCTAGTCGTTCGTGTTCTTCCCTCTCCATTCGATTGGCGTCTGCAATAGCTCTGTCGAGTTGTCCGAGTTTTCCAGTACTTGCATCAATCTTCGTCTGCTTTGTCTCTGGCGTGATATCCTGTTCGCATGTCGGGCATTCCTCGTTGCTCTGGAAAAAGTTGATCTGCCTTTCATGTTCACCTCGTTTGTTAGATAGTGCAGCTTCTGTTCTGGATAATTTTCTAATCTTTTCTTCTAATCTAATCTTCTGTTCACTATCAAATGATAACGCTTCTTTAGCATTATCCAAGGAGACAATCTCTCCCTGTTTAGTTTTGATAGCAGAATCATTTGATGCAACCTTAGACTTACTATCATCAATGATAGATGACTTGTTCTCAATCACATCTTTAATAAATCTTTCTTGTAGGGTTGCCTTTTCTTTTGTCAAGTCATACGTCTGTTCAGTGTTCCGAATATTCTCATTTAGTTCTTTTGTTTGATTCTTCAATAGGAAGTTCATCAAAGAGAAAATCTTAATGTCTAGGATATCCTCGACAACCTCACGGCGTGCCTTGGTAGTAAGTTGCATGAATGGTACAAAGGTAGACGAACCTAGTATAACAACCTGTGTGAAAGAACGATAGTTCAATCCCATAATCTGTTGTTCTAAGTACTTCTGATAGTCTCTGGCGTTTGCGTCTTGGTTAATCATACTACCATTAACATACACTTCAAACTTATTGGGTTTGATACCCCTAATAACCTTAACGTCCTTCCCGCCCACGTTAAACTCAACCTCAACCACAGACCCACCGTTATTTACAGTGTTTACCAATTGCTTCTTGGAGATATTTCTGAAAGGTTTATTAAACAAACCAAAGCACAAAGCGTCAAGAATGGTAGACTTTCCAGCACCATTCTCGCCAATAATCAGAGTAGATGAACTCCTGTCCAACTGGACTTCTGTGAAGGTATTCCCTGTCGAAAGAAAGTTCTTCCAACGTACATATTTAAAAGTAATCAAAGTTCTAAGTCACTCGCTTCTAAGTATAACGATTTCATCATGGATGTGAGTCTTTCTTTATTCAAGTCCACATCTAGTTCATCAATATATCGCTCCAACACTGTCATAGTGTCTTCTGCATTTTCAACAATAGCATCATCTACATTAGATGCATCTAATTCAGAGAAGTCCTCTACAATCTTCACCTCATGGGCTCCAGATTCAGATAAGACTTTATCCACAAACCTATCGAATTGATAGATGTCTTTCTTATTAACTACAACTATTCTAACATACTTATCCTTCAATGTCAAGACATCATAAGAAGAAAAGTCTGTTGTTGTGTCATCGTAGTAAATCTTTTCAAAGATAGTGAAAGGGTTTAGTACACGTTCCAAGTCTCTGGTAGTAGTGTCGAATATATGGAATCCTTTAGGACATCCATAGTCAGCCCAAGTCATTTGGTAGGTAGTACCAAGATAGTAAACCTGTCCGTCATCAGACTTCTTGTGGAAGTGTCCACTGAATACCGTATCGAACTTCTTTAGGAAACCCTTGTCATATCCACCCTCTGCCTTTACACCAGCATGCATCTCAAACCCATTAATCTCCAAGTGTCCAATTGCAACCTGTGCCTTGGTTTCTTGAATATGAGTCATAGTTTCTGCATGGTTCTCTGGACAAATCCAAGGAATGAAACAGATAGGAGTTCCGTCAAACTCTACTGTAGCTGTTGCTGGGTATGTGTGTATATTGTCGAACTTACCATTAATCAACTCTTCTAGAGAGTTAACATCATTAGTGTTCTTATAGAATGTATCGTGATTACCTACCAGCATGTGGAGAGTAATACCTAGTTCTTCGTGTTTCTGTAGAAACCGTTCACGAAAGTCTTTGGCAATCTTATAGGAAACAAACTTACGTCTGTCCATAACATCACCACCATGAATAACCGTATCAATGCCACGTTTAATTAACTCTGGGAAATATACTTCATCCCAGAATTTGTAAAAGTAGTCATTGAAAAAAAGGTTATCGTTTCGTGCGCCGAAGTGCGTATCAGTTATTAGCGCTATCTTCATTTATTTCTTCACCTTGTTCATCATAAAATTTTTCAAGTCCTTTAGGTTCTTTCTTAACCTTCTTCTTTGGTTTATAGACTGCTTCATCAGGAAGGAAGTTCTTTTGTAGATAGTCTACATATCCTGCCTGAGACATGTCTTCACCTTGCATCATCATCTCAACATTCATATTAGAAATAATTTGATGTTTAACATGTTGTTGCTTCTTCTCTTTTGCAATTCTACGAAGGAATGCATAGTAGATGATTTGAGTAAAGTAAGCAAAAGGGTTCTTAGACTTCTCTGGATTGAAGTTACCACAGTATTGTAAACAGTTCTCAATGCCGTCTGATATCATCTCATCCCGATAGGTATAGTTGATGAAGTTTGGACGGTATGACAAATGATTTGCAATCTTTAGAAAGCACTCGCCAATATAGTTCGTAACAGGTGGTTGTGGGTCACCCAATTCCTCTGCGTCTTTGCATTTATCTTTCCACTCTGACATAGCGGCAAGAAAGTCTGCATTGTTGACGTAGTGAACACCCTTTTGTTTTTTAGCCATTATCTTTATTATAACTCCACAGTTTGTTGTATTAATTTTACAACGTATAACATATTATACATTATTCACACGAAATGTCAAGAGATTATTCAATTTAACTTTATTTCTCAAAAACTATTGACAACCTCTTGACATGGTTGTATAATGGGTATGTACCCTTTGAGAATGATTAGAATTAGAGTATAAGCTAATGTATTGTTTTAGACACATTAGAGAATAGTTCTAACTGTTCTTCCATCTCTATTTCATCAAGTTCCTGATCAGTAGGTTCAATCCAGATATCATCATCAGGCGATTCACTTCGCATCCTTGTGACACAAACTTCATAAAACTTAGACAATCCGACTGAAGCACTTACTTTTAGAATTACACTACTCTTGTTGATTTGAAATACTTCTTCTTCAGAGAAATGTACCCATCGTCTTAACGATACAGATTCTTCGATTCCTTGTCTTGTAATTTTAGGTATTGAACTAACTAGTAATGGATTCTCTATCTGGTAAGTCTTTGATGCTATATCATCAGTAAGCTTACATACAATCTCTTCGCCACTAGATAACTTTAAAATAATATTCTCTGTTGTCATATCTTTATCCTTGTAATCTCGTAGTCAAATTCTTCTTCTGCATATATATTTATTCGTTCTTGAAAGTGGTTAATTGTAAAGTTTCTCTTAGACTTGTGTGTTAAGTCATCAGCTAAATCATAAAGAGTTGCCGATTCTTTACTTTCACTCTTACGCAATCCTCGACCTATACTCTGCAATGTACGAATTCTAGACTTACTTGGACTAGAGAATACGATGTTATGGAGATTACGGATATTAATACCAGTAGAGAATGTACCATAAGACGCAACAATGATTGCACTCTTTTCTAGTTCTGTAATAGCACGAATGTCTTCTCTTGTCTTAGTGTCTGTACCACCATAAACGTAGAACACCTTTCTATCAGTATCTTCTGATATCATCTTATGCAGAACATCACCATGCTTTTCTACATATTGAAACAGTACTAGTGTATTACCTTTTAGGTTGAGTGTCAAGTCTTTTATGAACTTATTTCTTTTTGGATGTGTTACGATGTAGTCCATCTCTTCTTGGTATGTCATACCTTTGACAGTCTTACACTCTTCTTCTGAGTATGTTAGAACCAAAGACTGAATCTTAAATGAAGCAAGTGTCTTTGAATCAATCAACTTCTTAGTAGATATAACCTTCTTGAGAGAACCAAACAGTCCTTCTAGAACCAATCTGTGTGTCTGCATACCATCAAGAGTACCTGTCAAACCAAAACGATATTTACATTTGTCTAACATGGTTAAGATAGAGGTTAGAGACTTAGCCTTAAACAGATGAGCCTCATCTCCTACAACCAATCCAAATGTATCAAAGTAAGACTTGGGCATCTTGTAGAGGGATTGCCATGTAGAGATAACTACTGGTTTTGTGATATTCCTATCATGTCCACTATACACTCTCTGCATGTTGTTTTCAGACCAACCATAATCAACAAAGTCTGAGTACATCTGTTCTACTAGAGATGTAGTGGGAACAAGAATAAGAATCTTATCTGTTTCTGTTTCTTTTAAAAGCAACTTATAGTAACGTACAAGAATGTAGATTATGAGGGACTTACCCGAAGCAGTAGGACTAAGCAACAAAGCACGATGTTTTCTGATAGCAAAATCCACGGCATCCACTTGGTAATCACGAGGTGATATAGGGTTGCCTCTAGACTTGAGTTTAAGTCCATTGATGAATCCATTAAGTATTTCTCTGTCAAGTTGTTTCTCATCTTTTAATTCCTCACTAATTTCATAGGGTTCTTCCCAATCTTCTAACCACTTCTCCAAATACGAGAGAAGCCCAAGATACAATTCTCCTGTCTGTGGAGAGTACAATCTTATTTTTCCATCCCAAATACGGTTTCGATATGCAGGCATAAACTTTGCGCCTGGCACTTCGAATGTGAAATGGTCTGATAACGAACGAGCAGTGGAGGGTTCGGCAGATACTTCTAAGTATACCTCATCCTTCTTTGTAACTTTTGTTGTCACTAGACAACACCATCTACAAATTTACGCCATTCAATTGCGTTTTTAATTTCCCAGTTACGATTACCAACCTGTTTTAAAATACGTTCACAGGTGTCTTGACATATCTTGAAATACTCTACCTTCTGTTTTGCCTTAATAAGGTCAATATCAGAATCAAGGTAGATGTGCAAGTCTGCTTTGAGTATTTTATGATCGAATGGGTTGTCACGATAAACGGAGGCGTCAGCCTTCCCACCATAGTACTCCCACTTCTTTCGATAGAGTACATGATACTCGCCGTTTTTTAAAAGAACGAGTTGTCTAAAGTTGTTGTATATAGTAATATATTTTTGGTGAAGAGATGCGGCCCTTAGAGATTCATCTCCAAGTTCTAGGTTATCTATCTTCAAGTCTTTTTCGGCGGTTGCCTGCAATTCATCTAGTGTCATAATAATTCCATCTTATAGGGTGTGAACAGGGTCAACGAACTTACTGTTCTATATTTTCTCTCAAATCCAGAGAACCAATTAAGGGTGTCTAAGTCGAATCCCCCTGTTCACGTTTATATTTATAATCGCTTAAATCTTAGATCCAAGGACTTCTAAGTTATAGTAATCGTAATTCATTGTCATGGTAGCAGTCAAATTTTGTGCATCTGTGTCCTTAGTATCAAAACTTACTCCTGACAGAGATGTAGGATATACATTTTTAAAATTAACTTTAACTGTAGGATTGTTTTTATTAGTCATAATCATCAAGGTTGCATCACTCTGGAGTGTAGATACATTTGCTGTGCGACTTGATACACTTGTTCTTGTAGCCTTAGCGTCTGAAATTGCATCTGCGAACTGAGCAGTATTTTCTGGGAATCCAATACCTACCATCCAATCATGGATTTCACGCCAGTTTGAAAGGTTCTCCTGTACAGAGAATGATATCTCTAGAGGTTCATAGTTAACTGTGTCCCCCATCATATTAAGTGAAGTGAACCTAGTGTTAAGTACTGCGTCACCTGAGAATGCAATGCCGGGCAAGTTTACTTCTTGAATGAAATATTCTGTGTTTGGTATTTTTAGAATAGAAAATCGGAATTGAGTTGGACGGGCCAGATCAAGATTGTCTGGTTGTCTATCAAGCGGGTTTGTTTTAACTATTGCCATTTTTGTTTTCCTCTAACTCTTCTTCTGTTTTCCATACTACTATTTATAAGACAAGAAAAAGAGGGAACCGAAGTTCCCCCTAAAGAGTTACCTCTCGTTTACAAATTCGTTTAACTTTCTTGCAGTAGAAATGACATCTTCTGTAGAAACGACTTGTTCACCCCAAGGTTTTTTATCGTTTGGAAAACTGTCGTTGTGTTGAACAACAGCATCATTACTTCTATATAAATTTCCTTCTAGAAGTGATTGTGCTTGTGACAGCAATTCGGCTCTTATTTCAAAGCCACTTTTAGGTTGTGTATTATTCATACTTTTCTCCGTGTGTGCGTGTGTGTACTTGATTGTACCCTTATATTTATAAGGCAAAAAAAAGAGGGAACCGAAGTCCCCTCTAATAAAGTTTGGTTATACCAAATCTTTTTATTACATGATGTTAGTAACTTGTACTCGTCTGTAATATACGTTGTCATTTGCAGTCAAAGCGCCTGAACGAACAGTAGCACCACCAGCAAATGGGTTAGCAGCCATACCATAACGGGTTTTGAAACCGATTTTTGGTTGGAAACTAGATTCACCAACTGCACGAACCATTTGTAACGGAACGTATGGGCAGTAGAATAAACCAGCATCGTAAGGTGAAGTACCTTTGTATCCTACTGTGAAGTACTGTTTAGCATCTCCATTTGCAGAATATGGGTCGATATACACTTTAAAGCGTCCGTTAAGAACACCAGCAAATGTGTTACCAGAATCATCAACATTCAAGTTGTTGTTTAGGGCAGGAGTATAGTCCAACTGTCCAGCCATCTGCAATGCAGATGCAACATCAGAAGAACAGATAATCATATTACCTTTTCCTCTACGAGTTTGTTGTGCGATTACGTTAGCTTCACGTTCTACTTGGAACATAAGTCCCTTGAACTTCTCAACACTCCAACGGCCGTTAGAATCAACGTCCATATCGAAGATACCAGAAGTAGCAGTATCAACCTGTGCGCCTGGCTTAGCAGTTACATAGACTGTACGAACAACTTCACGGTTGATCTCAGCGAGAATTTCAGCAGAAAGGATGTTTGCAAGTTCTGTCTCAGCGTCCAAACCATGAATCGCTTTAAGGTCTTGTGCAAGTTCCATTGTGTACTCTGCTTTAAGAGCACGTGATTTAGCAGTAACAGTTTGCTTTTCGATTGAGAAAGACATCTCTTTAAAAGCGTTGTTGTCTGCATCACCTAATGCTTCAACAGTTGCAGTTGCAATACCAGTACCACCAGTATAAGTACCTGGCGAACCATCATTCAAGATAGCAGGGTTAGTACCAGCCTGTGTACCAGCACCAGAGAAATCTGAATCTGGTTCTGCATATTGGTTCTCTGTACCAGTTGCGTTGGTATAGCGTGAACGCATTGCGAAGATTAACCCTGTTGGGCCAGTCATCGGTTGAACACCAGCGATATCATAAGCGATAAGGTTAGGCATAGAACGTCTAACTAGTGAAATCATAATTGGATTCCAGTTAGCTGAACCAGCGGTGTTATTTGTTGGTGCTGCTTCGTTTAAGAATTTAGAGTCTTCAGCAATTGACTTTTCTTGGTTTTCTAAGATAACAGTGGTTACAGCTCTCTTGTATGAGTCTTTGATCTCTGGAAGATCATTGTGCTCGAGGACTGGCTGCCACTTTTCCTGTAGATGTTCTGTCTGGAACATTTTATTTCTCCTTGTTAGGTTTACTAATAATATTTATAAAAAACGAATCTTTCATCGTTATTTTGCACGCTTTACGTTTCGACTAATTGCACTCATGTAAGTACTCATAGCACCAGTTGTATCAATAGCTGTTTGTTCTTCTTGAACAGCATCTACGGATTCAGCGACAGTTTGTGCCTTTGGAAAGTAACTTTCCTTAAGCGTTTCGAGTTTTTCACTGAAAGATTCTTCAGTTGTGAACTCTACGTCCTCAGCAAGAGACTTAAATTTTTCAATTTCCGTATCTGCAAGGTCAGAAGCGACTTGTGCGAAAACTGACTCACGAACCAATACATCCTTTTCACTTTTCAGTGAAGCGAGCGTAGTGATTTGTTCATTCAACTTCTCTTCTAGAGCATCAATCTGTGCAGACTGTTGACCTAAAATATCGTACTTCTCATCTGGTACATCTATATAGTGTTCTTCGAATAGAGACTTTAATCCAGAAATGAAGTCTTCTGCAATCTCACCCTTTAGTCCACGTTCAATAGCGATTTCGTTTTCTTTCATCCACTCTTCTACAACGTAGTTCATGTATGCATCGACTTTTTCAGTCAATTCACTGCGTACTGATTCAACTTCTTCAGCAATTTCTTGCGTCTTAGCTTCTTCAATTCTCAATACTTCTGAACGAAGTTTTGATTTTACAGCAGCTTCAAAAATTGTGGATGCTTTTTCCTTAAATTCTTCAGAAAGTTCTTCACCTTGTACAAGTGCAGTTACGTCTTCAGAAACATCTACAGATGCTAAACGAGCGTCTAAAGTAGATTCATCTACTTCTTCAACATCATCTTCGTCATCGTCTTCTTCTTTATTCATCGAATCATATGATGCTTTCAGTTCAGTTGCTTTCATGCCTTCCAACTTGGAATACATTGCTTTCAACATCTCTGCTTTGGTCATCTTCTTCGATTCTTCCAGATCATCACCTTCGTGATCGAGTTCAGCGTCTTCTTTGGTTTGTTTGGCTTTAGGTTCTGCGGCCTTAGTGACTTTTGCAGATGCCTTCTTTCCAACACTGTCTGTTGACTTTGGATCAACGACAGCCTTACCCAAATCTTCTACTTCACCCTCTGGCTTTTCCATTGAGTCACCTTTACCAGCACTGTCGGTTTGCTTCTTTGCTTCTTCAAGCTCCAATTCTACCTGTGCTTCCAGTTCCTCAATTGTCTTGTCTAGTTCTGACATTGGGATCTCCTTGAGTTGTTTTGTCTTATCATAATCATATTTATAATAATTAAAGTTTCGACATAAATTTAGCGAAGGCAAGTGCGGAAACATTTGACTGTCCCTTTCGTACACCTTCATTTATATCATTTTTGATTCCATTGATATCTACTTCTCGTAGAATACCGTTGTTCCAAATCCACTCCTTACCTTCCATAATACCTTCAACGAAGGCTTGTGGTGCAGAAGGGTCTGCAACAATATCTGCCGCTGTGGCAAGATAAAAATCGTCTTTCACATAATTCGCACCTCTCCTAGATTCGATAGACCCCATGCCTCTAGAAGAGACACCTAGTTTACCACCATCTTTGATTAGTGCTTTCGCAATTTCCCCCATTGGAGTTGAGAGCAGTTTCGCCTCACCAATAAAGTTCTTTCCATCCGCTTCCAGTTTTGTAATCATGTGCGATACTCTGTCAAGATTGACAGTGGGGCCTTCTGGATGACCCAGTTCCCCAAATGCACGACCTTCGGCAACAAATTCTTTGTTATAACGTGCTACTTCTTTCTCTAGCACGTTCATCGGGTAGACACGACCATTTCGGTTTTTCATGTCTGCCTGCATAAAGATTCCACGAATCTTCATCTCTTTACCACCACCTTCTTTCTCTTCGGTGATGTATTCTACGTCTTGTATATGTTCAGCAATAAGTTTCAT
>Ga0307488_10001811_pt1 | contig 17953 bp, 15 predicted proteins | sample SB02metaG_FD_202248 | JGI IMG/M metagenome (GOLD analysis project Ga0307488, IMG submission 202248) | Sea-ice brine microbial communities from Beaufort Sea near Barrow, Alaska, United States - SB 0.2 | ecosystem: Environmental > Aquatic > Marine > Coastal | place: USA: Alaska | collected... | reverse complement strand
CTAAACCTAAACCTAAACCTAAACCCTAAACTGCTGCACCGAGCTTTGTAATTCCTCTGCAAGCTTAGCCACTTCATGACTAGACTCAGATGTCTGATTCGCTCCGATTGTAGTTTCTTCAGCAATATTCACTATATTTTCAAGTTTTTCACTGATTTCTAGTGAGACTATGTTTTGTTCACGGGCAGATTGTTCAATCTGGCTACTGACGTCATACGCTTTGTGAACTGCATCGGTAATTGATTCCAGTGCGACTGTCGCATTCTCTGTTTGTTCAACACAAAGTGAGGTTTGTTCTTTACTCTGATTCATTACAGATACCGCTTTTTCAGCACCGGCTTGCAATACTTCAATCATGGAGTTGATTTCTTGAGTTGATTTTTGTGTTCGACTGGCTAAAGTTCTTACTTCGTCTGCTACTACAGCAAACCCACGACCCTGCTCACCGGCTCTTGCGGCTTCAATAGCGGCGTTCAAAGCAAGTAGGTTAGTTTGGTCAGCAACCCCTCTAATGACATCTAAAATACCGCCTATGCTAGCGCTGTCTTGATGTAACTTGTTTATTACTGCCGCAGCTTCCTCTACGTCTTTAGCTAAGACAAGAATCGTTCTTTTGTTTTCTTCTGAAATCACTTTGACTTTTTCTGCTTCAGAGTCAGCATGCTTAATTTGGTTTAAGGTGTCTTCGGCACTCTTAGTTACTAGTTGCGACGTGCTGTGCATTTCGGTGGTGGCAGCGGCAACTTGTGCAACCTGTGATTTTTGTTCTTGGATTGAGCGAGTAGTTTGCGCCGTTACCGTAGATGTCTGTTCAGCTGCAGCTGCCAATTGAGCGGCCCGTGAACTGATACCTGATATTAGGGTTTTTAAGCTATCGATTAAGTTATTACAGTTTTTGGCTAAGTCACCGAATTCATCTTGCGCAGAATCGTCGAGTCTCTGAGTTAAGTCACCGGTAGAAACGAAATTAAGCATTTCGTTAACTTTGTGTAGTGGTTTTATAATAGCTTGTACGGTCCAATAAGCGATAGCCGCAGCAATAAGCACAGATATCAAGCCTATAATAATGGTAATCGTTTTGCCTGTGGTAACAGAGTCTGCAACGTCTTCTTTGGCATATTTTGCTTTGGCGTCCGCAAGCTTTAATAAATCATTCAGCTTTTGAAGCGCATCTTCGATGTTTGCTTCTGAGGCTGTGTATGCAGAACCGGCTTGCAAGCGACTGTTTAAACGTTTGATTTGTGACTGAATTAAGCCGTTGGGGGAGGATATCGAATCGGTAACGCCAGCAATTAAGTCATATAGCTCGCTCAATGTACCACTGTCATCTCTATCTCCTGCGGTGGTTTGAACTTGAGTTGTTTTATCTTTGATTTGATCAACAACTAATTTTACTTCATTGCCTATGGTATCTGCTCTGACTAACGTTTGTGTCTTAACGTATTCTGCACCTACAGTTAGCAATGAGGTAAGACTTGATTCAAGCCCGTTAGCTATTTCCGCTGCTTTAGTCAACTGACTATTACTCTGCACTTTTTCTAAATCCGCAAAATCAACAATTAAAGTTGAACCATCGTCGGCGTTATCTTCAATATTGCTGAGCACATCTAATACTTTGTTACCAAACTCTAAGTCGGCTTTTTTGTTGTCAAATATTGCGTTTACATTATCGATGTACTGACGATAAATTTCTTCTGTTTCAATCAATGATTCTCTTAAATCTGGCTCTTTACTGACCACACTGGTTAGGATACGCAATTCATTATCAAAATTGGTTTGACTGTCTTCGAAAGCGGTCTTCTTGGTTCTCAAACCATCTAGGGTTGTCTCATAATAAAACTCGGTGGTGAGACGGCCCATATTTAAGAAAGACACTTTTAGTTGACTGCTACCGCTTACTGTAGGGAGGGCTAATGTATTAACCTCTTCGGTGGCAGTATCTATACTAGATAGACTCGATACCGCCACTACTCCTAATACAACTAATAAAAGTGTAATGATTCCAAATCCACCGACGACACGGGTAGCTACTGTAATTTTCATTGAATGGCCCTAAATCAAGTTGGCAGTATCCGTACTGACTTTATATGTTTTTTATCATTTGACTGCTAAATGCAACCCATTCTTATTTAAATAAGACTATACCCGACTGTATAATATTTTGCAGTCTTAGAATTTTTTTTCTAAGACTAAAGTCCTATAGTGTTCACACAACATTAGCTATCGACTGACTATGATTAATCTTGAAAATTTACCGAACAAATTTCACCAGAGGATAAATTTAATAGTGTCATGTCTTGCTCCCAAACATAACCCGTGTCCAAACCAATGAACTGGCCATCATAAGTATCGCCATTTAGTGAGGCCCAATGACCAAACACTACTTTTTGGTTCGACTTGAGTTTGGTATTTATCACTTTAAACCAAGGCGTTAATCCCTGAGGCGCCAGTTCTGGTGAAGTTTTGCAGCTAAAATCTAGTTCGTTTTGATTTTCAATAAAACGCATCCGTGTCATGGCATTGACAATAAAGCGAAATCTTCGGGACCCTTGTAGAGACTTTTGCCAAATTGAAGGTTGGTTGCCGTACATGCAGGCTAATGACTCTTTCCAATCTTTAGCCTGTAACTGCTCACTGACTTCAAGGCTAAATTTGAGTGCTTTTTTGACTGACCATTGAGGATATAAACCAGCATGTGTAATTAGGGTATCTTGGTTGGCCATCAAAGCCAGTGGTTTTAGCCTTAACCAATTGATATAGGTATTAAGTTTAGGGCTAGCGAGTAATGTGTCTAGGTTATCATTGGGCTTGGCTTTGCGAATACCTGCAAAGATCGCTAATAAATTTAAGTCGTGATTGCCTAAAACGGTATCAAAACTATTTTCTAATGAATACAGGTAGTCCAGTGTTTCAAGTGGTTGGGTGCCGCGCCCAATCAAATCTCCAACTGCAATTAAGCGGTCGTTAATCGGAGAGAAATTGACTTTTTTTAAAAGCTTTTGCAACCCCAAAAAGCACCCTTGAATGTCACCAACAATATAAGTGGCCATAAGAACTAGTTGACTACGTTAGGAACAGCGAGGCTAAAAACGTTAATAACAGCTTCAAACCGTGCGCCATTTTCTTGTTGCATTTCGTAATAGCCTTGCATTGTTCCCACGGGTGTATCTAACACCGCTCCACTGGTGTATCGAAAAAAATCACCAGGCAGGATGTGCGGTTGTAAACCTATCACTCCAGGGCCTTCTACTTCTGTTTTTTTGCCATTTCCATCGGTGATTAGCCAATATCGATTGATAAGCTGAACCGCATGCTGGCCATTATTGTGCACCGAAATCTTATATGCAAAAACATATTTATCTTTATCAGGTATCTGGTTTTTTAGATACTGAGTTTCTACTGTAATCTCAACTTTATTCAATTGCTTCATCTATTACTCGACGCTGCCATACACTCTATTTCTATACTAAAGAGTCTACCGCATTAGCAATTTTTGCATACTGCTGTAACGATAAATTTTCAGCACGTAACTCGGGATTAATGTCTATATCGATGAGTTGTTGTTCGCTTAGGCTTTCTTTTAAGCTATTGCGGATTGTTTTACGCCTTTGGTTAAACGCTTGGGCACAGACTTTATGTAAGGTTTCTTCATTTGTCAAAGTTACGGGTTTTTGCTGATGGGGTACAAGCCTAACCACAGCCGAATCGACTTTAGGTGGTGGATTAAATGCGCCTGGCGGCACTTGTAATACCGGTATTATTTGGCAATGATATTGAGCCATAACAGATAAACGACCATAACTTTTATTGCCTGGTGAGGCCGCTAAGCGATTTACCACTTCTTTTTGTAGCATAAAGTGCATGTCTTGTACTTTATTGGCAAAAGAAAATAAGTGAAACATCAATGGCGTAGAAATATTGTAAGGTAGGTTACCGAAAACACGTAAAGGTTTACCATCTGATAATAACTGCGAAAAGTCGTATTTTAGAGCATCGGCTTCAATAATAGTCAGCTTACTAGCAAGAAAAGGGTGCGTTCTTAACCTTGCAGCCAAATCCCTATCAAGTTCAATCACAGTGAGAGAGTCAATTAATTCACAAACTGGTTCAGTTAACGCGCCCAGTCCAGGGCCAATCTCAACCATGTGTTGGTCTTTTTGCGGCCCTATGACGGTGACTATTTGGTCTATAATATAGTTATCATGTAAAAAATTTTGTCCAAAACGTTTTCTTGCTGTATGCCCTAAATGTTGTTTAGTCATTCTTTTTGCGCTGCTATTGATATGGCTTTTTCGATGGCAAGGTTGAAACTGCCTGCGTCTGCATGACCGGTACCTGCTAAATCCAATGCTGTACCGTGATCGACAGATGTGCGGATAAACGGTAACCCTAAAGTGATATTAACTGAGGCTCCAAAACCCTTGTATTTCAAGACAGGTAGTCCTTGATCATGATACATGGCTAAGACAACGTCAGCTTGTTCTAAATATTTTGGATTAAAAATTGTATCTGCGGGCAAAGGCCCAGTAATGTTCAAGCCTTCTGCTCTTAAAGCATCAAGAGCAGGTATGATAACCAAAATTTCTTCTTTGCCGATATGCCCGTTTTCACCGGCATGAGGATTTAAACCACACACAAATATATGTGGCTTTTTAATGCCAAACTTCAGCATTAAGTCAGTATTAACTATGTGTATTACCTTGTGCAAACGCTCAAAAGTAATCGCCTTAGCAACGTATGCCAAAGGAATGTGGGTGGTGGCAAGTACAACTCTTAGTCCCTCTGTAGCTAACATCATGACTACGTCATTGGTGTTAGATTCGTGCGCAAAAAATTCTGTATGACCACTAAAAGAAATGCCGCCTTCATTAATGATGCCTTTGTGAACAGGGCCTGTTACTACAGCATCAAATTCACCATCTAGATTTTTTTTACATGCTTGGCGCAGAGTTTCTACAACATAGTGGCCATTTTCGCTATCTAATTTACCGCTTATGACGGGTACTTTAGTTTTTATATCGACCAAAAATAATTGCCCAGCAGGTAAAGTGTGCTCAGTATTTTGATCATATGGGACTAAGGTAATAGCTAAGTTTAGTTGTTTAGCACGTTGCCTGAGCATGTCTCCATCAGCAAAAGCCACCAATTGCACTGGCCATTCTTGTTGTGCAATGCCTAAAAGTAAATCTGGACCAATACCAGCAGGCTCACCCGGGGTAATGGCTAACTTTAGCGGTTTCAATTATTCGCCTTGCTGCGGTAATACTTCAATGTATGCACTAGCACGTATTTCTCTCAACCACACATCTGACTCTTCGGAAAACTTACGTTGAAATAGTAATTGATAGGCTTTTTCTTCTTTACGTTGTTCAGTGATATCACCCACACGCTTTTCAAGTAACTGCATTAGATGCCAGCCATATTGAGTTTTAACGGGTTGGCTGATTTCATCAATCTCTAAATTCGCTAACGCATCGCGAAAATCATCTACATATTTGCTCGGTTCGGACCAGCCTAATTCCCCGCCCTTTAACGCAGAACCCGGATCGGCAGAATGTTCTTTGGCAAGTTCAGCAAAGTCGGCTTCGCCCGCTAGCAATTTCTCGCGAAATCCTTTAAGCATTGTTTTGGCTTTTTCGTCACTTAATATAATCGAAGGGGCAATTAATATATGACGAGCATTTATTTCTTCGACTTCGACTGTTTCGATACCACGAATATCCTTTACCTTCAAAATATGAAAGCCAGCGCCACTTCTAATTGGACCTATTAAGTCGTCTTTAGACTTTTTTTGAATTGCCTCGGCAAACAGGGTGGGCATAGAGTTAATGTTCATCCAGCCTAGATCCCCTCCTTCTAGCGCACGGGAGCCACCTGAAGAAGCCGTGGCGATTTTGGAAAAGTCTGAACCTTTGTTCAGCAGTTCAATCACTTTATCTGCTCGGGTTTTAGCCTGCTCTATATCTACATCAGTTGGTTCAGGTGGAAACTCAATTAAGATATGTCCCAAGTTGTATTCCGCTTGTTCATCGCCTTGTTCGTCAATCAGGGTGACCAAGTTTTTAATTTCTTGTTCGGTGATATATACACGTCGGCGCACATTGGCACGGCGCACCTCGCCTAGAATAAGTTCTTTGCGAATTTCTTCGCGGTAGGTGTCGAAGGTGACACCTTCCTGGGATACTTTTTCACGAAACTGGGCAATATTCATATTCTCGCCCTTAGCAATATTAGCGATTGTCTGCTCTAATTGCGGATCACTAACTTGGATACCCATACGATCTGCCATCTGCGTTTGCAGATTATCTATTATCAGCTTTTCAATCGCTTGGGTACGCAACACCCGGTCAGAAGGCAGGGTTTGGTTATTAAGCACTGCATTACGTTTTACGATGGTAATTAATTCACTTATTTGACTCTCTAACACCACACCTTGATCAACGATCACAGATACGCTGTCTAATAGTTCAGGTGCTGCCTCTGTCTTAAGTGATAAGAAAGAGCTAATTAAAAGGGCTACTACTATTACTTTCATGATTATCTTTACTTTTTTAGTTAAAGGCGTTGTTTGATTACGCGCGTTGGGTATGTCAAAAGGTTACCAACAATTAGTTAGTTCAAACCCCAATAAGTTCAATAGATAAGAGCGTCTATATGCAAACTGCCCTTCTATTAGTCCAGTATGTAAGAGCATCGGTACACAAACCGGCCCTCTATTAGTTCAGAATGTAACAGCGGTTGTATGCAAACTGCTATTCTAATAGTTAAATATGTAAGAGCGTCTGTATATAAACTGGCCCTCTATTAGTTCAGAATGTAACAGCGGCTGTATGCAAACTGCTATTCTATTAGTTAAATATGTAAGAGCGTCTGTATATAAACCGGCCCTCTATTAGTTCAGAATGTAACAGCGGTTGTATGCAAACTGCTATTCTAATAGTTAAATATGTAAGAGCGTCTGTATATAAACTGGCCCTCTATTAGTTCAGAATGTAACAGCGGCTGTATGCAAACTGCTATTCTATTAGTTAAATATGTAAGAGCGTCTGTATATAAACCGGCCCTCTATTAGTTCAGAATGTAACATCGTCTGTCTGCACACTGCCCTTCTATTAGTTCAATAGATAAGGGCGTCTATATCCAAACAACCCATCTCTTAATAAATTTCTAGTGGAGAAGTATACATTAAAGCCTGACTCAAATTCATTGGTACTTTGTGCTCCATTTTCATCAAATCGGTTACTTAAGTTACGCTGGGCAACAAAACTAACACTCCAGCAACATGATTCATATTGCACACCAGTATAACTCTCCACTGTTCTGTTACGTTCTAAGTCATGATACCAACGGCCAACCCATTGCCAATTTTTAGTGATTGGCCAGCTTGCGGTGACACCCACTTGATTGATTTCTTCAGAGGATAAATCCCTTACGTATCGGTGGTTTATCTGGATGATTTTGTTTTCGGCAAGTTGATATTCTAAGGACAAACTGCTGCGTTCGACTTTGTCGGTAATAGTTGAAACCTGAGCCTGAGTGTGAGCATACCATTTACTGCCTATTTGCCAATCTAACTCTGCGGCTAAGGCCGAACGGTCATCATCTTTAGTTGAATCTACTACCTGGCTGTCTTTTAAATAAAATATTTGTCCAAGGCTGAGTTTAAAACGTTCTTGGTTATTTTTATCAATAAACCTAGATGTCATGCCCACAGTAATTTGATTATTGTCGCTGATACGATCAAGGCCTGTAAATTCCTGCCCTCTGAATAAACCTGCAAAGTCATTGAATAGCCGAGTCGTGTCATATCGGCCAATGTTACTTTGGTCTTCGAAGCTGGTGTATAAGAACTGGACTTTAGGTTCAAAGGTTTGGGTAACCGGCGCACCAAACCAACTGGCTGGTCTCTCAAATGCCAAAGAACCGTAAACCTTAGCCTGACCTAATGTACGGGAGATATTTTTATCAAGTGCCAAATTTTGAATGTTTTTCTGAATGTATCGAGTATGTAAAATAGTCGCTTCTGCCAGAAATTCGCTCCATTGATTTTGAAATGGATATCGCACTGTAGGAGCAATATGAAGACGCGTCGCCGTAGGGTTATCTAACTCACTGCTTTCAAAGTAAGCTAACTCTGAATTCACCTGAAATTCGGCGCCTAACCCCATTGGTGTTAAATAATTGAGTCTAATTTCGGGTAATGCTCGGTAGCTGTCGGGATGGTCGCCCAATACCTCAAAGTCTCTAAATTGCGCTGAAACATCTAGATTTTTTGAAAAATAACTCAATCCAAGTGTTTTATATAAATGGGTATCTGCTCGATTGTAATAATCAGAACCTAAGTCAACAATATAGTTGTCGTCGCTTAGCCCGTTAATATCGGCGTTAATTCGCCAATTCTCGCCAATTTGACCACTGTGGATTAATCGATAAAAATATCGCTCCGTATCATCGTTTAAATCTTGGTCGTCAGGGAGATACTCAATATTTACCTGACCTGTATGTGCCTCGGTTAAATATCTGAATTCGGTTTTAAGTTGCAATCCGCGCTCAGACATAAATCTTGGACTAAAGGTTAAATCATAGTTGGGCGCAATGTTCCAGTAAACTGGCTGCTCAAGGCTGACACCCGTAGAGCTATTACTCGATATACTCGGATAAAGGATACCAGATTGTCTTTGGTCGTTAATTGGGAAGGAAAAATAGGGTAAGTAAAGCACTGGTAGGTCTTTAATATAAAATCGTGCGTGTTTAACCACTCCTCTTGATTGGTCTGGGGTGATTTCTATATTACTGGCTTGAATGCGCCATACTTCGTTGTCTACTGGGCAAGAGGTAAAACTAGACTCTATAAGATTTATACCGGTTTTTTCGCCAAGACCAATTTTTTGGGCTTTGCCATGACCCTGCACATTATTTAATTGATAAAAAGATTCTTCAATGAGTAATTCATTTGAGATTCTATTCAGCTGCATACTTTGACTCGATACAGTGATGTTACTGTCTTTAAAACTGACATTCCCCGTTGCATTCAAGGTCTGGGTTTGACGATTGAGTATCGCATCATCAGCTTTAATCTTGGCTTTGAAACTATCGATTTCTACTTTGCCTTTGAATCGCGCAAAAGTATCTTGATTGATTTCACTATCCTCAGACTTGACCTGGATTTGCCCTTCAAGTAGTGAATTATCAAGATTAGGCCCAGCCAAAGGAACAAAACAGACTTCTTGGGCATCGGCTAGCCCAATCGACATCGACAGAAGGCTAATAAATAAGAATTGTTTGTTTTGTATACGGGGCAAGTACAAAATCACCTAAAGTTGCATTTAAAACAGCTAGTTGATGTGTAATTTTAAAGGTTTCAATAGGATTTACCAGTAAACTTGCAAAAAAAGCTATATTTCGCCATTCTTGACTTTCTTCCAGCAGCCAATTTTGAATAATAATAAGAGATCAACTTGAAAACACCGTTAACTTTCAAGCAACTTCGACAAAAGAAATTACATAATTGGATTAACCAAAATACTGATTTTGAGTGTGAATCGTTGGAAATAGTATCTGGAGATGCTGGTTTCCGTCGGTACTTTAGGTTTGTTCATCATGAGCAATCGATTATTGCCGTCGATGCGCCCCCATCGAGTGAAGACACCGGTCAATATATTGCCGTGGCTCAAAGTTACCGAGAAAAGGGTATAAAAGTACCTGAAATATATGCCTACGATCTTGCTCAGGGATTTTATCTTCAGCAAGATTTTGGTAATCGCCTGTTTAGTGACATTTTAACGGTTGATTCCTGTGACCTGCTTTATCCCAAAGCATTAGCCAACATTCCCATTATTCAAGGTTGTTTATCCACTGAAAAAGGGCCATTACCAGATCATAATGACGTATTTATCGACAGGGAATTAAGTCTTTTTACAGATTGGTTATTGGGTAAATATCTGCAGTTACGTTTGACTGATGCAGAAGAAAATATGCTGATTAAGGTGTTTGATGAGGTCAAACACTCATGTCTTATCCAACCTAGGGTTGGGATGCATAGAGACTATCACTCACGTAATTTAATGTTACTTGAAAATGATGAAATTGGGGTGATTGATTTTCAAGATGCGGTAGTAGGGCCTATTACTTATGATGCGGTTTCGCTGCTAAGGGACAGTTATCAAGACTGGCCAAAAGTAAAAGTACTGCAGTGGTTACAAAATTGGCATGCAGAATATTATGCTCAGTATCCTTGGGGTGAATTCAAAATGTGGTTTGACAGTGTGGGGATGCAGAGGCATATCAAGATTGCAGGGATATTTGCTCGTTTGAGTATTCGCGATAACAAACCCAGTTTTTTGTCGGACATCCCTCACACACTAGATTATTTGATTGATGAAGCCAGTCAATATCCTAAATATTCTGAGTTCGCCAGTTTTGTCCGTGAGCGAGTGTTGCCAAGTGTTTTGCAAAAACTAAAGTCTACTCATCATGACACTTAATACTGCGATGATTTTAGCCGCAGGAAGGGGAGAGCGAATGCGGCCTTTAACCGATTCTGTGCCTAAGCCTTTGCTTAAAGTTCAGGGTAAACCTCTGATTGAATATCACCTTGAAGCGCTTAAACGATCAGGTTACGAGCGAGTTGTTATCAATCATGCATGGTTAGGACAACAGATTGAACGTGTCTTGGGTAATGGTGAACGTTTTGGTTTGGATATACTCTATTCTGCTGAGCCCTGTGCATTAGAAACTGCGGGAGGCATAATTAACGCATTGCCGTTGCTTTGTTCAAACCTAAAGGATGAAATGTTTACTGTGGTTAATGGTGATATTTTTACTGATTTTAATTTTGAGACCTTACCCAGTTTTTTATCTGAAGGGGTAGAAGCTCATTTGGTGATGGTTGATAATCCCGATCATAATCCAAAAGGAGATTTTTATTTTACGGGTCATGGTTTAGACCCTAAACAAGGATCTAAATTAACGTTCAGTGGGATTGCCGTTTATCGTAAAAGCTTTTTTGCACAGCAGAGCTCAGGGGTGAAGGCTTTGCCCCCTATGTGGCGAACAGCCATTAACCAAGGTTTAATTGCAGCGCAACATTTTACGGGGCAATGGACAGATGTGGGTACCCCACAACGATTAAATGAATTAAATAAAAAAATTAACGGAAGCAGATGATAGGTAAAATTTTAGGTACCATTTTTGGTTTTATGTTCGGGCGGATCCCTGGCGCGGTTTTAGGTTTTATAGTCGGACATATGTTCGACAAAGGTTATAGCAAAAATTTCAATCAAACCGGTGGATTCAACCGTTTTTTTGCTAGTAAAGATGAATTTAAAACCCAAGCTGTTTTTTTCCATTGCCTGTTTTCGGTGATGGGACATGTAGCCAAAGCTGACGGCAAGGTAAGTGATGTCGAAATACGTATGGCTAGCACCTTGATGGATCAGATGAACCTTGAGGGCGATATGCGCAAAGAGGCGCAGCAAGCTTTTAGAGATGGTAAGGCTGCAGATTTCGCTCTGAAACAAACGGTTCAAGAGTTTAAAGAGTCCTGCCATGGTCGCCGAGATATTGTGCAGGTGTATTTAGAAATCTTAATTCAAGCGGCTTATGTTGACGGCAAACTGGATAAAGCCGAACAAACTGTTTTAGAGACAGTGTCTCAATATTTAGGCTTTAGCCAACACGACTTACTCTACTTAATGTCAGCATTTGAAGCAGAAATGCGTTTTAGACAAGGAGGAGGGGGTCAACAACACACTAATGGGAAAAAGTATACTTCCCAACAATCATTGGATGACGCCTATAAAATTCTCGGTGTTAAAATATCCGACGATGGTAAAAGTATTAAGAAAGCTTACCGCAAGCTGATGAGTGAACATCACCCCGACAAATTAGTCTCAAAAGGTTTACCTAAACAAGCGCTAGAAATAGCAAAAAATAAAACCCAAGATATTCAGTCAGCATACGAAATGATCAAGGAAAAACGCGGGTTTAAGTAGACAATGTATAGGTTAAAAAAGGCTTTCTAGCTTCGTTTATAGCCTTTTATTTTCTTCGATTGAGGTTTCTGCAATTTTGCCGCGCCACCATGCAGCCAATGATGAGCCCGTCATATTCATTATTGGACCAAATACTGCTGGCGCTAATCCCATGCTCGCGGCTTGTCCCATTTCTAACGCAATACCTGATGCAAATCCTGGATTTTGCATACCTACTTCAGAGGCAATGGTGCGTGACGAAGCTTCATTCATTTCAAATAGCGTTGCGCTGCCATAACCAAACGCGTATCCGAGTATGTTGTGGAGCAATACCCAAACCACTAACAGCGCGCCTATGTCGAGTAAACTATCGCGACCCACAGCTGTGATTACCGTAATAATCATGGTGATACCCAGCGTTGATAACTTAGGCATGGTCCGATCGACTATGGGAAAGCGACCATAAACCAGTGATTGAATAACAACCCCGCTATAATGGGTAAAATCATAATTATGCTAACACTTAAAATATCGCCATTAATGGGTACAAACTGATCGGCAAATAGCGACATATAAAAGGGTGTAATAAAAGAGGCGTGTAACGTAAGTACAGCAGTAAGAGTGACCGATAGCGCCAAATTAGTGCCTGAAATATACGCCATTACGTTTGATGCTAACCCACTAATATAATGCCCGCAGCGATTTCAGGTGGCAGTGCGGCGGTCGTTTCCAAACCAAAATCAATAAACGGCATAATTGAAAACTGACCGACTAAGCCAATCAATACGCCTTTGGCATTTTACTAATTTGCACAAAATTTTTTATGCTCATAGACGTGCCCATGCCAAACATGATGACCATCAATAAAGGCACGACCAGTTCTGTGTATTGGAAATTACCAAACCCAGTGAACGGTGCAAGGTAAAACAAAGCGGCACTGACGGCTGCAAAATACTAAAGGTAAAAGCAAAACATGAAGATCGTTCAGTGGCTCTTAAAAAGAATACCAAGAATACCAAGAATACAAAAAAGCGATCACAATCAGGCCTGACATCGCCCATTTTTATGCGGCTTATTAAAAAATAAGCTGGTGATATCGGCAAGTAAGGTGACTATTCCAAGTGCATTTTTTGTGGTCATTATTGAGTTTCCAGTAACTTATGCTGATTATCTTATTTAATCTGTTTAGTGACAGTCATTTTTTATATCCCTCACAAGAAAAACACCTGATTTAAATTGAACGATGCTCAAACAGGGTTGGTTATAAGCGGCACTAGCTTTGTATTATGGGGCTATAATATTTTCTAAGTAATTAAATATAAAGAGCCAACATTTAAGTTGGCTCTCATAATCTACAATGTTCTTACAAACACAGTATTACTTTAAATCAAAGCGATCTGCGTTCATCACTTTTGTCCAAGCTGCAATAAAGTCTTGTGTAAATTTTTGCTGTGAATCATCACAAGCATAGACCTCTGCGTTAGTGCGTAATTGTGAATTAGAACCGAATATTAAATCTGCCCGAGTAGCAGTCCACTTTAGTTCGCCAGTAAGGCGATCACGTCCCTCAAATAACTCTTCTTCTGCTGAAGTCGGTTTCCACTCGATCGCCATATCCAACAAGTTAACAAAGAAGTCATTGCTGAGTGTCTCTGGTCTATGGGTAAATACCCCTTGTTGTGTTTGTGCAAAGTTAGCATTGAGGACCCGCATACCACCAACTAACACCGTCATTTCTGGTGCGGTTAAGGTCAGCAATTGAGCACGGTCAAGCAATAACTCTTCAGTTGATACCGTGAATCTACCTTTCATGTAATTGCTGAAACCATCAGCATTAGGCTCAAGTACAGCAAAGGCTTCCACATCTGTTTGTGCTTGTGAGGCATCAGTTCGGCCAGGAGAAAAAGGAACGTGCAAGTCATCGCCTGCATTACTTCCCGCTTTTTCTATCGCAGCACTACCTGCAAGTACGATTAAGTCTGCAATAGACACTTGTTTGTTGCCAGACTGCGAACCGTTAAATTCTTGTTGAATAACGGTGAGTTTAGCCAGAACGTTAGCCAACTGTTCAGGTTGGCTGAATTCCCAATCGTTTTGTGGCGCTAGGCGTATCCGTGCACCGTTTGCTCCGCCTCGTTTGTCAGAGCCTCTGAACGTTGAAGCTGATGACCAAGCGGTGTAAACCAATTCTGGGATAGATAAACCTGAGCTTAGAATTGTATTCTTTAACGCTGCAATATCTGAATCGTCAATCAAAGCATGCTTAACTGCAGGTACTGGGTCTTGCCAAATCAATTCCTCTTTGGAAGCATCTTTGCCTAAATATCGTGAGATGGGCCCCATGTCTCTGTGAGTTAATTTGTACCAAGCGCGGGCAAATACATCGGCAAACTCCTGAGGGTTTTCATGGAAACGTTTGGAAATAGGCGCGTAAATAGGGTCGAGTTTTAATGCCATGTCCGCAGTTGTCATCATAGGTGCAAAACGTTTTGATGGATTGTGTGCATCGGGTACCGTGCTTTTAGCCGCAGCATCGGTTGGAGTCCATTGTTGTGCACCAAAGGGGCTTTTTGTCAGTTCCCAGTCGTAACCTAATAAAACATCAAAGTATCCGTTGTCCCATTCGGTTGGTGAGGTTGTCCATGCGCCTTCTACACCACTGGTAATGGTGTGCTCGCCTTTACCGCTGCCAAAACTGTTTTTCCAACCTAAACCTTGTTCCTCTATGCCTGCTGCTTCAGGTGCTGGGCCCATATGATCTTCACTTGCTGCTCCATGACATTTACCAAAAGTATGTCCACCTGCAACTAATGCTACCGTTTCTTCATCATCCATCGCCATCCTTGCGAAGGTTTCTCGAATATCACGACCTGAAGCAACAGGATCAGGTCTGCCATTCGGACCTTCTGGATTAACGTATATAAGACCCATCTGTACCGCAGCAAGGGGATTTTCAAGTGCTCGATCACCGCTGTAGCGATTATCTCCAAGCCACTCGTCTTCAGCGCCCCAATAAATATCCTCTTCAGGTTGCCATATATCTTCGCGACCACCAGCAAAACCGAAGGTTTTGAGACCCATAGAGTCAAGTGCGCAAGTGCCTGCTAATACTATTAAATCTGCCCAGGAAATCTTACTGCCATACTTTTGTTTGATAGGCCAAAGTAGTCGGCGTGCTTTATCTAGGTTACCGTTATCAGGCCAGCTATTAAGAGGGGCAAAACGTTGTGAGCCTGAACCCGCTCCGCCACGTCCGTCGCCTGTGCGATAGGTGCCTGCACTATGCCAAGTCATACGTATGAAAAATGGTCCATAATGACCATAATCTGCAGGCCACCAATCTTGGGAATCTGTCATCAATGCATATAAATCATCTTTTAAGGCATCAAGATCAAGTTTTTTAAATTCCTCTGCATAACGGTATGACTCCCCCATAGGATTAGATTGCGTCGAATGTTGATGAAGAATATTTAGATTTAATTGATTTGGCCACCAATCACGATTTTCTTTAGCATCTCCTGAATTTGTGGTCATCGACCCATGCATGACGGGGCATTTTCCGGCACTTTGTTTATTATCGCTCTGCATATCTTTCTCCTGATTTGGATAAGTTGCTTAAATAATACTGTGTTAATAACACGAGTAAGGAAATAAATTTTATACTATATATTAGACCTTACATCAGCATGTTGTTAGTTAGATAACGGCATATTACGAACTCTCTAATCGTTTTTTACAATCGATATACTCATTTTTAATTTTTTAAATTTGTCATGATTAAGTTTAATTAAGCCAGTCTTCAGTTTTTGTTCATGCTTTTCATTCCACACTACCGCAAGTTTGAAAAGGAAAATGATATGAAAAATATAAAGTGGTTAGTGTTAAACAGTTTATTATTATCCAGTGTTGTTTTATCTGAAGTTGTAAAGAGTTCAGAAAATGACAGTTGGAGTGCCCAGTCAACTGAAAAACAATTTGAGCAAACAAGTAAAATAATTTACAAGGCGTCCAAGGATGAGCAAGCCAATGAGCTAGCACTGACGCCTAGCCCTATGTCAAAAAATGCAACTACTGCTAATAGTAAAAAAGGTGCACAGGCTAAAATATTAAGTGTGAGACCAGAGGCGAAGTCCTTTAATCAAGAGTTTTGGATTTTTGACGCATGGGTTCAATTTTATAGTGATAACGATAGAGACGGATATTTTAACCACTTTTCGGTCGAATTTGACGCCGACACCGAATATAGCTCTGCAGAGGTGTATGCCAGATTATATTTGGGCAAAGATGAAGTGTTTAAGGAATATCATACAACATCTATCTTCAGCATCTTTTCTGACAACAGTGATGACAGTTTTGTAGTGGAAAGTGAGTTATTAAACGGTTTTTCTTCTGCTGAATATGAGGTGTTAATTGAGTTGTATGATGCCTATAGCGATGAACTAGTGGCTGTTCTTGATGGCAATGATGATGCCGATTTGTATTTATTATCTCTAGAGAGTAAAGAGTACGAAACACCTCAGGTAATCGTTATTCGTGAGCATGGTGGCAGTGTGAGTTTATGGGGTTTTCTACTGTTATCTTTATTACTTATTACGCGCCAGTATAGACGAGCCTAATTGGAATAGAAGTGTGAGACTAATAGAGCTGACTTTATTAGGTTTAAAGTCAGCTTAACTGGTTTTTGGTAGGTTAGCATCAACCACTTCAGTGGTGACTTTTTGCACCAATTTCACTCGACCATGTTTAACTAGGGTGTCTCTTAGTACATATTCTATCTGGGCATTAACGCTGCGCAAATCATCATCTGCCCAGCGTTGCATAGCTGCCAATACATCAGCATTTATTCTAAGAGGAAAAGCTTTTTTAGACACGTTTTATCTACCTAGGACGTTTAAGTACGGCTTGTATATGAGAGCCGCCCCAACCTCCAGTTGAAGGTATGTTGCAACTGACCAGTTCCCAGTTTTGTCTACCCAATTCATTTAGATTCGCCTCGAAACTGTTTGCATCTGGTTCAGGGCGCACAAACCCTTTGGATTTAATTTTTGAATTGACTACTTTATATTCCCACTGCATATACCACGCTCCTTAATATAAGCTGCCGCTATTAATGACGGGTTGAGCATTTTTATCACCACATAATACCACCAACAAATTGCTGACCATCATAGCCTTACGTTCTTCGTCAAGTTCAACGACGCCACGTTCTTTGAGTCTATCTAATGCCATTTCAACCATACCAACTGCACCCTCCACAATCTTACTGCGAGCAGCAATAATGGCGGTAGCTTGCTGGCGTTGTAACATAGCGCTGGCAATTTCTGGTGAATAAGCCAAATGACTGATTTTAGCCTCATGCACCGTCAATCCTGCTCTGCCCAAACGTTCTTGTATTTCTTGTTTTAAAATATCAGAAATATGTTGAGGATGACTACGCAGTGCAATATCTGCACTGTCATCATCTTGTGGGTCGTAGCAGTAACTGCTGGCCATATTTCGAAGGGCTGATTCAGTTTGAATAGTGACGTAACTTTCATAGTCATCTACCTCAAACATGGCTTCAGCCGAGTCAGTCACAGACCATACTACTATGGTGGCGATTTCTATGGGGTTACCTAGATTATCGTTGACTTTAATTTTGGCTGATTCAAAGTTGCGAATACGTAAAGACACCGTTTTGCGCATAAAAAATGGGATGGTCCATCGCAGGCCGTTACGTTTCTCCGTACCCACATAACTCCCGAATAAGGTCATGACTTTGGCTTGATTAGGTTGCACCATAAAGAAACCAGCCCAGCAAATCAGCACAATGATGGAGCAAATAAGGCTCACCGGCACCAAAATTTTGTTCGCGAGCATGATGCCAAAACTAATTTGTAGTAAGGGTAAAACCACAAAAAATGCCAAGTATCCATTAATTGAAAAGCCTTTTTTCTCGGTAATCATAGAAAACTCCTTATTGATATCATTATGATATTGAA
>Ga0307488_10001810_pt1 | contig 17954 bp, 14 predicted proteins | sample SB02metaG_FD_202248 | JGI IMG/M metagenome (GOLD analysis project Ga0307488, IMG submission 202248) | Sea-ice brine microbial communities from Beaufort Sea near Barrow, Alaska, United States - SB 0.2 | ecosystem: Environmental > Aquatic > Marine > Coastal | place: USA: Alaska | collected... | reverse complement strand
GTTGGCCCGGTAATGGCAAACAGGCCATTTTCTACAAAGGGAGACTGTGTGAAGTCTATTTTCCACTCGCCTTTAAGTGAATTGAGGTTTTTCAGACGAATACTTAAAATTTTCATACATCGGCTCCCTGATGTTCTACTTCTGACCATATTTGGCTGAACCGTTGCCGCACTTCTTTTAGTGTGACTTGAGCCTGTTCCTGATCTTCATCGGTATCGAAGGTTTCCATGGCTAAGCGTTTTTCAAATACGTCATCGGGGCTCAGCTCAGCCAGGGTTTCATTGTGCATTTGGTTGAGCAATTGCCGGCGCTCGTTGCGTGAACGGCGCAGTTGCAACACGTCTACGTTTAGCCCTTGGGTCATGTTTTGAATACGCTGGTGCAGATCAGGTAAATAGTCCTGGCTGTCTACCTCCAGGCATAACCAACAGGCTAAATCTGTTTCTATACTATTTTCAAACGGCTGTAAGGCTTTGGCTATGGCTGCTAAGTCGCCTTTGATCACCGCCATGGGCTGAAAATTCGGAATAGCCATAGGAGTTAAGCATGTAAGCTGCGCCCCGCTAAATTCCACCACCATTACCTGCTTTTGGGTGCCCAGCTCATCAAAACTTAAAGGGATAGGCGAGCCGCTATAACGAATATGTTCAGCTTTAGCCACCACCTGGGGTTTATGAATATGCCCCAGGGCAATGTAGTCAGCCGGAGGGAAGCCATCAGCGGCAAAGCCGTCTAAGGTACCGATATAAATATCTCTGACACTGTCAGATTGGCTTACGCCCAGCGCGGTTAAATGCCCGGTGGCAATAATGGGCAAATCGAGCCCGTTGGCCTTGTGCTGTTGTTGTTCAAGCAAGGCTAGTTGATAAAGTCTTTGATAATGCTGCTTGATTGCATCGCCCAGGGCTTGGCGCTTTTGTAACCCTGTTTCACCGGCCACGCTTTGCAACACGTCTCGGGCTCTGATAAACGGCACGGCACATAAAATAGCCCCGGGCTGGCCGAGCTTATCGGGTAGGGTAAAGACTTGCTCATCAATAGCCATGCCGGTACTGGCCACCACAAAGGTATTGAGGCAGGCGAGGATTTGCCTGGATTCATTTAACGTTGATACAGAATCATGATTGCCGCCCAGCACCACCAACACACAGTTGAGGGTTTGCATATCTACCACAAACTGGTTGTACATTTCCCGGGCATAACTGGGCGGGGTGCCGGTATCAAAAATATCACCGGCTATGATCACAGCATCAATCTGCTCTTTTGCTACCTGTTGTAACAGCCAGTTTATAAACTCCTGGTGTTCGTCTTTACGGCTCTTGGTAAAAAAGTTTTGCCCCAGGTGCCAGTCAGATGTATGTAAAATTTTAATGCCAGATATCCTTAAACGTGCAAGCTGTTCAGGGAGTTTACTTGATCAACAGTTGGCAGAATAGCTCTGCTTAGGCCTTTAGGGGTAAATGTTATGCCCTTTGCTGCTAAGGCACGCCAGCAAAGGGCATACACTGCTGAGACAGACAATAAGCCTGTCAAATGTTACCTTTGTTATGCATTTTTGTTTATAGCGATAGGAGACTAATGTTAAAAACAGCTGTTATTTTTTGTGGGCTAGGTTGGGGCGTTATCTTCAGTGCGCCGGTTGCGGCACAACCCCCGCTAACCTTTATGGTCAATCATCCGGGCTCAGCGCCTTTTCTGTACAAAAAAGATGCACAGGGTGAATATCTGGGCGTGGTCGCGGATTTTCTCCATGGCTTGAGCAAAAGCACAAAGCTGAAAATTCGTTTTATCGATACAAACCGCCAGCGGGGTGAAGACGCGCTATATAAAGGCAGTCTGGATATAGCCCTGCTCAGCCCAGCCTGGGTAAGTCACCCCACTAAACTGTTAGCCAGTACACCTCTGGTTATGCATCGCAGTTTTTTATATGGTCTTGCACCCTTTCCCGATGATTTTTCGTTAGAGAGCCTGGCCACTGGCAGTGCTATTTGTACCCGACGGGTGTTTGATTATCCGGTGTTGAGCGCGTATTTTACCAGTGGCAAGCTGATGCGCATGGACTCGTCCAGTCAAACCACTATGCTCAAAATGTTAAGCAAAAACCGTTGCCACTGGGCCATTATGAATGAGTTTAATGCTATGGCGTTAAGCAATGTATCTGGTCTTGAATTACCGCACATTTACCGCTCCAAACAGCCTGTTAATGAGGTGCCGCTGAATATAATGCTGCGCCAGGGTTTAACTCGGGAGCAGGCATTGATTGACCGCTATATTAAGCAATTTAAGGCAAGTGGCGAACTTGCCAGGAGTCTTGATTATCACACCAGTTTTATTTTTCAGTGATCCGCTGCGCCTTTGGTTGATCAGGCTGAGGTTGCTTTATATCGCTACTAGCTGGGGATATCGCCCATAAAATCTAGCTTGCCAAGCGCGACACCGTTGTGACGCAAAATATTGTACACAGTGGTTAAATGAAAGAAAAAGTTGGGCAAGAAAAAGTGATTTAAGTAAATCGGGCCGCGAAACTCAACGGTTTTATCCGGGCCAAAAGGGACCGACTGAATGCGCAGCAAGCCTGCGTCTAAATTCCCATCGTCAAGGTTTGCCACATGTGAAATAGCATTCTCAATACGGGATTTCAGCTCAGCGAAGGTGGTTTCGGTATTGGGGTAGTTTGGCAGTTCTTGTTCTGCCAGGCGCGATGCACAGCGCGCTGAAAATTCACTGACCATTTGAAATTGCCATACCAGGGGATGCATGTCTGGCGCCAGTCTTGATTGCAACAATACCTCGTCCGCCAAATTTTTTTGCTGGGAAAAGGTTTGCGCACATTCGAGCAGGTGCAGCAATGAGCCCAGGTATTGTTGAATAACCGGTTTAACTACGTTTGAAACGGTAAGTGACATATTTATTTCCTGTAAGGATAATTCTAACTAGGGCGTAATTTACGCTATTGGTAAGCTTACTGCATCTGATATAGGCAGTGTGAGCTGATATTTATGGCTTAGGTGTTCATTGTTTTGTTTTTTATGCTCAAAGGGCTCAATAAGCAGTTGTTTAGTTATTGGGTTTTATGCCAAAATTGCCGCCGTTTTTGACCTACAGAGACAACCATGGAAACACAAATTGTTTATGGCTTTGCTTCAGGGCAAGTTGCCAATCGTTTTTTGAATGCCCTGAAATACTGGAGTGTGGCCACAGTCGATGCCAAGTTGTATGGCGGAGCTAATATGGTCAAGGTTTCTTATCGCTTTGAAGGCAAAGGGTTTGATTCAACCAGTTCTGAACTCGATGATCTGGCCGCCAGTTATGACGGCAAAGAGGTATCCTGAGCGGGGGACCTCAGCCAGTGAATGTTGGTTATTGCGTTTCAATCGACAACTTGTAACCTGAATATTTACGCATATTGATCACCCGATCCCCATCTAGCAACCAATATTGGCCCTTAATACCCAGCAAGGTGCCACTGAACTCCCCTTCTTTTTCGAGGTTAATAGATTTGACCTTGTCCGGATATTGACTGACCGGAAAGTGAATATCAACCGCCGGAAGATCCAGGATTTCTATCGCCTGAAAGCCGTACTCGTCGGTTATTTCATCCATTTCGCCTTCTATTTGCTCGAGTAAATTATCTTTTAATGCTTGTAAGTCAGCTTTTTCAGGTTGGCCTTTGAGCATAGTACGCCAATTGGTTTTATCGCCGATGTGTTCTTTCAGAGCGGTCTCTACCAAGCCACTCGTGAGGCGGTTTTGTACCCGCATAATGGCCATGGCTTGGGTGGCACCTTGATCCAGCCAGCGACTGGAAACCTGCTCAGTCACATGGCGGGTAATGCCGACCTTGAGCGTGCCGGTGTTAGCCAAATACACAAAATGATCCGATAAGCAGTTGGCCTCGCCCCAGCTGGGGTCACGACAGGTGCCTGCCTCGTAATGGCATAATTCGGGGCGCATAATACAGCTGTCGCACTGGGCAAGGGTGCTCAGGCAACGGTAGCAATAACCCTGATTAAAACTTTTTTTGGTTTTGGCCTGACAATGTATGCAGTGTATTTCCTGGTTAAACGCCACCTTGATGGGGGTGCCAATCAGGGGGTTCATGTCGATCAGCTGTTCACCTATGGGCAACTGATAATGGGCCACATTATCTTGGTCAGTGGTGACGTGCATTTTGCGAATGTTGCCTTGAAAAAGGGTCATAGGGGATCCTGTTAGCGAATTTGTTTGCTAGGTTGGGCCAATATCGTTAGCCAAGTCGGCTATTGTGCCAGCTTAAGGTGAATATAGCGAAATCAACGGCAGTGCAACCGCCGTACGACCCTGTATTAAAGTGCTAGCGTCTATGCTTAAAAAACCATCTATAGTCTTGGGGGGGCAGGTAACGTTCTGGCAATGTTTACTCAGCGCAGCACTGGTTGGCATTTTTGTATGCCTGGATATTTAAAATGACGACCCAAAGGTAATAAGAGGCATATTATGACCACAGGATACCAAGGGGTGTGCACAAAATTAACCTTTGTGTTGTTTGTTACTTTCTTCTGCGCTCTGCAAAGTGCGTTGGCAGGCAGTTGGCAGAACAACCAGTCAATAGCAGGTTTTACCAATGTTCACCTGTATACACCAGATTCTACTTCACCAATTGGCGAGGGCCGCGCGCTGCTGATTATATTACATGGCTGCTTACAACCTATCGATGCTTATAAAACAGCCAACCTGGAAATCGCTGCAGAAAATCACGGCATGGTGATAGCGGTGCCTGATGCTATGAATAAGGCTGGTTACAGTTGTTGGTCTTACTGGCAGGGCACCAAGTCACGCACCCGTGGTGACTACAAAAATCTGATCGACCTGACCCATATATTAAGCAGTAATAGCGGTTTATCTATCGACCCGACTCAGGTTTATATAGCCGGCTTGTCGTCCGGCGCTTCTTTTGCCAATATCACAGGTTGTTTGGCGCCAGATGTGTTTGCCGGCATGGGTATCAGTGCCGGGCCGAGTATAGGCACCAGTGCCAATGGTGCCCTGGGTTCCTGTGAAAGTGCGGATGTAGCGGCCAGGTGCACCCAATATGCTGGCAGTTATGGCGCCGACCTAGGCAGTCAAATTGCCTCAATCGCCCAGGGTGATCAGGATACGACTATTAATCAGTGTTACAACCAGCAAAACTCTGAGGGTATGGCTGGCGTATACGGTGTCAGTCAAGTTACGGGCACTAATACACTGACTCAAGGCAGCGGCTCAGCACAGGAGACCCTGTGGCAGGATGGTCGCGTGTCCAAGCTGGTGTTAAACGCAGTGGATCATGCCTGGTCTGGCGGCCAAGGAGCCAGCGGTGCCTACATTAGTAGTGCCGGGATTAATTACGCTGATTACCTGGGACGGTTCTTTGCCGCCAATAATAACAGAGTGAGTCGTAATCTTGGGCCAAGCCTGCAAAATGTGCTGTTGACGGTCAATGGCGCAAAAATCCTCGTCAATGGTAAGGCTGAGGATGCAGACGGTTCGGTAATGGTGGTAAGGGCCAGTTTCACTGATCTGGCCGCTAACCAGACGATGCAAACTAGCACAGTGGATAGCAATGGAAATTTTGTGATATCAAGTTCAACTCTGGGCGATGACCTTTACCGGGTCGCGGTGTTAGCTACAGACAACGAAGGAAAAAACAGTGAAGCGTTTGTGGCCAAGATCAGAATTGGCCCATCACCAGGGGATGTGGCACCACAACTGAGCCAAATTAACGTAATCGTCAGCGCCCAGTGCGCTGCCGTTAGCGGGCAGGTGGTGGATGCCAATCAAGATTTGCTCAGGGTAACCGTCAGTTTTGAATCCCAGACCCAAATGGCTCAGGTAACCCATAGCAATTATTCAGCCACCCAATGTGGGCTTGCGGGGGGCGGACATACCGCCACGGTGAGCGCTGTTGATCAGGCTGGATTGAGCAGTATCGACACTATTACCTTTAGCATAGCCGCCAGGAAAACGGCCACTTTGGCCCAACATATCCATGCTGGTCGTCTGAATTACACTAACTACTTCAACTGTTATTTTGAATACTTCACCCAAGCTTTTAAACTTAACGAAGTGACCAGTGGTGCTAGCCAATGTCTATGGCAAGACGATGACGGGTCATGCCAGGGGCCGTTACAAGCTTGTGATGGCAATTCAGGTGATCCTGTGGGCGTGAACTGTCACGATTTTACCCGCAGTAATTATTCCCATAAATTAGCTGGCAGAGCCTTTAGTACCGGTAATTTTTTCACGCCGGACTATTTTGCCCAAGGGACTAATACGCCTTTACCCGGCTCAACCTGGGGCCGCCATACTCTTAAATCAACGGATAATAATAACTGGGCGTTAGGGCCTTGTCCCTGAGCAAGTGTTGTTTCTTTTAAGGGGGGGCTTGCCCCGCTTTTTTTTGCTCCTTGTAAGGGGCAAGTCATTCAAGTGTGGTGTGTAAATTGTTGTCGATACCCTTATCCACAACTTTATTATTCTCTTCATCTATTACAGCTACAACGTGATTTTTTGAATGTCAGTCAATGCCCGAGTAAAATGACTTAATAGCCTGCCGTTTGTGATGATTTGAGCACCATGGAGCATAGGTGAACATAAACTCGGAGGCTGACCTGAATATTTCCACAGAGATCACCGGGAAAGAAAAATCATGCTATCTTAAACACTATTCCCTCTGTTTTTCCGGTGGTTTATACCCATCTATCTTGACGCCACAGCGTTGTTGATTGCTCTTCCTCACCGCTATCGCCAACCTGAAGCACGTATTAAGTCTAAGCTGATGGGGCTGATTTCCTTTTCCGCTTGGCCATTTACTACGAAAATATCATTGACGGCTCGCAAGCTAACAGTATCACTGGGGATGGGATTTCAAACGGCAGTCGTGCTCAGGTATTTGAAAACTGGACCCTGAATATGTTGAAACGTTGGCATCAGCAAGCTCTGGTCTGTTAAAAGAGCTGGCGCGCAATGAAGCTGCCTATTCTGAGCAGGGCAACCGAACTCCCTATATCGACGGCCCCAATTTTTGAGCAAAATTTGGGGCAATGAGCATCCGTCACTGTGTTGCCAAAGACGGTGTTTTGTAACTTGGATATAAAAAAGGAGCAGCTATGCTTCTTCTTAGCATCTGTTGGTTTTGCTATGCTGGGAAGTTAATGTTGATGGTGGCAATAATAGGCAGCAGTAGTATGAGCCAACGGCTTTTGCAACACATTCAGGGCTATTGCGATGATCCGCAATTGTTTAAACAACAAAAGGTGCAATCTTTATGGAGTGGTTACGGGGAGGTCGCCCGTTACTATAGCCCCAGACGGGGTAATACTGTGATCGTTAAACAGGTCAACCCTCGGCCAAGTACTCCTCATCCCCGGGGGTGGCATAGCTCAACCGGGCATCAACGCAAACTGACCTCCTATGTGATGGAAGGGAATTTCTATCACAGCTTTGCCCGTCAATGTAATCGCCAGTGCAAAGTACCGGATTTGATTGCTTTTTGTGGCGGTGAAGACGCCGTTAACAACGGTCAGCAAATACTGGTGATGGAAGATTTGCATAGCAGCGGTTTTACGCAAACCCCGGATTATGGTGGGTTAGTCGAGATAAAACTGGGTATTCGCTGGCTGGCGCATTTTCATGGTCGGTTTTTAGCTATTGATGCACCCACACTGTGGCCTATTGGCAGTTACTGGCATTTGGGCACCCGCCAGGATGAATATGCGCGCATGCCTGATGGCGCCCTAAAGTCAGCAGCTCCGCGCCTAGATCAGTTGCTTAACCGTGCCACGCACCAGACGCTGATACACGGTGATGCCAAACTGGCAAATTTCTGTTTCACGCCACCGCGTGACGATATCGCGGCGGTGGACTTTCAGTATGTGGGTAAGGGCGTCGGGGTAAAAGATTTAATGTATTTTTTAGGCAGTTGCTTAAATGAAACACAGTTGTTTACCCACTATGAAACCTTACTCACGCTCTACTTTAGCCACTTACGAAGGGCAGTCAACACTTACCAGGTCGATTACCCTTTTGTTGAGCTGGAACAGCAATGGCGAGCCTTGTGTCCTGTTGCCTGGGCCGATTTTCAGCGTTTTTTACAAGGCTGGAGTCCGGGTCATAACAAGATCAACCTTTTTATGGCGCAGCAAACCAGGCAGGCGCTTGCCACCTTTTGTTAGCCATATAAAACGGCCACTGATTATAAATTTAGGCCCTAAGTTTCTGTTAATAATTAGGTATTACACTAAACACAAATATAGTCATACGAAAAATGCCATGCTTGCCTCAATGCGTTTTAATATCTGGTTCAGTATACTACTGCTTATGCCCATCTTGCAGTTAAGTGGTTTTGATGAATGGCTCGCCAGTCAGATATACCATGTTTATGGTGACTGGCACTGGCAACAGTCTTGGTTATTAGAAACGGTGGTACATAAAGGCGGCCGCTTGCTGATGATTGCCGTTGTGTTGTTGATGTTACTCACCACTGTCGTCAGTTATTGGCGGGGCTGGGGCAATAACATCAGCCGTCTTACCGGGGGCTATGTGTGTATTGCCACCCTGACGTCGATCATTGCTGTGTCATTATTAAAACGGCTGACCACTTTGCCTTGTCCCTGGGATCTGGCAAAATTTGGTGGTGACCAAGGCCCGGTGTATTTGTATGATGTGTTTTCATCTAAACTTGATATAGGCCACTGTTTCCCATCGGGGCATGCATCCGGTGGCTTTGCCTTGTTTAGCTTGTATTTTGCGGCGCGTATCCTGTTCCCTAAATACCAGGGCGATAACAAGCTCAATTTATGGTTTTTACCCGGCCTGTGTTTAGGCCTGGTGTTTGGCTTAGCGCAACAATTGCGGGGCGCTCATTTTATATCCCATGATATTGCCAGCGCGTTAGTCTGCTGGACAGTGTGCGCATTGATATATAAATTATTTTTTGCCCGCACCATACAGCTGGCTTATATGCCAAACGCGTTGCCAGTGGGTTCCTAGCGCAGCTTTTTTTTAGATTTTAATAAATGAGTATTTATGCATATTACGACAAATAAACCTAATGGTAAGGGGCTCCAGCGCATTTTTAAAGCCACCTGGTGTTCTTACAAGGGGTTCAAAGCTGCCTGGTTGTATGAATCTGCTTTTCGCCAGGAACTGGTACTGTGCGCAGTGTTATTGCCCTTCTCTTTTGTGTTGTGCCAATCACGGGGGCACTGGCTTGCTTTAGTGGCCTGCTTGCTGTTTTTATTGTTTGCGGAGATCATCAATTCTGCTCTTGAAGCCCTGGCAGACTGCGTGTCACTTGAACATCACCCTTTGATTGGCCGGGCTAAAGATATGGGTTCTTCCGGGGTCTTTATTGCCTTGTTGCTGGTTACGCTCGTATGGGGTGAGGCCGGTATCCGCTATTTTTATTAGTTGCAACGTTTGCATGGCGCCGGCTAAGCTCAAGCTTCATTGATGTCTCCTGTGATATTGCAACCTTGTTGACTGCGCTCACGTTTATCGGTAATACCGATGGTTTTTGAGTCTATATAATTGACAATGAAACAAGGGCCATCAATTTAGTGCCTGTCAATCTAATCTGTTTTGGTTACTCGCTTTAATCTGGTTGAGATTGTCCTGATCATAATTGGCGATAGCGCCATCGTCGACAGTGGCTTTTTTTTGCCACGTATCTCACCCTGAAATAGAAACTAAAACGCCCACACAAAGAACAGCTTGCTGGCATTTGCCGATCGGCATTCACCGTTGATTGAACTGCCGGTAATAGCAAAAAGCAGACAGTCGGGATAGCTGAGCATATAAGCGGTTGAATGCTATAAGTAGCGCGCTAACTTCCTGGCTAATAGCGATATTTGGCATCTGCGTTTTCACTGGCACGGGGTGCAATGGCAACGGCTGCAAACACTCAACAAGTGAGTTCACACCATCTTGCCGCTCAGTGTGGTAACGAAAAAGCCGCGGGTAAAGTATTCATGTGTGGTCATCACAAGAGGCACAGTTACTGCAAAGGTTAGCGATGGCCTTAGCAGATACTTGGCCTTATCCCTCGCTGGCCTCTAAAGTTAACAATAAAATAAAAAGGGCTGCGGTGGATGCCATTCGCAGCATTGCTAAAGAATAAGTGTCCAAAGAAATACGGGCTGCTAGCAATATAGACAGTCTTAGTGTTGGTCAGGGCTACCTTATCCCTAAACCAATGGAGCTTCAATTATTGAAACGTGTGGTACGGGCAGTGGTTCAAACCGCGATAGAACCAAGGGTGTCGGTCATTAATTAGCTACCTCAGGTTATATGGGTGTATAAAAAGATCACATGGCCTCAATTTTGCTTATCAAGAGACGTTGATATCAATAGCAACATTTCACTAGCAATGAGATTTTTTACTTAAAATGTCATGTGCAAGTAAGAGGAGTCAAAGATATGTCCACCGTCAATTCAATTCACCACATAAACTTTGTGGTGCGAGAATTAGCACCCCAGGTTGAGTATTTACGCACTCTCTTGCAGTCCGAACCTATCATCGAAGACCTACCCGCCAGACACGTTAAAACCGCGCGTTTTTGTTTGTCAGGTGTATGGCTTGTCCTTGTGCAACCTTTATCAACAGAAGGTGAGGTTGCCCAAATTTTGGCCGAACGTGGGGAAGGACTATTTTTATTATCATTAAACGTAGATTCCTTGGACGAGTCCTTAGAAACGTTATCCAAGCAGGGCATTTATTGCGCTAACACAGGTCAACGACAGGGATTAGATAATTGGACTATTCAAGATCTTGATTGCCCCGCTGCATTAGGGCCGATATTACAACTCTGCCAACTGATTGCATAACCGTAAAGCTCTGTATTATTTATTCAATATGAAATATTGTCTTTCATATTGAAATGAAAATCACCTAAAAACCCTTTGTTAGTATGAAAGAAATTTTTCAAACTAACATTTAGGGCCATTAAAAATGGGCTATCAACTAAAAATTTATGAAAATGGCATAACTAATGCTATCTAAAGTTATCTTTTATTCAACTTGAAAGTTGGCTTGTCATTTTGCATCAGTCTTTGTTCACTTTTATACAACCTCTAGTTGTCAGTCCGCCAGATCTGGAGAGAGCATTGTGAATAAAGTAAACACAAAACCCCAAGTAGTCAGGATTTTAATATTTGGTCATAAAGAATTTAGCCAGCTGATGACCAGTGTATTACCCGAATTTGAGGGGCAGGCCAAATTTAAATTATTCGATGCCATAGTCGGCAGCGTGTCGGAAATAGATGAGCATATCAGTAGTTTTTTACCCGATGTAATTGTCAGTGCGGGCTCTAATGCAGCCTACTTGAAGTCAGCCTTAGACTTGCCCGTTGTATCTTTAGATTGCAGTGTCACCGATATTATTTCAGCATTACAACGTGCTGCTCAGGTGGCGCGCAAAATAGTGATGATTAATTTTTCTGCAGCGTCACCCGTTGTGCCCGTGTTAGAAGCGGCATTGAATGTCACGGTGCAAGAAGAAATTTATACGACTGCCGAACAAGCCCGTGAATTATTTCAATTAACCCGTCAGCAGCCCAATATTGCTTATGTAGGGGCGAGTTTGGTGTGTGGTTTGGCGACCCAACATGGTATCCCTTCTTTTTTGTTATACAGCGCCGACTCCTGTCGCCAAACCATTTCGACTGCTATCAAAATAGCCAATGAACAGCTGGTGACTAATCAAGGTGCGGCGTTAACTAATTGGTTGTTAAAACAATCAAAAACACCCATTTTTATGACCGACGAAGATGGTCAATCCATTATTTTTAATCAAGCCGCTAGACATGATTTAGGGGTGAAAAACGACAATTGTTCAGATTTAGAAAATCTTATTCACTCTGAAGAAATAACCCGTCCCACAGATGGCGAGTGTCGTATTCAAGGTATTGATTGGTGGTTCCATCAAGACTGTGTGATGACACAAGGAAAGCCACGTTATATTTACCAGCTTTATAAAAAGAAACCCAAGCCTGAAACAGTCAAAGCCTCTTCTCGTCACAAATTAGTCTTTGAATCATCTGCTATACAAAAAGTAATGCAGCAAGTGAAGGCATTTTCGTCCTCACCCAGTAATGTATTAATTTATGGTGAATCTGGGACCGGTAAGGAACTCATTGCGCGATCGGTACATGAAGCAAGTCCCTTTTCAGAAGGCCACTTTGTTGCCCTTAACTGCTCATCCATTCCCACCGAATTGTTTGAAGGAGAACTCTTTGGACATCGCGACGGTGCCTATACAGGCGCCAAGCGAGGTGGCAGGAAAGGACTGATTGAAGAAGCGCAACACGGGGTATTATTTCTTGATGAAATCAGTGAGTTGGCACTTGATCAACAATCAAAGTTACTGCGCTTTTTGCAAGAGCGTCACTATCGACCTTTAGGTTCTAATGAAGAAAAACCTGCTTATTTAAAAGTGGTCGCTGCATCCAATAAAGAGCTCAAGCAGCTAGTAGTAGAGGGTAAGTTTCGGGAAGATTTATTTTTTAGACTCAATGTATTTAATATTCATATCCCACCTCTACGAGATCGCCCTGAGGATATTTCTAGTATTGCACAGCAGAAACTTCTTCGCTTTATCACCAGTTATCAATCGCAGTTTACGGTTGAGCAAATACTCACTGAAATTTTACATGACTTAGTGAGTTATTCGTGGCCGGGCAATGTACGTGAATTAGAAAATGTTCTTGAACGGGTGATTGCATCCATACAGATGGCAGAAGACCTCTCGACAATTAAACAAATTTTGCGTGAGATTTCCCCAGAACTATTTTTAGAAACAACATTTAATACCGGCCAAGCTTTGGTCAGAAAAAAAGAGTTGGAACTGGTGGCGGACGCAATGCATAGATTCCATGGCGATAAGCAACAGGTCGCCGATTATCTTGGGTTGAGTCAAACAACGTTATGGCGAAGACTAAAACACATAAATCAAAAATAAATAAGTGGAGAAACACAATGGCAATACACCGTAAAAGCGCGCTTGCAACAAGTATCTTTGTCGCTCTGTCCGCGAGTAGTTTAGTTGGAATGAATCAAGTGGTAGCCCAAGAGACGGCTGTTCAAGAAAGCGATGTTGAAATCATCAGTATTTCTCGTAAGCGACCAGAAAGTCTGCAGGAGGTACCTATTGCTGTCACTGCTATCTCTGAAAAGATGATTGAAAGTGCTGGCATCGAACGTCCAGGCGACTTCATTGGGCTTATTCCTAACGTGACTATGGTTGATGCAGCAAACGTGGGTGACACGCAAGTGACCATTCGCGGCATAGTATCGACTCGTGATGCTGAAGGTACGTTTGCTTATGTGGTAGATGGTGTGTTGATGACTAACCCAAACAGTTTTAACGAAGAATTATTAGATGTGTCCCAAATCGAAGTACTTAAAGGCCCACAAGGTGCGTTGTATGGTCGAAATGCGGTATCGGGTGCGATATTAGTCACCACTAAAATGCCTGCAGATGAATTAGAAGGTAGGGTCACCTTAGGCATAGGAAATAACAATAGCCAAAGAATAAATGGCGTGATCAGTGGGCCATTATCAGAAAACGTTCGTGGTCGCTTAACCGCTAGTTATAAAACCACCGATGGTTTTTATGAAAACACGTTTACAGGTGCAGATGATTCGGTTGATTACCTTGAGGACACGAATATCCGCGGTCGTCTGATTTGGGATGCGAGCGATGATTTAACCTTAGATTTTCGTGCCAGCATGGGCAAGGTAGAGGGGGGGGCAATCAACTATAACGCTGTTTTTGCGTTACCGTCATTTGTAGCCAATGGATTTGATCCCGCTTTTAACAAGGACGTGAATGATGTCGATATTAACTTTGCCTTTAATGTACCAGGCGTAAATAAACAAGACACCACTGAACTATCTTTAAAAGCCGACTGGGATTTAGATGGTATGGATGTGACCGCCGTTTTAGCTTATAACGATTTAGAAGAAGACCTACTGTCTGATGGTACCAGTGCCACCTTCTATGGTTATGAATTGACCCCTCAGTGTCAAACCGACCGCGCTAGCCTAAATAATGCGCCCGGTGCATTAGGTGGGGCAGATAGAATGGATTTGTTCGGTGATTTTTTTGCACCTTTTGGCGTCTTTCCTCCTGGCGTTGAGTTCACTGGGGTTTACGGTCCCTTCACACCATTATCATGCGATGGTTATCAATACCAAGAGCGCAGTCAATCTGATCTTAGTGGTGAATTACGTTTCACTTCAGATGATAACGAGGCAGACCTGAGATGGATTGGTGGTGTATATTTTGCTGAAATCGAGCGTGATGTTGTCGTAGCTTACGGTGCCGATACGGGGCAAGGTTTCTTAAGTCAAGCGTATGTGCCCCCTACTGGCCCTAACCCAACTGACTTATTATTTTCTGATACCTTTGATACCTCAGTGATGTCAGCTTTTGGTCAGCTTGAATATGATCTGAACGAACAATGGGAATTAGCCGTCGCGCTTCGTTATGATTACGAAGACAGAGAAGTCAGTAATAACGTACCCAATGTGACCGCTTCTGGACTGAATGTGAATACTTACGTTAACGATGTATTAGGCCCAATCAATCCAGCCTTTAATGCTAATCCAAATGGCATTCCTAATCGAAACCGCTCATTTAGCCAGTGGCAACCTAAAGTGACGCTAGGGTATGCCGTCAGTGACAACCTTAATTGGTATGCCAGTTATGGTGTCGGTTTCAGAAGTGGTGGGTTTAACTCTATCGGTACCGAAGCGACCTTAAACTTTTGGTTTAATGCCAATGGTAATGGCACCCCTGGTGATGCGGTGAATGCACAGCTCCTCGTTAAAGATGAATACGATAAAGAAGTCACGACTAATATCGAGCTTGGTTTCAAATCGAAGATGATGAACAACAAAGTGAAACTTAATGCTGCTGTGTTTTCAACCACTGTTGATGATAACCAATTCTTTGAATTCTTCGCGGGTCCATTTGGTCTCTTGCGAGCGGTGACCACTATCGAAGAATTGGCTATTCAAGGTTTTGAATTAGATGTCAGTGCCCAAGTGACTGAAGACATCACGGTATTTGGTGGTATGGGTTTATTGGATAGTGAAATTAAAGAAAACCGTAACCGTCCACTTTCTGTGGGTAATAAGGCTCCCCAAGCAGCGGATGAAACCTTCACGTTTGGGGTAAGTTGGGATTACACTCTCACTGCTGATGTATTTATGACCACTCGATTAGATTGGCAGTATGTAGGCGAAACAAACTTCCATACATTGCAAGGGACAGCGCCTGAAGAAACGGCACAGAGTTTGCCCACTATTTGGGACTTCTTTGGCACTTTGGGCGGCGGGGTACCTCCTGGACCACACCCCGTTAATTTTGACAACGCAAGTCGTGATGCCTACAGCACCGTTAACTTAAGAGTCAGCTTGGAAGCAGATGATTGGAACTTGGCTATATGGGCTAAAAACTTAACGGATGAGAAATATTTGCAAGAAGTTATTCCTACTCCTGAGTTTGGTGGTTCTTTTATTCAACCTTCAGCACGTGACTCTTACGGTATTGACTTTACATATCGTTTCTAGTGTGTCGGAGCCGCAAGGCTCCTCTATTATTTATTGGAGTAGTTTACAGTGACTAATAAACCATTGTCAGGCACACGTATTCTTGATTTAACGCATATGTTATCTGGACCTTATTGCGGCATGATATTAGCCGATTTAGGAGCAGAGACCATAAAAGTTGAACCACTTAAGGGAGAGGGAACCCGTAAACTCTTAGCCACAGATCCAGACAATTCTATCAATGGTATGGGGGCATATTTTATTACCCTGAATCGTAACAAGCAAAGTGTTTGTATCGACCTGAAAACGGCCAAAGGCCTCGCATTATTTTATGACTTAGTGAAAAAATCTGATGTGGTGATCAATAATTTTGGTGCAGGCGTGCCAACACGACTCAAAATTGATCATGAACATTTAAAGCAAGTGAATCCTCGTATTATCAGTTGTTCTATCACCGGTTTTGGTAACGATGGCCCAGGTTTTAAACGTCCTGCTTTTGATCAGGTTGCCCAAGCTATGGGGGGGGGTATGTCCATTACGGGTGCCAATGCCGATCAGCAAGTGCGAGCGGGTATACCTATTGGTGATTTAGGTGGGGGGATGTTTGCTGTTATGGGCATTCAAGCGGCATTACTGGAGAGAGAGAAAAGTGGCGAGGGACAAGATGTGGATATTTCTATGCTGGATTGCCAAATATCGTTATTAAATTATATGGCAACCATGCATTTTATCTCAGGTAAGGATCCCTATCCGATTGGTAATTCACATTTTGTGCATGTGCCCTACAACACATTTAATACCTGCGATGGGCAAATTGTTATCGCTGTTATCACCGATAATTTTTGGCAAAATCTGAAACAAGTGGTGCAAATTGATGGTTTAGATAAACCCGAATACGATACTCAACCGGGTCGTTTTAAAGATCAGCATTTTATTAATGCCACATTAAACGAAACCCTATCAACACAAAGCTCTAGCCACTGGTTGGGGCTGCTTGAAGCTGCGCGTATTCCTTGTGCTCCAGTGAATAAGTTTTCTCAAGCTCTGAGTGATCCGCAAGTATTACACCGTAATATGGTGGTGGAGTTATCGGATCCTCAAGGGCACAAAACTAAAGGACCCGGTAACCCTATTAAATTTTCTAGAAGCAACGAAGAAAGTTTTAGTGCTGCGCCTGCTTTAGGTGAACATACGGATAAAGTATTACATGATTTGTTAGGTATGAGCCCAGAGGATGTGGCAACTCTAAGAGCTGCAGAGGTGGTGAGTTAATGGCTCTGGAACATATAACAATTAACGATGTTGGCCCACGAGATGGTTTGCAAAATCAGCCTAAATTATTAAGTAAAGAACAACGACTGAGTTTGATCAGTGCCTTGGTCGATGCCAACGTACCTGAGATAGAGGTGGGGGCTTTTGTCTCTCCTAAAGCTGTGCCCGCGATGGCCGGTACGGCTGAATTATTTGCGGCACTTGCAAACAGCACGAGCTTGTTTTCTGCCTTAATACCTAACATGAAGGGGTACGAGTTAGCGATGTCAGCACAGGTTCCGCTGATGTCATTAGTTGTGGCCGCATCAAATACGATGAATCTGAAGAATATTCGTATGTCCACACAGGATAGTCTCAGAGTCAGCAAAGACGTATTAAAAGTGGCCAAAGAACAGGGTGCAAATGTACAAGCTTATGTGGCCACGGCTTGGGCCTGTCCTTTTGAAGGAAAAATCAGTGCGGATAGTGTGTTTAGTATCACCGATGAATTACTGCAAGCCGGTGCTTCAAGCATCGTTATCGCAGATACCATAGGTGCCGCTAACCCCTTAGAGGTCAATTGGTTGATGGAGGCCATGGCCAGTCGTTTTGATCTTGAACAGCTGTCCTGTCATTTTCATGACACCCGAGCCATGGGTCTCGCTAATGTTTATGCGGCGATAACAGCTGGCATAAGGAAATTTGATGCGTCCATCGCTGGACTAGGCGGCTGTCCATTTGCACCCGGTGCTAGTGGTAACGTGGCCACTGAAGATGTCGTCATGATGGTAGAACAAATGGGATTCTCTACGGGTATCGATATGGCACTTTTAGTTAAAGCGGCAGACTTAGCCATCAAGTTGACGGGTACTGCTACAGGCGGAAACGCCAAACCCTGGATTGAAAAATATTATCTTAATTAATCGGCATAGTAAAAGTCACCGGATATTGGAGTAAAACATGAGTTATAGATTAGGTGTTGATGTGGGTGGAACGTTCACTGACTTGTTACTTATTAACGAAATGAATGGGCAAACCTATACGGCTAAAGTGCTATCCACTCCCGAAGATTCGTCTATTGGAGTGTTAAATGGCATCGATAGAATTTGTCGAGAGTCTGGTATAGACC
>Ga0307488_10001809_pt1 | contig 17955 bp, 24 predicted proteins | sample SB02metaG_FD_202248 | JGI IMG/M metagenome (GOLD analysis project Ga0307488, IMG submission 202248) | Sea-ice brine microbial communities from Beaufort Sea near Barrow, Alaska, United States - SB 0.2 | ecosystem: Environmental > Aquatic > Marine > Coastal | place: USA: Alaska | collected... | reverse complement strand
GCAAGGACTGTGTGTTCGGCACTGCACTGATAAGACCGGTCGCTACGTCTGGACGTAAGAAAGCATCCATGTTCCATGACTGGAGCAAGGAACGTATGAGTGACACAATCGTGTACGAGGACGATGCTATAGACAGGATATCTGAAGTGCTAGGCATAGACAAATACGAAGCAGACATGTATCGTAGAGCGTTTGCCAAAAAGAACGAAGAGAAGATAATGCAATTTATAACAAGGCTAGGTGATCATCCGCGGAAGGATGAGATAATCACGATGCTACAATCACTTTCCGGATTTGGATTGTGTAGGGCACACGCAGTTAACCTAGGAAGACTTATATGGGCTCTCGCATATCAGAAAGCACACAACCCAGAGAAGTTCTGGAGATCTTGTTTGAAACACTGCCATGGATCATACAAACGTTGGGTATATAGAACTGAAGCAAAACGTGTTGGCATAGATGTCATCACACCAAGCAAATCTGACAAATGGGACACGCCTGAATTCCAATACAGGAAATACGGGTGGTGGAGTCAACAAGACTTCATGCCAGGTATGTACGTGAGAGAACTGTATATAGACAAGGTGGAGTTTGCAGGAATGATAGCCAACGGTAGAGTGTTCCGAGGCGACAAGGGAAGATACATAACATTTCTAACTCTAGGAGTTGGCAATGGACAGTATATAGACGTGACCATAAAGAAAGCATTCGCTTACAGTGACTATGATGTGGTCAGGGGTCAAGGCACAATACGACACAGTAATAATTCCGACTACGTAGAATGCTATGACTCAAAAGGTTTTCAATTAGAAAAATACCTGTAAATATCATTACATGGCAAAAGCAATAAAAACAGTAAAAGAAAAATCACAACTACAATCTCTTTTGTCAAAGATAAGCAAGGGAAAGCCTTTACTGCAACAATGGATAGATTTAGATCCTATATATGTAGGTGAAAAGAACTCCGCCGACTACAAACAAAGCATACACAGACACTTGCTAGATTCAACAGAGCAAGTTAAGATAGACGGTCATTGGTGTGAGTTTGGTGTGCGAGAAGGCAGAAGCCTCTATTGGTTGATTGACAAATACCCTACACAGGTAATACACGCATTCGATTCGTGGCAAGGGTTACCGGAAGAGTGGGATAACGGAACAGGCAAGGTTGCTGACATGAGTTGTGAGCCTCCTGCTGTACCTACACATATTCGACTACATAAAGGGTGGTTCAAAGATACTCTGCCAACCTGGAAACAAAGCAACCAAGGACCGATTGCTTTCTTGCACATGGATGCAGATATCTATTCATCCACTAAAGAAGTGCTGATGTCATTGAATGAGCAAATTGTTCCCGGAACTGTAATCACGTTTGACGAATTTTGCAATTTTAGATTGTCCGGCAAGATGAGCAAGTGGCAAGATCAAGAGTTCTTAGCGTTAGTAGAATGGTTGGATGAGTTTGACAGGGAGATCAAACCATTGAATAGAAACTGGGCATACCAGGCCAGTTGTGTTGTGATTAAGTAATTTTTGTCATGCTAGGTTTAGATAGTGCTTGTTTAATAACTTCTGCACTATCGTGTTTCTTCGTAATTCCCAAAAACTTCTGTAACTGGTTTATTCTACCTGCGTCGATTTTCATTTGATCAAAAGTCATATGGAAAACTTCTGGATCCTGCATCCATGGTTCTATTTTTGCACACCTATCTTTCATTGTTTCGGGATTGCTAACTTTACGTTGGGTATGCTTATCCCATTTTTGAACACTTGCTAATATCTCATCGATTGGTCTTGTCAACACGATTTTTTTAATTTTTTTAAGTATACTTTGGTTTGCTTTATTATGTACCAAATGTCCTACAGCATACTGTCCCGGAAGGATCCCCCTTATAGACTTTGTTAAAGGAACCCGGTGCTCGAAGTTTATTGGCCGGGCAAATATCAATTTCTTCATTGCCCTTGCATACTTCTTCGAAGAAGGAGCCGGGTACACCTCGAATTTTTTCTCTCCCATGTGCATGCCACAGAAAACGAACCCCAATTCGTTTAGGATGTTTGCACAAAGATATGTCCCTGCTTTAGGTTGACTTATCACAAAGATTTTTGTGCCTTGCAATTTACTCCGTAATATCATTTGTACAACTGGTTGGTCATTACGAAATTGTGTAACAGGTTCGCCCACTTATGGTGTCCTTGCTCATTAGGATGTCCGTCATTGGCAGATTTCACCCAACCGTTCTTGGCAACGAATTCAAAGTGACTCTGTGTGTAGTCCTTGTTGTTAACACTCACCTTATGGTCTGACGACGATCTGTTGTTCAATTGCATCTGCACATTTTCCTTTGCGTACTCACTGCTCTCGAAGTTGTAGAAGTGTTTCCGATCTATCTGATCCTTGAGTAATTTTAAATCCTGCCTGGGTTTGCCGTTCACTTCATCCTCGGGTAGGTCATTTGTTAGTGCATGATAAAACACATATGGTATGTTGTGGTACTTTAAAAAATACTGTAGGGATAGAATATTGGTATACAGTTTTACAACACTGGCCAACTCAACATCGAAGTCTTTGTCTCGCATGAAGAAGTCATGCTGAGGCAACTGCCACGTACCCCACTGGTAATCAAATTTGAGTAGTTCGCCTTTGATCCCTCCTTGCTTTTCCTTTGGGGTACTCGCACTGCTGACGTAGTCCCACCTGTATCCTGTTGACCAACCTATGCTGACAAAGGTGTCTTTTATCTTGTCTGGATTTTTAAAGAACCAATGCATAGTGGTGTTGACAACACGATCATTGCCCCTACCACCTTTGGCAAGATTTATTGTTGGTTGTTCTATTTTCAGATGTTGTCCTAATTGTTGATGACAACTGCCATACACTTTTTTTGTGCTGAAACTACAACCGTTGCTTAAATGATATTTCATATGCTTTTACTCACGTGTTCCCAACACTCCCCAGATTCGAATTCTTCTATGCTCCACTGACAGTGTGCGATCTTGTTTGTCCACTCCGACTTGTCTCCCCTGAAGGGGTCTTCCACATCACTTATTGCTTTACTGCTCACGTCATACACCATGCTACCGGTGTCACATGCTATGTTAGGTGTGCCTTGCAATACTGCATCTATGCCTGATCCCGATGTGTAAGTTATAGTGCACCAGGCCTTTTCTAGTTGCTCCTGTATTGGTACGAACCCATTCTGTAATAAATCAGTTTCTTGCCAATGCACATTAGCCTTTTTCAGTAACTGTTTTTGTAGTGCTTGGTGAATTGACGACTTTCTGCGTAGAGGATGGGGCCTCACTATAATCTTTCTATCAGTGTGTTGTCGTAATTGTTCCACTGTGAGATATGTCCATTCAAAAACGTCAGCACCTCTCATGCTGGCATCACCAACTTTCTGCATGCAGACCAATAGGTGTTCTCCTGTTGTCTTCCATGCTAGGGTCGGATCATATCCATTTCGCTCGAACACCTTCCCGGACCTATCTGAATTAATGTGTTCGAATCCCCACTTGGCATCGTCCCAAAGGAATCCGTTGACCCCAACCCTGAACTCGTTGTGCAACGATGTTGTTATGGGCCTGCCTATTAGTTGTGTTTCCAGTTGAATGTACGGCATACCGCTTTCGATTATTACGCCTTTGCCTTTGTGTGCCAGGCGTCCACGTTCGGATTTATAGCTACCGAATATAACAGCACAGTCATAATTCTTGTGTTGTGAACTGTCAACTACATCCGCTTGACCATCTATTCCTTTTGCAAAGGATTCCAATATTTTTTTATAGTAAGGGTCTGACGCTGAATCTGATATTACTGCAACTTTCATACAGATATTTAAGTCGTAAAAAAAAGGGCGATACAATTAAGTGCCGCCCTTCTTAATTGATAAACTAGAATGTTAACTTGATTCCAGCTGACATGCTCGAGATATCTTTACTACCTGCGATTTTGTCTTGCATTTCGTATCCTGCATATAGAGAGAAGCTATCTGTGATAGACTTCGTAGCCCCTACTGTAGTGTATGCCGTACCATCTTTGATCTCACCGTATCCTAGAGCAACTGTAGTATCACCAATAACGTGAGTCACGGCTACTTCATTTGCTTTTGTTTCTAGGTTTGCGGCAGTTTCTTTGATAGTGTGGTTAAACGCAACAGTCGTCGCTTCAGACAGATTGTAAGTTGCACCTAAACCTCTGTGGTCAACATTGTTAACTTTGTCATCTGACATACCTGCAACAAGCGTTAGACTTCCCATATCAAATGATACAGTTGATTCTAAAACGTCTGCTCCTGATTTACCAGTTGAGCCATCTACTTTAGCCAGTGAGTCAAAAGTAAGACCTCCAAGCTCAGTAGAGTAAACTACAGTGTGACTGTCTCTAGAGAAAAGTTTCTGTACAGCTTTGTTTCCGTATTCTGGAAACACGTCTGTTGTTGCAGTCACTTTCTTGAAGACAGAGTTCTGTCTACCAGCTGACACTTTACCTAATGGTCCCATGTCAAGACCTGCATAAGCAAGTTTTGAATCGAATGGGTTAGATCCTGTGTCGTCTGTGTCCACACCAAGTTCTATCTTAGCGAAACCTGATATCCCATCAACTAGTTCTTCACTGATGTCAACACCAATGCTAGAACCGTTGTCTTCGGCCTTCAGCACTGATTTTCCATTAACGTCCTCGTCATTCCCCATTCTGTAGTTTAGGGAACCGTAAGCGTTAATTTCAGCCGCTTCGGCTGGTGCTGGTTTAAACAGTGACCATGCTACGATCGCCACTACTATCGCTACACCTACTGCGATTTTCTTCTTATTGTTCTTCATCATATCTTTGTTTTTCCTTTTGGTTATGATTTAGATTGATAATGCGAACACTGGCCGGTGCTCGCTTCGGATTGTAGCACTATTTATCCAGTGAATGCAACCTTTGAGTTAACTTATGTGCGTAGATAATTTACCATATTATTTTAGGAGCATGGCCGTTGTACAATAATTACGTGTATGATAAATCAGAGACTGTTTGACCACTACGGCATAGACACAAACAAGAACCTTAAAATTCAATCCAGGTGTCCAAGACCATTTGACACTGTGCTGATAGATAAAAATGGCAGTTGCTACGCATGTGAATGCCAATCGTGGCTACCACAGAGTATAGGCAATCTCCAGATCAAACAACTGTCAGAAATTCTAGGATCAGAAATGCATCAACACCTGAGAGACTCGATACTCGACGGCACGTACCGTTACTGCAATCAAAAGCAGTGTACATACCTAGAGTCAGACGATTGGTCTAGTGACACACCCACTTATATCAAACACATAAGGCTCGCCATCGATGATAGTTGCAATCTAAGGTGTCCCAGTTGCAGGAACGGATTAATTTTCCACAAGTCCGGCTCTAAATTACAGTTGGGTATTAGACTGGCTGATAAGATAAATCAATGGTTGAGTGCTCAAAGAAAACCCCTGCAGGTACATATTGGATCTGATGGAGATCCATTTGCTTCATTTGTTTACAGACACTTCATGCTACACACCCCGCAAAATAATTTAACCAGATACTCATTGTTGACCAATGGACTTATGTTTCGAGACTTCCACAAACAAGTCCCCCACGTGATAGGCAATCTCGACAGACTGTCTGTGAGCATAGATGGGGCCACCAAGAACACCTATGAGAAATTGAGGCTTGGCGGAAGATGGGATAAAATAAATGCCAACCTCGAGTCCATAGCAGAGCTCAAGTCCGCGCACGGTTTTACATTTAAACTGCACATGGTGGTACAACAGGACAATTGGTGGGAGATGACAGATATGATTAGGCTGGCCGAAAAGTATGATGTTGATCAGGTTTACTTCAACAAAATACAGAATTGGAACACTGCCCTAGATTACAACACACAAAAATTCCCAGCACTGGCGGAATTCCAGGATGCGGTACGAGAAGTGACAGGTAGAACAGAGAGATTTGGTTGTGAGCCAAAGTATCTAGTAAAAGGATTCAAACCTTTGTGATGACTATTGATTATAAATCTTCAATATCTCTGTAAGATTTTCCTTATAGATGCTCTTAGGTGCACAAGTTCCACACTGGCAGATCTTCTGGGCACAAACCAATGTGGGTAATTCTTTTTGATGTTTCATGTTTTCGATGTATCTAGGCATGGTATTGACATTTGCTATTGCACCTGTCGTGCCGTCGGGTTTGACTCTGCAGTCTTTGTTTGTGTAGTACATTCCATTTACATTGTTGCCATGTAGGAAAAACTGATTGGCCGCACAGTGCCATCCCTCAAATCCAGAACTTTCACGAGGGACTAAGAACTGATATTCTTTTATGTTCCTGTTGACACACATCTTCCTTCCTCCGCAACAACCCCTAGATTGTTTATCGGCCTTTTGTTCTGTGTCCCAATCCTTGAGTTCATTTTTATCAATGAACTCTTCTAGATCCTTTAAATGTTCTTTCGTGTACACACCACATTTCCCATCAAGCATTTTTGGTCTTGCATCTAGGCCTTTGTCTTGTGCCCAACGCAAAAACTCTATGCAGTCACGCCAGTGCTCTTTTTCCGGATACATGCACACAATCAAATCGTGTTCTTTTTTGATTTCTGTAAGATACTGTAGATTTTTTTTGAATAACTTTTTTAATTTGTCCGGGCCGGTGCTGTGGTAACTCATAGTAAAGCCCTCGATGTGTTCACAGATTGGCTTCCAGATTTTTTCTGAGGCAGTACCGTTTGTTGTTATTCTTCTTCGCAGTCGCCACTTGTCTTTGTAGGGCTGGTACATTTCAGATGTCTTTTGAATCAACGGAACTATGTCTGGGTGGTAGATACTTTCTCCACCATAGATATTCATAACAACTTCCTTAAATGGTGCTTTTTTATGGGCTAACACAACATCTGTGTATTGGAACATCTGATCGATCATAATAACTGATCTGTCATGAGACGGGTGTGCTGTTGAGTTGTCGTGGCCATTAGGGCCTATTCCACAGTAGGCGCAATCATAATTGCACTTCAGTGTTACTAACCAATCAATAAGAAAACTCATCTTGTCTTTGGGATGATAAGCGGATTCGAGAGTATGTATGGACATCGTCGGTATTTAAGGGCAGAAAAAATATGCTCAAAGCATATTGAATTAAATATTTCAACATATGAAAATAGCAGTAACAGGACACAACCGAGGCATTGGTCAGGAGTTTGCACGACAACTAGGGGAGAAAGGCCACGAGATTGTTGGTATCTCCAGGAGTGATGGAGAAAATATACGTAGGACAGCACATACAGCCAGTTTGATTTCACCTTGTGATATGTTCATCAACAATGCCATAAGTCTATATGCACAGACAGAACTGTTGTTTGAAGTGTGGCACAGATGGGAACACCTAAAAGAAGCACACTACATTTGGAACATATCAACCAAGTTGTGTGAACAAGATTATGACATAGACATCAATGGCTTAACACTGCGAGAGTCAATGCAATATAGAAATCAAAAGATGGCGCTGGAATTGGCACATCACCAACTTAACTTTCAACCCAGCAACATTAAAATGGAATTGATACGTCCAGGGAGTATTAAAACACAGACGTTCAGCAATCCCAACAGCATATCCGCCGAAGCATATGTTAAACAGGTGCTGATGCAACAGGATACTGTATAATGGATGCCAAGACGTTATTAAAAAATAAAAGTATCTGCACACTGCCATGGACAGGTTTCCAGCTTGAGCCTAACGGTGACGTAAAGAACTGCATCATATCAACCGAAATACTTGGCAATATCAACAATACCCATATTAAGGATATAGTTGCCAACGCCAAGAATATAGATCTTAAAAAGGATATGCTGGCCAACAACAAACCAAAGAACTGTGCCGGTTGTTACTTACAAGAAAAACATACATCTAACCTAAGCAGTATCAGTAGCAGACTTTACTATCTCAAAGAGATTGGGGCAAAGACAGATTTAGCATTATACGATGACATTGGTAATTTTTCTTTGAAACATGTTGATCTGCGTTGGACCAATTCATGTAATCAGGCCTGTGTCTACTGTAGCCCAAAGTACAGTAGCAAGTGGGCGAAAGAGATGGGAGTAAAAGTTAAGTCAGATGTGATGGCTAGACAAGAAGTAAAGAATTTTGTGTTTGAAAACATAAGCGGACTGGAAAACGTATATCTCGCAGGAGGTGAGCCAATGCTAATGAAAGAGAACTACGAATTTTTAAAACTACTGAAGGAGAAAAATCCCCATTGTAATATTAGAGTGAACACAAATTTAAGCACAACCAAGACAGGAATATTTGAATTGTTGTGTTCTTTTGAAAACGTACACTGGATCGTAAGTGTGGATGTAATCGAAGAGGAATACGAATATGTACGACACCACGGATCATGGAAAGACTTTGTGACAAACCTAGAAACAATAGGAAAACTAGATCATAAAATAAGCTTCAACATGTTGCACTTCATACTGAACTATAACTCTATTTTTGATTGTGTAGATTATCTTAAAGATAAAGGATTCCACGACAACAGTTTTATTATTGGCCCTTTGTATAAACCGGAGCGTTACAATTTACTAAACCTGCCCGAACACATGGTAGACAGTGTAAAGAAAACACTGAAAAGTAGGTTACAAGAAAATCCGCAAGGGTATCTAAAAAATAGCTACGAAAATTTACTGTCTTACTATTCAGACACTGTTTGGAAAAAAAATATTTCATCATTCATGGAGGCAACAAAAATACTAAACGATAGACGTAACATTGATAGTAGGAGAGTCTTTACAAAACTATATAAGGAGCTAGATGCTAACACACTGGAATAGATTGTTGAACACAGACTGCAAAGTTTATGAACTAGGAGAGAATTTCGTTTATCCTATAATGAGAAATGGATCTTCTAGTTTAAGATCTGTTGTGGGACACAAATACACAAATAAAGAAATACAAAAATGCAAAGATATCGTAGTGTTTCTCAGAGATCCAGCAGATAGATTTGTGTCGGGCCTTAACGAATACTGTCGACAAAATAATGCAGACCTCACACAAACGTGGCAGTTGGTCAAGCAGGGCAGGTTTATAGATCGACATTTCTCCCCACAATGGATCTGGCTGTTACATTTGAGTAAGTTCTACCAAGGAAAGGTAACACTGAAATTGGTCAAAGATCTTGTTACATACTGTAAAGTCCATCTGCACAAATCAAAAAACAATGACACAGATGTAAAACTACTAGACGAGTTTGTTCAAGCAGATCAAGAGTTAATGAAACATGTAGGACAAACAATAGATATCGAAACCCTAGTCAGGAAATGTAAAAATGTACTGTCCTAGGCTAGATCACTTTGTAAGACTCAACCAGGACGGTTCTGTGGGCAAGTGTGGACACATGGTCAATGCAAGGGGATTTGAGAGTTTTGAAGAACTAGAACACAGTGAATGGATGAAAGGTATCAGAGACACAATGTCACAAGACAGGTGGCCAGACGAATGTACAAGATGTCAACAGTCTGAACATGTCAAAGGTGAGAGCATTAGGACTAACAGCATAGCCAGACACAAAATGTTATACCCAATACGCAAGGACTACCTCATAGTGGGCGGAGTGTTAGATAATATTTGTAATAGTGCTTGCCAGTCCTGCAACGCTGGGCTCAGTACCAAGATAGGAAGTTTAGAGTCAAGGGACTATACTCGTGTGGACAACTACAATGTATTCCAAAAGCTACCACTGAGCCGGGTAATAGAGTTAGATGTCAACGGAGGCGAACCAACTGCCAGCAAGAACTACAAGAAAGTGTTAGGCGAACTGCCTGCAAACACAAAGATAGTGAGGATGAACACTAATGGCTCTAGGATGATCAAAGAGATCGAAGATGTCCTTAAAAGAAATATAATGGTCATAGTCACTATGAGCCTAGACGGTATAGGCAGTGTGCATGACTACACCAGATGGCCTATCAAATGGACAGACTACAAAAAGACAGTCGATGCCTACAAGGATCTGCAGGCAAAATACAAGTTACTACAATTAGATTTCTGGACCACTGTCAGTTGCTTAAACATAAAAAACTTGCCGGAAATAATAAACTTCGCAAAGAACAAAAATATACCACACGACTGGAGTTTCCTAGACAAGCCTAGTGTGTTGAATATCAGATACAAAAACAAATTCACAATACGTGCTAAACACATGTCGCCGAAGGAGATAGCCGTAGACGACGACAACGACAAACAGCTTGAATATTTTATTAAACGACAGGATACCTTGCGTAATATATCTATAAGCGATTATTTTAACTTCACACTAAATTTTTCCAAAAACAATTCAGCAAACCTTCTGTGATGCTCTACACCATAATGTGTACCATCACCGGCAAGGCTGGGCTCAGCATGTAGATCTCTTGCTGTGTGCATGTTCCAGTGTGGCCAACAATTTTTTATCGTATGGTCCTCTAGCACTTTTAGATTCTTGATATGTTCTTGATATGAATCCTGTGCAAAACAGTGAAATGTCTTGCAGTTGTTTTTCTCTGCATACTTCTCAACAAAGAAAATATTCTTGAGGAAATTGTTTTTATCTGTGTTACTATCTTCTGTTTTTAATTTCTCATCAGCTGATGTTAGACTTTCCGGATAACTTGCTAATCGTTCTCTACGACTCCATGCCGGCCAACAAACAATTACTATACGTGGATCAATTATTTTTTCACAGCCATACAGTATCCTCACAATCTTGTCAGCACTTGCTCCGGGCTGTCCCAGGTTCCAGTATCTCAACAGTTTTGTGTTGTGTTGCGAAAGAAAGTGGACCCAATGCTCGTTGTCTGCATTGCCTTCGCCATACGTGTGCGAACAGCCTAGTATCACTACATTCTTCTTGCCGTCGGGCATCGGATCCCACGACGGACATCGATATCCATGTTCTGATTCCGGTAGTCCTCTATCGTTGTAATACCCGTGCTTCATGCAATTAATTATTTGGTTCTTATGGTGTGCCCGGCATGATTCGAACATGCGACCTTCGGTTTAGGAAACCAACATTCTATCCAACTGAACTACGGGCACTCGTTAGTGGCGGTCCCTGGGAGAATCGAACTCCCCTTTGCAGGATGAAAACCAGCTGTCCTAACCGATAGACGAAGGGACCTTGAGTGGCGGGAGTGAAGGGACTCGAACCCTCGACCTATCGCGTGACAGGCGATCGCTCTAACCAACTGAGCTACACCCCCATTTGGTGGAGGATACAGGGATCGAACCTGCTACCTCCTGAATGCAAATCAGGCGCTCTCCCAGATGAGCTAATCCCCCAAATATACCAAACTTACCAAAACAACCATTATTACCAAAAAAGTTAGCATAGCGTTTGTTTCGAGAGTTGTGTTAGTGGTGCCCCTTGTCCGAGTCGAACAGACCACCTACTGATTACAAATCAGTTGCTCTACCAGATGAGCTAAAGGGGCCTCAGTAACAATATAATATTACACTACAAATCACCTTATGTCTACCTGTTAAACACACACAGAAGCACACACACGCATGGTAAAGCACATAATGGAGCAGTTGTATATGTGTTATAATATACGTACTTAAAGGCGTTTAAATATACCTATGTTCTATACGCACATCAGCCCTGTTGACAATGCATAAATATTATGTATAATAAAACTATGAGAGATACAAAACTAATAACATCATATGCAAAGAAGCTGATGCGTGAAGCTAAAGAGAGATTACTCTTTAAACATCTGCGTAAAGAAGTTGAGACTGGTGCGAATGGTACCAAGGAGTATGTGATCAAGAATGGCGTTAACACCGGCAAGATTGCGAACAACGCCAATAAGTTCCAATAATATAAACTCATCACATTAACCACACAGTGCCTGCAGTAAATACCCGTATGAATAAAGAATTTGAAAGATATCTAATAGTATTCCTACTGCTTATGCTAATAGGTCTGTCTGGTTGCATCAAGAAAAAAATTTTAACTTCAGACAATCCTAAACTACCAGACACTGTGTTAGATCCTACCAAAGAAGAAAAAATGGCTACACAGATGGACACAGTTAGTAAAATGGAAAGCATCGCAAACGCACTAGGCTGTATGTTTGCACCCGACACTTGCCAAGCCAAGAAGGACTTAGGGACTACCGAGGACAAGTAATGATCCAATACATCTGCGAGGAATGTGAATGTGAACAGCACTGCGGAAGCTCGTGCAGTGAGTGCCAGGACTGTCCGGACTGTCGTTGCAAACCCTGTAAAGATAGCTCTGAATCTCAATAAATACATCTGCAAACACAATTAAGGAGGATACATCATGGATCCAATTAAATGGGTAAAAGATAGACTAGACGAGAGAACATCATGGGATGGCGCTGTGCTTATAGCAGTTGGTGTTGTTGTATTGATTGCAGGACCTATAGCCAAGTTAGCGGCATGGGGAGCAATTGGTTATGGTGCGTGGACTCTATACAAGAGAGAGAAATAATATCATGGAGGTAGCCTTATGTACAAATGGATCAAAAGTCTGGTTGATGCATATGAAAACATGTTCATTGTCGAACTACCAAAGAAGCCAGTCGTATACAAGATTGGTAATAGAAGATACGTCCGTACCAAGAGGATAAGCAAAAAGACTGTTGGTAGGGTGAAGTACATTAAAAACAAGGAAGAATAAGTTATGTGGAGTTGGTTACAAAAAATAGTAGGGACTAAAACAGAAGCAGTTGCAGAACCAAAACGTGCAAGAGAGAAAGGCAAATTCAAAGCAGACGACAAGTCTACTGCGGATGTCAACGAAGCATGGGTGGGAGGCGTGGCCCCCACGTCTAAAAAAGAAATAAAAGTTGTAGCAAAGAAAGTGAAACAGCGAAAGGGAGCAAACGGTCAACCAATTAGGTAGAGTATGAAGATCAGCGACAGCACATCAATATCAATGCCTATGCGGAATTTAATTTCCATCCTGGGTGCAGTTGCGGTCGGAGTTTGGGGATATTTTGGCCTAGTGGAAAGACTGACACTGTTGGAAATGCAGAACGCATCGCTGATGAAAGATCTAGAACACGCAGAAGAGCAACTCACAGCAGATATTGAGAAGAACAACGAATTCAGGATCAAGTATCCTAGGGGTGAGTTGGGTCAGAGTTCACAGGACATAGAACAGTTCATGTTGATAGAAGACCTCTACAAGAGTGTTGAGAGGATGCAGAAACACTTGGATGCGATGTCCAACAACAAGATCAACATAGAGTTCTTGAATGAGCAGATGGACAAGGCAGTGGACAACATTGAGAAATTGAAAGACGCTGACAGAGACATCAAGTACACAAACGGTAACGGAGCGGAACACTAATGATAGAAACAGTATTCGCATTGTTGATGTTTGTCGGTGGAGAGATCAAGGAACACAGGATCCAAGAAAGCATGGCCAAATGCTTGAGGGGTAAACGTACAGCCGAGAGACAATACAGTGCAAACGTCAAGTACCAGTGTATCAAAGCCAAAGCAGAGACGGAGATATACATGGGACAGAAGTCCATTAAAGCAATTATCTTAGAATAACATTATCAAACAATCTTTTCTGACTAGAATTATAGGAACAGTTGTTCCACCAGTCCTGACCGTCTATGTTCATGTCACAGTGTTCACACCTGTCAATGACCCACGTGGGCTTTGCAAACAGAGGTGCTGACCCTGTCGTAGAGGGACAATGGGTGTGCCACCATATCATCCTGCTACTCATGATGTAAATTACCTTGCGTTGTTCGTCCGTGTACATGCACCTATTTAATAGGCAAGGGTGTTTGGAAATTATTCTCGTTCCGACATTGTGGAAATATTACGTTTCTCGACACCTAGTGCCTTGGCCTGATCTTCCGTCAACGGTTCTAGCCCGTTGGACGTTGGTGTCCAGTATGGCACGTTGACGAATGCTTTGTTGTCACCCATGTGTGAGTGCATAGGGACAGGTATGTTTTTCATGCCCACCATCTCACCGCTGACATCTAACTCGTCAACAAGACTCCTGTTTTTTGTGTGCTGTATCACTTCTCCCTTGGTTCCTGCGTATATCGCCAACAGCGGAATGACCGGCATGTTGTTGAAGTGTCCGGCAAATGCCTTGTTGAATTTCTTTGGGTTGGTCCCAACGCAGTTGGAGAATCCAACATGATATCCGAGTTGTACCAGAGTCCTTGCGTACTCATAGGCCTGCATGTACATAAAACTGTAATACTCTGTCAGCAATCCTTGGAACATCATTCGGCTATCGCTGTCCGGATCGTTTTTTGGTTTTTCTAATAGATCCCACTCCGCAAACCTTTCATCCGGTAATGGTGTATCTATCGAGCCTTCTGCCTGCCTGTGAACCTCTTGCGATTCCGGCACCATGCACCACAGTGCTAGGTGTTTACAATTGACTATGCCGTCTCCCATGTTATGATGTGTCTGTCCTCTGTGCCAGTCCCACCATTTGTCCATCAGTCCTGCCCTGTGTGGGAACCATATACGCATGTGAAATCGTTCAGCAGAGGGCACCTTGAGTGCATTTTTTATTGCTAACTCTGTGTGTTCTTCCGTGGGAGGTGTGCTTTCTTTTTTAAAACTGATGGTCTGATATATCATTTTTCAAGTCCATTTTGTGTCTTTAATGTACTTATATGATTCTAATTGCTGTCGTCATCGGCCCTGCTGGTGATTACCTTGTCCACCAATCCGTATGCGACGGCCTCTTCTGCGTTCATGAACTTGTCTCGTTCCATGTCGTCTTTCAATTTCTGTAGGGGTTGTCCTGTGTTCTTCTCGTAGATCTCTGTCAGTTCTCGCTTCCATCTCAGTAATTCGTTTGCCCTGATCTCGACATCAGTGGCCTGTCCACTCGCACCACCCAGGGGTTGGTGTATCATGTGCCTTGCGTGTGGTAGCATCAACCGTTTGCCTTTTGCACCCGCACTTGCTAGAAGTGAGCCCATACTACAAGCCTGGCCCACTACTATTGTTTGTATGTCTGATCTCACATACTGCATGGTATCATAGATGGCCATGCCTGCCGTTACCAGTCCGCCCGGCGAATTGATATAAAGTGTTATATCCTTCTGGGCATCTTGTGATTCCAAGAATAACAGTTGAGCACACAGCACTGAAGCAGTGTGTTCCTCTATCGGTCCTTCCAACATAATGATTCTATCCTTGAGTAACCTACTGAAAATATCGTAGCTTCTCTCGCCTTTGGATGTCTGTTCTATTACTATTGGTGTAAGTGGCATATACTGTAATTGTATACTACAACACGATGCGTGTCAACCGTGTCAACTGGTTATTTCTCATTGCTCAGTAGGTACCATTGGTACAATCCACTCGATGCTGACAGTCCCGGACAGTTGGGTATGGGGGCTGACTGCACAGTGGAGCTCTCCACAGTAAACCCAACGTGGTCTATGAATTTTCTCATGTACTGACGGCTCCTCAGGTACCGTATGTGATGACTGCTCTGCATGTCCAGTTTGCCGCTGGCATCTATGTGTTGGTACCCTGTGTCTGGGTCAACTCGGTCACGATGCATAGGGTTCATGCCGGACCTGGTGTCGCTGTTGTGTGCTTCGTAGTGTAGGGTGAACCCCACCGGCATGCCGGCGCCGAGCTTGGCGTAGTCGAACACATCCTTGCCAAAATCTAGCCATGTGTCTGGCAATGTGGCCACTTGCATTATCACCCATTGCACATCACTCTTGCGGAGGTCATACATCATGGACTCCCAGTTGGTGATGTCGTCCACGCTCATCAGCATCACTGTGTCTATGTGGTGTTGGCGCACCAGCCGTGCCATGTCTGTGTCATAACCCCTGTGGAACTCCATGGGGAGGTCATTCTGTTCGGCGAACCTGCCGAGTCCCTCGACGAACATGCCCCTGGGTTCTATGCCCACTACGTGCCTGGCCCCGTGCCTCGCGGCCATGTAACTGTACAGTCCATGGTTGCAACCCATGTCCAACACCCGGTTGCCACGCAGTGCCTTCTCACAGTTCACGATCGTGTTCTCGTACTTCATGAGCAGGACGTCCGACGGTTCGAACGCCTCCATCATACCTCGGCTGTCATCTCCCCATATGTTGTGGGCCATGTCACGCAGGTGTCCTTGTTGCACGTGCTGGTCCCATGATGATCTGACCTGTTTCTTATCCAAAACCAACTCCCCCGTGTTGTTCGTGCGATGGCGATTGTATGACCGTGGTCCAGCGGCCGGGCCAGCCCAGGTACAGGTGTGATCTCAGTATCTCGTCGCTGTGGAATGGCCTGTACTGCGATTGATATATCCGCGGACCCATGGGGCATCCATCCAGGTGCAGGTCCAGGATCTCGATGGCACCCTGTGTTCCAGACCGATCCATGAACTCCAACACCACATCGTGTTGGCCACGCTCTAGCTCTGTCGTGACCGTGAATCTGTGCTCCTCGCCTGGCTGTGTGAATGTGTGTTCGTGTGATTGATCCCCCAGTGTCACACGTGCGCCTGGCAGGATCTTGTTGGACACGAAACCCTCTAATTGGTCCTGCATGTCCACCTTCGCTGTGATTGATATGGTCGTCGTGAAACTCATGACTTATAATACTACATTATGGTCGGGCGGACAACCACCAATTTCTGGTGTTATAATGCCACCACTGTCGGTGCTAGATCTTCTGTAGGTTGGTGGCGTTTGGCCCCTTGGGTCCGTCCTCCACGTCAAAGCTGATCGAATCACCCTCGTTCAGGTAATCCAGCCCTGCGTCTCTGACCGCTGACACGTGTACGAACACGTCCTTTTCCTTGTCTTCTCTCTCTATGAATCCGAAACCCTTGGTCGGATTGAACCATTTTACTTTGCCTTTTATTGTGCTCATGTTGTTGTTATCTCTCGTGTGTTATCTTCGTTGTTGTATAGCCGTCAAATGACAGCACTAGTAGTTATGGGGGTGTGTGCTACCTGATGTATATAGTGCAACTGTGTGTGTTGTAGGTGCTGTAGGTTCCGCACTGCTCGTACCAACGATAGAACTTCATTATACCTGCACCGGCACGATGTATGTCTTGCCGTTGACTTCTATGGTGGTGGTGATCGCCCAGTCGTGCTTGCGGTAGTCCTGCGTCTTGGGTGCTGATCCGTCAGCGGTCTGGTTGCTGACCCTCTTCGTCTTGTTGGGCTTACTCAGCCATTCATTCTCCTGGTCCGTGTATATCATCGTTGTTCCTAGTTGTGTTGGGTACCCAGGGATCAATCCAGTCTCCCTTCCTGATCCCTGATACTGTAATTTAGCACAGCAGTCACCAGAACACAAGTGTTAGATCTGCAGGGCACGTATGCGTGTGTGTCGTGACAATTACCAAGGGGCAGATGGGCTTGTGGGAGAGCGGAGCGTCCGCGTTTTTTTTAGTGCGTAGCCCCTATTTGGACATGGGGTGTTCCAGTGAGTCCAGTCTGATGAGTTCTGCAATGGTGCTCGTGATCTCTGACTGTATGTGTGCTATGTCCAGGTACACACGCTGTCTCAATGGCTCTGAAGCATACCGCAACTGATCCAACAACTCCCATAGGTTCAAGGTGAGTCGTAGCAACTGTTCACGTAGCTCGAACACGGCATAGGTGTTCTCATGGCCCGCGATGGCACACACGGTGAGGATCACATATATGACTAGGGCACGCACAAGCATACCAGTATTTACAGCATGAGAACAGTAGGCACACGCTGTAAAAAATGCTGTGCAAAATTTCCAGATCTGAGTTACACGGTATAGTGGCCGTTTGACAGTAGAACACCGACCGGCATAGGCTGTGTGTTTCTGGGTTGTGCGTTTTTTCTATACCCCGGGTATTTTACCATTGCCCTACCAGTTCTGCAACCCCCGTGTCAAAAAACACATGCCGGCCGGGTCGAAAATTTTTTCATTTCCAAAACCA
>Ga0307488_10001807_pt1 | contig 17970 bp, 14 predicted proteins | sample SB02metaG_FD_202248 | JGI IMG/M metagenome (GOLD analysis project Ga0307488, IMG submission 202248) | Sea-ice brine microbial communities from Beaufort Sea near Barrow, Alaska, United States - SB 0.2 | ecosystem: Environmental > Aquatic > Marine > Coastal | place: USA: Alaska | collected... | reverse complement strand
ATTATCTAATTATTAAGGATTAGTGAAATGGCAGACTTGTCAGCAATTGATTTGCAGATTCTCGACGCAGTTCAGCAAGATGGAAGTTTAACTACTCAGGAGGTTTCTGAACGGATTAATATCTCGCAATCGCCCTGTTGGCGACGTATTAAAAGGCTTGAAGACGAAGGCTTGATCAAGTGTAAGGTGGCGATTCTTGATAGGGAAAAGCTTGGTTTAGACATGGTTGTTTTTGCGACCATTAATCTCACAACTCAAGGTAGAAGTAACCTCGATGATTTTGAGAGAGAAGTGAGAACGCTCCCGGAAGTGATGGAGTGTTACACCATGACAGGCACTTGGGATTACATGCTGAAGGTTGTGGTGAAGAATATCCGATGCTATGAGTTATTTGTTCGACAAAAGCTGACCAACCTAGCCCATGTGCGAGAAATCCATTCTCACATTGCGGTCACCGAGATTAAAAACTCAACCGTGCTGCCTCTTCATTCAGAGATGTGAAGGAAGCGAGAGAACACTTCATGCAAAGAAGCGCGTGCTTAAATACGGCATAGCTTTTATTCGACTTAAACCCTTGTAGTTCTTGTGCTGCTCGTTACTGACCGCCGAGTTTTCTTGATGATTCTAGGCGCTTGATAAGGGAAATATTTTTGCGAGTAAAGGTGAAACCGCTCCTTTTTAGCCAACTCTTTAACCTGCTCTTTACTGTCCCCCGCACAATTCACTGCTATGGTTTAGGTGTTCTGCTAGGTGATAGTGGAATTGCGGGGGCTATCCCTCGGCAATTCAGATAAGTTAATTCAGCGATACTCTTGTTCCCGTTTCACGGACTTGGGCGGGTGTCGCATTCGACCAGCGCCGGAACGATCGCCGAAAGTTAGTGGTATCACTAAAACCTAACAAACAGGCGATTTCTGAAACCGGTAAGCTTGTGCCTATCAGATATTCGCCTGCCAGTCGGTAGCGAACCTTGTCTAGTAATTGCTGAAACTTGCTGCCTTCTTTGGCTAGGTGACGTTGAAGCGTGCTTTCACTCATGTGGAGTATCTTTGCCATTTTTGCACAGGTCGGAAACTCTGATCTGGCCTGCAATAGTTCATGCAGAACGCGGGCGCTGACATGACCTCGATGGCTGTTGCGAGGCAGTAAACGGTCGCACTCACGCTGCAATATATCTTGTGCTCGAGGGTTGGCAGTTGAGATTGCAATAGCTAGGCTTTCAACATCAAAGCTGAGTGCTCGCCGGTCGCTGTTGAAGCGGATTTTTAGGCCAAAAATTTGCTCATACAGGCTAGTATCTGAAGGCGCGGGATAGTCTAGCTCCAGCCTGAAGCTAGTCGTAGGATTATCAAACAGGATATGGCGGCTATTAAGGATCGCCGCATAAAGTAGCTCGCAATAGAAACGATCCAACTCCGGGGGTAAATGCTCAGCTTGAGCCTGCACTTCCATCCTGCCGTCAATCTTTTTCAGGCTGATATGAATGCTCGGCAATATCATCCGGTTATAGCGGACCAGTAATCTTAGTGCATCGCCAACCGTGGAGCTGGTCATCAGCGCATATCCGAAAATACCCTGAGAGGGCAGGTCGAACTGCGAGCCAACCTTCAGGCCTAACTGATAATCTTTTGAAAGGTGCAGAGCATTGGCACATAGTGTATTTAGCTGTGTTGCTGTAAAACTAAAATCCGACTGAGTTTCCGCGACTGATAAGCCGGTGTTATTCAGTAAATCCGCTTCGTTAATGCCGAGCTTACTGAGTAGCGAGAGCATGATTGAAATATAGTTCGAACGCATTTTTGACTCTATATAACCCTGTGACTGAAGGGATATAACCCCAATCTTGATGCGTTTGTCAATTAGTATGCGCTTATTATTAGCCAGAAAGAGTTTGTTCTAATCTCGCCTTTGTTATTTGATGATCCAGCGCGCGGGTTTGTTTACACCCGGCTAACTTTTGATAAGCAACTTTTAAGGAGTGACAAGTGCCCCTATTCCCCGAGCCGAAAGGAAAATTACCAGGCCTAGGCCATAGCCTTTTGATTGATTCTGCCGCACCAGTCCAGTCTTTGTTGTCTCTGTCGAAAGAGCTCGGCGAAATTTATCGTTTGCAGCTTCCGGGAGGTCAGCTTCTTGTTGTTTCCAGCCAGCGTCTGGTTGATGAGCTTTGCGACGAAAGCCGGTTCGATAAAAAAGTCAGCGGTGCATTGTATAACATCCGTGATATTGCTCTGGATGGCTTGTTTACCGCTAAAACAACTGAACCTAATTGGCAGAAAGCCCACAATATACTGATGCCGGCTTTCAGCATGGGGTCTATGTCAAACTACTTTCCGATGATGCTCGAAATCGCCGAGCAGATGATGTCGCGTTGGAGCCAGCTCAATGCCAAAGATGAAATAGATGTGCCTGCGGATATGGTTCGATTAACGCTTGATACCATTGGTTTATGCGGTTTTGATTATCGCTTTAATTCTTTTGGCCGGGAAGAGCCGCATCCCTTCATCGACAGTATGCTGGTGGCATTGCAGGAGTCGATTGACCGTGCTGTTGCCATACCCATGATGCATTCACTCAATGTCGGCCGGCGGCAACGTTATGAAAAACACGTCGAAAACCTTAAAACCATCGTCGATGCTGTTATCGCGGAGCGTAAAGCCGGCGGTGGCGCGACAGATGCCAAAGACCTCTTAAGCCTCATGCTCACTGGCGCCGATCCGGCGACAGGTGAGAAGCTTTCAGATGAAAATATTCGTTATCAGATCATTACCTTTTTGATTGCCGGACATGAAACCACCAGTGGTTTATTGTCTTTTACCCTGCAGTATCTGATCAAACACCCAGCTGTGCTTAAGCGTGCCTATGCAGAAGTTGATGAGGTATTCGGCGCTGATCTCAATACCCCGCCGACGCTGGCGCAGGTTGGTCGATTGCCTTACATGCGGCAGGTTCTCAACGAGGCCTTGCGCTTATACCCAACCGCGCCGGCATTCACTGTGATGCCTCTTGAGGACACAACGTTGGCTGGGGTTTACCCCCTTAAAGCCGGTCAACCAATCTTGATATTGATTGGTGGCCTCCACCGGGACGAGAAAACTTGGGGCGATAATCCTGAACTATTTGATCCCGACCGGTTTTCACCGGAAGTCGCGGCGCAGAGACTACCTAACGCCTTCAAACCTTTTGGAAACGGTCAGCGGGCCTGCATTGGCAGTCAGTTTGCTTTGCAAGAATCAGTGCTTGCATTGGGCATGGCGTTGCAACGTTTCAAGTTCGTTGATCACACAAATTATCAGCTGAAGGTTAAGGAGACACTTACCCTTAAGCCTGATGATTTTAGACTGCGCTTGAAAAAGCGTAGTGCAGAGGATCGTAATATTGGACTTCAAAAAGCAACCGAACTTTTTAAGCCCAAAGCCAATGCCAGCGCTACCCAGTTAACCAGTGGTCATGGCACTCCTTTGTTAGTTCTGCACGGCAGTAATATGGGAGCAGCGCAGCAAGTTGCGGCACGGCTAGCCGAGGAGGGTGAGTCGGTAGGTTTTGTTGTCACCACCGGTATTCTCGATGACTACACTGACGCTTTGCCAAACGATGGCGTGACGCTATTCGTTGCTGCTTCCTATAATGGCACGCCGACCGATGACGCTAAAAAATTCATTGCCTGGCTGGAATCAAGCGATCAAGATCTCGGTCATGTGCGCTATGGCGTATTTGGCGTGGGTAATCGCGATTGGGCTACAACATATCAGCGTGTACCGATATTGATTGAAGAGCGACTGCAGAGGCTCGGAGCAGAACGTCTTGTGGATCGTGGAGAAGCCGATGCTCGGGGTGATTTTTTTGGTGATATTGATAGTTACAGCAAGACTGTATGGCCAAAACTGGCAGAGTCTTTGGGCCTCACAGCTGTTGCTCCAACGGAGCTTGGCGAGCGCTTTAATGTTGACCTGGTTGATACTGGAGACAGCAACATCGCATTTTTAACCTATCACTCATTGCTAACGATGCAGGTAATTGTTAATGACGAGATGGTAGATACCCAAATCGGCTATGGTTCGAGTAAACGTCATATCAGCGTCGCTTTACCCGCGGGAGTAAGCTATAAAACTGGCGATCATTTATTGGTGATGCCACGTAATCCTAGTATCAATGTAGAGCGCGCCGCGGCGCGCTTTAGTCTCTCTTCAGAGCAGAGAATACGATTGTCACTTAAGCATGGTGCTGCTGGCGCGATGCCAGTGGATAGCGTTATTACGGTTGGGTATCTGCTGGCTCGCTATGTCGAGCTTTGCGATCCTGCCACCACCCGTCAAATCAAACTGTTAGCGCAATACGCGTCGTGCCCACCAGATGCTATTGCGCTGACAGCTCTGGCTGAGGCGGACAGCTTCAAGACACAGGTGCTTGATAAGCGTGTCTCGATGTTGGATTTACTCGAACGTTATCCCAGCATTGCATTACCTTTTGCGCTATTTATCGATCAATTAGCAGAGTTACATCCCCGATATTATTCAATTGCGTCATCGCATTTGACGTCGCCCGAGCGGGTCGATATTGCCGTCAGTGCTGTTGAAGGATTAGCCTTCAGTGGCAGCGGCGATTATCTCGGAGCATGCAGTACTACGTTAGCTGATACGGCAGTGGGTGAGCCGATGATGGCTAGGGTAAGAGCGGTTGATTCCGGCTTTTTGCCGCCTGAGGATTTGCAACAGGCGATCATTATGATTGGCCCAGGTACCGGGGTTGCACCGTTTCGTGGGTTTATTCAAGACCGTATGTTCCATCACGATCAGGGTAAACAGCTTGGGGAGGCTTTGTTATTTTTTGGCTGCAGACATCCCAATGTTGACGACCTTTATGCTGCCGAATTTAAAGCGGCTCAAGATGCCGGTGTGGTGGAATGCATTACAGCCTACTCGAGATTGCAAGAGTCTCCTTATCACTACGTGCAGGATGCCATCGTCGCTCAGGCCGAAAAAGTATGGGCGTTGTGGCAGCAGGGTGCGGTGATCTACGTCTGTGGTGACGCACAGTATATGTTAACTGGTGTGCGCCAAGCGCTCCAGCATATATACATAGAGTCACAGAACGCTGAAAACAACTCCATTACTGACACGCAGGCACAAGACTGGCTGCGAGAGATGGAAGTTGAAGGGCGTTTCCTTATTGATGCTTGGGCCTAGGTTGAATAAAATTCTGTTTTTAGAACTTTGGTTAGCACCGTAAACCTGCTCTGATTTAACGCATACTTCTAAAGGGGAACCAAAGACCCAGAGACGAGTGGGTATGCCATCTAGAAAAAGACAAACGTGCAGCTCAGAGTTTAAGTGAGAAAGCGTTGCTCTGTGGGGCCAGGTGATAAGGGTGCGGCCAAGCCGATCTATTCTCAGCTCGTGAATGCAGGAATGTAGTGGTCGAAAAATGCTATGAGGTAAGCGATATTGACTGGCTTCACCAATCTATCGAATAGATTGATACTAGGAATTCTTGAATTTATGGTAAATGCTATAGAGAGTCAGTGGGTTGTTTTCAAACTGTGACCAAATCTCAAATCAAAGCGTGAACTTTTTTTAGGGAGTGGGCAACCGTTTAACATCAGCCCGTTGTTCAAGCGGATAAACAGCGGGACCAAATTGATTGTAGATGGCTACATCTGCGGCATCTCTTCCAAACCCTACCGCTACATATCCACCTTTGCTAGCTGACTGGACTGCATCGAATGTATACCAGCGGTCTCCAACGTATGCTTCAAACCAAGCGTGCATATCCATAGGTTCTAGCTTGTAGCGATAGCCTACGACTAGGCGGGCTGGAATGCTAAGGCTACGGCACAGGGCGATACCCAAATGCGAAAGGTCTCGACAAACGCCGGTTTGTCGTTGGTTTACCTCGATAGCAGAGACGGGCACATCACTGCTGCCGGGGTGGTAACCTATCCTATTCGCCAGCCATTGCTCTATGGCATAAACTTGGTCATAGCCCAGTGCTTGGCCTGCAGTGATTTCGGTCGCCATTTGCCAAAATCTATCGGATTCGCAAAACCTACTTGGTAAGAGATAGTCGAGCACGTCATTTGGCAGATTTTGGACTTCTACAAAAGGGGCTCCTGGCGCTTTATCTAAAGAATCAGTTACAGATACCTCTGTTCCTGTATGAATAGAGAATGCTCCGGCTGGTGCTACTAAGCGCTGGCATAAGTTGCCATACCTATCGGTGTATTCAAACGCAGGAACTGAGGGGGAGATTTCATAGTGTTCCCTGCTGATCCATTGTTCTGAGTTGCTTTTAGGCCGCAGCATTAAGATGAACGGAGTCGGGGTAATTATCTCAAAAGACAAATCGCAGCTGGTGTAAAGAAGCATGGCAAACCTTAGTTAGATGTTAGGGTAGGCGCTGCCGGTTATAGTGGGGCGGAACTCAGCAGTTCATCAAACTTGCCGGTTGATACTGCCTGAGCTAGTTCCATATAGCCACCTACAGAGATTTTACCAATAAATATTTGTGGGACTGTGCTTTGGCCAGAACGTTTTTGAATATCGGCGCGGGTGACAGAATCTCCATCGGTGGCAATTTCGATAAACTCATAATTCTTGCTAGTCAATAAGTGCACCGCGGCCGTGCAATAACCGCAGTATTGACGAGTGTAAATGGTGATCTCAAGCATTCCAACCTCTTCGCAAGCTTAACCTTGCTAATCAAGTCATCGAAGTACGTCAATGACGGTAAACAGATAATACAGGACGAATTTTACAGCCGCACTCTAAAGATCGATTTGAATGCTAGAGTTTATTTTTGCCTTCCAAAAGGGATTGTACGGTATTCAATTGCCGCTGCATTTTATTTAGTTGGTCCGACATAAGATGTCTTTCCCTATGAGCGATGGCCTCTGATTCAGAATTGTGTTCGGCAGTCATGACTTCCAGAATGGTGCCCACCATCATATTTAGAAATACAAAGGCGGTGAGAAAAATGAATGATAGATAAAAAAGCCAGCTCAATGGATAGACTTCCATTGTTTCATACATTACATCAGTCCAGTCTTCGAAAGTGGCGACTCTAAAAAGTGTCAACATGGCAATCGATACATCACCCCAAAGGGTTTCATTGATGTCGCTAAAAAACAATGAGCCTGTTGCTCCGTAAATATAGAAAATAATAAACATCAGTAAAGCGATGTAGCCCATGCGCGGAATAGCTTTAAGCAGCGCATTAATTAGCGAGCGAAGCTCAGGCACGACAGATACTAAACGTAAGACTCTGAACACCCGTAGGAGCCTGCCAATGAGCACGGCTTGTGCGTTCGCTATAGGAACCAAGCTGGCTATGACTATGAGTGTGTCGAATAGATTCCAGCCATCTTTGAAAAAACCACGGTGATCTTGGCATGCGCTAAAGCGCAGTACAATTTCAGCTAGGAAGAAAACCGTTATTCCCGCGTCCAAAATAGACATAACCTGCATGAACAGAGGCGGTACGTCGTAGGTTTTGGCGCCAATAGAAATGGCGGAAAGCACTATGATAAAAATGACGGAGCCTTGAAACAGCGGGCTGGCTTCAATTCGAGTTACAAACGAATCGGCTTTAGTAACTGCCGAAAGCTCCTGTGTTAGAGCGTCATTTTCAGAGTTTGACCCCCGCGCCGGATGCTCTGCGTCGGAGTCGGGGTTTGGATAAGTTTCAGGGGATGCCATGCTGATTTTAGTCTGGAAAAATGATTGGCGATTATAGTGATGACTCGCCAGCCTCTCAACTGTATTTTTACTGGTAAGGAATGCAGGGTTGTTGTTTCAGGCGGTGGTGAGGGTTTAGAGATGGGTTATAACATTTGCCTTAAAAGCGGTATATTGATTGAAATATTGATTATAAGCATCCGACAGGAGCAAATTATGCCGGGTTTTAGGAGCCGTTTAACAAAGCCACTAAGCAAATTATGGCCATTAGCCTTGATGGCGCTAGCCGCCCCGGGTTGGAGTGTTGCCGCTGATTGGACTCTATCCTACACAGCGGACGGTCAGCCTGATATCGAGGGTATATGGAGTAACGCTACCCAAACGAGATTGGAGCGGGCGGCTGATTTAGGGGACAAGCGCAGCTATACCAACGCTGAGGCCGCCGCCTTAGAAGCCCGCGTCAAGGTAGGGATGGAAAGGTCTATGGCCCCCAGCGATGCTAATCGGTCACCACCTGCAGATGGCAACGTGGCTAGTGCATACAACTCGTTTTGGCTGGAGCGAGGAAGCAATGTTACGCTGATCGATGGCGAATATCGCACGTCGATGATTGTTGAGCCCAGTAACGGACAAATACCCTGGCTGCCCATCGACGAGCGCAGTCCGAGTCAGTTATCACGCTGGCTTTCTATGCCGGGTGTGGAGCCTTTTGATGGGCCAGAATTACAAACTATAGGTGAGCGTTGCTTATTGTTTTGGGATTTCCGAACATCCAACTCTAGTGCGGGGCCGCCAATGATGCCGATGATCTACAATAATAATTACCAAATTGTGCAATCCCCGGGCTATGTTCTCATCTATGCTGAAATGATGCATGACGCCCGTATCGTACGTTTGGATGCGCAGCACCGAGCCCCGCACATGGTGCAGTGGATGGGTGATTCGGTAGGGCATTGGGAAGAAGATACGTTAGTCGTCGTCACTAAAAATATGCATCCACAGCAATCACACTTTGGTTCCAGCGAGAATATAACCATCACAGAGCAGTTTCAGCGCACCGGAGAAGACGATATTGTGTACAGTTTCACAATGGATGACCCGTCGGTTTATCGTGAGCCTTGGAGAGCCCAAATGCAGATGAAGCGGAGGCCGGAGGATAGAATTTATGAGTATGCCTGTCACGAAGGGAATTATGCTTTGGGCGGAATCTTAGGTGGGGCAAGAGTGCAAGAACGAGAGTCCTCGGAAGGGATGCAAGCGGATCGATAGAAGAGGTTGAAGGTGATTTTGGTACAGACGATTCGTCAGTCACTTTAATCCAGTCGTTAATCTAGTCGCTAATCTAGTCTTCAATTCAGCAGTTGAGCAAACGAGGACCAAAAAGTCTACTCAGGTTTAGATGCAAACGAGAATAATAATAATGAAATCAAACAGTTTTTTTAAACAGGTCACAGCACTGCTTGTCTCGATTGTGGCTAGCTACAGCTCAGCTCAAGATGATACGGACCATCAATATACCAGCGAGGCGGTCGCGGCAGGGCTGCGGGTTTACACACAACAATGCGCTCTTTGTCATGGCCCTGAGGGCGGGTTGGTAGATGGTATAAATTTAAGCCGAGGTGAGTTTCGCAATGCCTCATCAGATGCTGACCTACGGGACGTGATTTCAGGTGGTGCCGCCGCCGGCAGGATGCCTGCGTTTAGTTTAAGTATTGAAGAGCTAAGCGGCGTTATAGCGTACATAAGAGCGGGCTTTGATCCAGAAGGCGTCGCAATAAAGATTGGCGATCCAGAGAGGGGTAGGGTGCTATTTGAGGGGAAGGGCGAATGTGCAGCGTGCCATCGAGTCAATGGCTCTGGTCCTTACACCGCGCCAGATTTAACCTCAATTGGGTCGTTAAGAACGCCGGCATCATTGCAGCGAAACTTATTAGATCCGGCTTCGGCCATACTCCCAATAAACAGACCGGTGCGTCTGGTTACGCGTAACGAAGAAACGGTTACCGGGCGCAGGTTAAACGAGGATACCTACACCGTGCAAATGGTGGATTCACAAAATAGGCTGCGCTCATTTGTGAAGACTGATTTAGTCAGTTATGAAATAAGTATGGAGCCTAGCAAGGGACCAACAAACTTATCGATTGAAGAAGTTGCCGACGTGGTTGGTTACTTGTTAACACTGCGAGGTAAACAATAATGTTTAAGGCAAAAACTCTTTTTTATAATTTCTTGTTAGGGACTATATTTTACTCGGCATTGGCTGTAGCTCAAGTTCCATTTGAGCGGATTTTAAATTCGGCAGATGAGCCAGAGAATTGGCTAACCTATAACGGCGGATACTCCAGCCAGCGATACAGTGAGCTTGATCAGATAAAGGCTGAGAATGTTGATGAGCTTGAGTTGAAGTGGGTGCTGCAGAATCAGGTGTTTGGCGCGTGGCAATCCAATCCTATTGTTGTTGATGGGATTATGTATGTCACCGAACGACCAAATAGCGTGATGGCCTTGGATGCAATCACCGGGCGGGTGTTTTGGAAATACAAACATACTCCTGATGAGCGCTCGCGGGTTTGCTGCGGAGCCAATAATCGTGGTGTCGCGGTTTTAGATGATCGGGTGTTTATGGGAACCCTTGATGCCCGTTTAGTCGCCCTCGATAGGATTAGCGGAGAGGTACTTTGGGAAGCTGAGGTAGGCGATGTTAGTCGTGCCTATTCGGTGACGATGGCGCCACTGGTGGTAAAAGATAAAGTCATTGTTGGGGTCGGCGGCGGCGAGTATGGGATTCGAGGCTACGTTGCCGCTTATGATGCAGCAACTGGAGAGGAAGTTTGGAAGACCTACACGATCCCGGGGCCTGGAGAGTCTGGTCATGATTCTTGGGAGGGAGATGATTGGCAATATGGTGGAGCGCCAGTGTGGATTACCGGTTCATTTGATCCAGAAACCAATCTCACCTTTTGGGGGGTGGGTAATCCTGGGCCAGATTGGAACGCGGGTCAGCGGCCAGGTGATAATTTGTATTCTGACTCGGTTATAGCCTTGGACGCTGATACCGGAAAGCTTGATTGGTATTTTCAGTTTACTCCTAACGATGCGTACGACTACGATTCAGTGCAAGTTCCAGTGTTAGCCGATATCGATTGGCGAGGGACTCCCACCAAAGTGATGATGTGGGCAAATCGCAACGGTTATTTTTATGTGCTAGACAGAACCAACGGTAAGTTTTTGGTGGGCGAGCCATACGTTCGAGTTAATTGGTCGAGCGGCCTAGATGAAATGGGGCGGCCTATCCCAACACCTCAGCCTGAAGGGATGCCAACCTATCCAGGCAATCAGGGCGGAACTAATTGGTATCCACCTTCATTCAGCCCTCGCACTGGCTTGTTCTATTTCAGTGCTTGGAAAGACTACGCCACTATCTACAGGCCAGAAGAATCTGAGTACGAGCCTGGCAAAGCCTTTCTCGGCGGTGGCTTTTCAGTGTTAGCCCCCTCTCCTGGGGCGCCAACAATTGGAATTGGCAGAACTAATCCGATTAACAATTGGACCAGCGAAGTAGGGCATGCGTCTTTAAAAGCCATGGATCCGAACACAGGCAAAGCGGTTTGGGAATATGACCAGTTTGATGTGAGCGACAGTGGCATGTTAACCACCGCCAGTGATTTATTGTTTACTGGTGGCCGGGAAGGTTATTTTCACGTGATTGATGCAGTTAATGGCGATCTGCTGTGGAAGGTGAGCTTGGGCGGTCAGGTGGTTATGGCGCCGGTTACTTTTATGGTGGAGGGCATCCAGTATGTTTCGGTGATCTCGGGTCATTCTATGTCAACTTTCGCCCTCAGAAACCCGTAAAACCAGCGGCGAGTAGTTTGTCTCCGTCCATAGCCGGCGTTCACAAGCCTTGCGAGGTTGTGAACGCCGGCGATGCTTGGCCAGTCAAAATAATCCCTTCGCTTCACGGCATCCAAGAGCTAAGTCATGCAATTAAGCTTTTGGAGCTCGTTAATTGATGTAATGCCAGATTAATTGGGCGAATTGACACAATTTGAAGCAGATTTGCGCGGTCGTTTCGTGCACAATCCGGTGTCTGATTTAAATACCCGGTTAGACGCAGTTGCACTGTTTTGTTTCATTATTTTATTGCACTGATTTTGCATTATAAAAAAGAGAGAGGAGAAATCCATGAAGATTTCAACACTAGGAAGGCTTTTTCTGACGATTTTGTTGGCCCCCACCTTGGTGAGTGCCCAAAATTCAGATGAGTGGTTAACCCTAGGTAATGACCATGCCCATACCCGTTATTCACCAGCTGTTGAAATTACAGCTGAAAATTTCGAAGAACTGGACGTAGCATGGAAATGGGATGGCGCCAGTTTTGGAGCGGTCAGCGGCCGATCTACACCAACCATGGTTGACGGCATTCTTTATACCGTTGCAGGCAACAAGCGCTATGTTGTTGCTATTGATGCAAAGACAGGCGATACACTTTGGACTTACCGTGAACCCGACACCCCCCGTGCAGAATATTCAATGCGTGGCGATTACGGGAAAGGGGTTGGTTTTGCAAAGATTGACGGTCGCGGCATTGTCTACATTGTTTCTCCTGGTTTTTTCTTGACTGCATTAGATGCCAAGACAGGAATTCCATTGGAAGATTTCGGAAAGCCTGTTCCTATTGACGGTTTCCCACAAACGGGAATTGTTGATCTGTTAGCTGATCTTGGTCATCCTTACGACCCTTATGAAGGTATTCCTTTAGAGACCGGTTACATTACTTCATCGGCTCCCCCGCTAGTGGTTAACGACACTATTGTTGTTGGTAACTCAGCAGAGCAGGGCTATCACCAGGCTCGTATCGAGAACGTGCCAGGTGATATTCTGGCTTATGACGCGCGCACAGGCGCTTTCAAATGGAAGTTTAATGTCATTCCTAAGCCCGGTGAATACGGCCATGAGACTTGGGAAAATGATGCTTGGCAGTGGACAGGAGACGTTTCTTCTTGGGCTCCGCTTTCTGCTGATCCAGCTAATAACCTAGTTTATATTCCAACTAACAGCGCCACTATTGATTACTATGGCGGTTTCCGCCCGGGTGACAATCTTTACGGTGCATCGCTAATTGCGCTTGATACTCGCACTGGCGAGCGTAAGTGGCATTTTCAGATGGTTAAGCATGAAATCTGGAACTTTGATAACCCCACAGCGCCTGTTTTAATGGATTTAGAAATGCCTGGCCGTGGCACGGTGCCAGCTGTTATTCAAGCAACTAAGCAGTCATGGGCTTATGCATTTAACCGCATCACCGGTGAGCCACTTTGGCCAATCGTTGATCGCCCAGTAGAGCAGTCTATTGTCCCAGGCGAAGTATTGTCTCCGACTCAGCCTTTCGTAACAAAGCCAGCGCCATATGATTTACAGGGTCTTAGCATTGATGATCTTGTGGATTACACGCCTGAACTGCGAGCTGAAGCTATTGCTGTACTAGATGACTACGTATTGGGCGGATTATTTAATCCACCAATTCATGCGGATAACCCAATGGGTAAATACGCCGCCATGAACTGCCCAGGTGGCGCCGGTGGTGCAAACATTACCGCGCCTGCGGTTGCTGACCCAACAACAGGTAAGTTCTATGTGTCTTCGCATACTGCTTGTTTCGCGCTTCGCTTGATCCCAGGTGAGGAAGCAGATTTATTGTTCCCTGATTCAACTGGTGTCACTACAGCTCGTTACGCAAACGGTGTTCGCGGTGCAACAGCAAGAACTCCACGCCTTAAGTCGGGCATTCCTATTTGGAAGCCGCCGTATAGCCGCATTACTGCTATCGATATGACTACAGGTGATCATTCTTGGATGATTCCAACGGGTGAAACGCCAGATCGAATCAAGAATAGCCCGGCGCTTGCCGGTATAGATATAGGCAACACTGGCACTGGTGCACTCGTACCAATGGTTGTGACTGCGAATATGTTGATTTATTCAGATGCGGCCAGTGATGGTACGCCAATGCTTTACGCGATTGATAAAGCAACCGGTGAGATCATGAGCGAGATTGAAGCGCCGGGTCGCAGCAGCTATGGCATGAGCTCTTGGACCTTGGACGGACATCAGTATGTCTTGCTTCAAACTAGCTCTTCATTAACGGCATTGGCGTTGCCGGCAGCGATGAGCGATGACGATGGTGGCCACTAATTAATTAGGCTTAAATCCCATCAGTGAAAACTAAAAAACCGGAAGCACATAGCTTCCGGTTTTTTTTTGATTAGCAGTTTTTGAAACCAAAATAAGCTATAAGCTTGTTGTAACTATGGTGGGCCAACGCTGGTCATCGGCTTGTTTATAATCGATTTTTTGCTTCGAATTTTTACGCTGGAATTTATTAGGCAGTGCTGGAAAGCCGAAAAGGGCGCGTATTACTGCGCTATTTAATGGAAGCGAATTGAGCCTGAGCGGTTTGACTCAGGACAGGTCGATTATGCAACTGAGCTCTGCTACCCCAGCTCCCCTAGAGGGCTCTGTAAGCGCGAAAGAAAAACCATACCTGCCTGCCGCCTCCGTCCGGGCATTCCCTTTAATAGCTGTTTTAGGCCGGCCTGCGGTTCAAGAACAGGGCTTTTCAATGTTGTAATTCAGTTCCAGCGTTTACTAGGTTCAGAAGCCTTCAGAGTTAGATTTTTGCAAGGAATTTGTCTCTATTACTTACAGTAAACTTACTCCTCGTGTTATTGTTTTTTGATTTTGGCTAGTAATGCTCAGCAGGAGTTTGTCGTGATTTCCCATCCTAACTATTTTGTTCACATTGGCTTTAAAACACTGGCATCGATAGCTGCCGTTGTTTTGATTATGGCTCCTCTGACGTTGCTGCGCGGAGCCGAACTCGCTGAACACACCGTCTACTCTGACGGCCATCCCCTTACTCTGTGGGAAAAATCGGTTGGCAATCCAAAAGGCCATATCGTCTTGCATCATGGTCGCACTTGGAGCTCATTGCCAGATTTCGATTTGCAGGTAGCAGGGGAAGATCTATCACTAATGGACGGTTTCAATAACGCCGGTTACAGTGTTTGGGCTCTTGATGCCCGAGGCTACGGTGGAACTTCTCGTGACGCGTCAGGCTGGAACACCCCAGACAAAGCGGCCAAAGATTTAGCCGCGGTGCTGGAATGGCTGCAAGCGCGGAATGACGCAAAGACTCATGTTTGGGGCTGGTCCTATGGCTCGATGGTGGCTCAGTTAACGGCTCAGCGCTACCCAGAAAATATGCTGAGCGTGACTTTGTTTGGGTATCCGGTGAATCCGGATCAGCTATATAGTGGCGACGATGACGGAGCTAAACCTCCCGAGAATTCAACCACTGCAGAGGCTGCCGCATCGGATTTTATCGTGCCCGGATCAATAAGCCAGAATGCTATCGACGCATATGTAAGACACGCCATTAAAGCTGATCCAGTGCGGGCAGACTGGAACAAGTTACAGCAGTGGAATGCCTTAGATGCCGGCGCAGTAAGATTGCCAACTCTTCTGCTGCAGGCTGAATTTGATCCCTTGGCGCGTACCGAAGCCCATGCCCGTGTTTTTTCTAACATTGCCAATCCTAACAAGCAGTGGATTGTACTCGCAGGTGGAGATCACGCCGCGCTTTTAGAGGCACCTAGAGCGAAGTTAATTAAGGCATCGGTAGATTTTATAGAGTGGTTAGACGAATAAGTGAATTTTGAAAAGCGCTTTGCCAGCTTAGATTGGGATGCTGTGAGCTCTGGACTGTTGACTAGAGGCTATGAGGTTATAGGTGAGCTATGCTCTGATATAGAGTGTGAGAGCTTGCTGGAGCAGTATGATAGACCTGAGCTTTTTCGTAAAACGGTCAATATGGCCCAGAAAAATTTTGGCAATGGCCAGTATAAATACTTCGCTTACCCACTACCTGACTTAGTGCAGCAAATTCGGCTTAAATTCTACGGGCCTTTAGCAGAACTAGCTAATGAATGGGCCAAGCTATTGGGTGACGCGCAGGTATGGCCCGATAAGCAGCAAAACTTTTTAGACCAATGTGCGAGCGCTGGGCAGACAAAGGCCGCTCCGCTGATGTTGAAATATGTCGAAGGTGACTACAATCGATTGCATCAAGATTTGTATGGGCAAGTGACCTTTCCTTTTCAAGTAATCATCCTATTGAGCGAGCCCGAAGTAGCTTTTAGCGGAGGCGATCTAATTCTCGTTGAAAAAACACCTGGCGCGCAATTGCGCGCCCATTCGCCAAAGCTTAAAAAAGGCTCTGCTGTAATAGTGCCGACCCAAGAGAGGCCGGTTAGGGAGGTGGGTGGTTGGGAAAAGGCAGAAATGCAACATGGAGTGACTGAGTTGTTAACAGGCGAGCGGCTAACTTTGGGAATTATTTTTCATGATGCTTAGAAAGTTTTAGGCAGTATCAGTCGTTAGCAGTGGTTTAAGCACGCTAACTAAATCATCTGTCGGCTTCTGTTTGCTAAGGCGTTCTAGGGCTCTGTGAAGTTCTTTCTGCTGGCGCTGATTTAATTTAGAAATCTTATCTTGCAGTTTTCCTTCAGTCACTTGAATACTATCTCGGCGTGCATGAGTGCGATTTTGCAAAACTTCCTCTAGGTGAAGAAACCGGCCTAACAGAACATAGGGGAAATTCCGATTTTGCATTGGCCCCTGCTGGGCAGCATAACCTCCCACTGGCAGTCCTTTAAATTTGAAACCAGCCAGCTTTTCAGCAGCAAACCATGCGCTAGTGGCGGCTGTCGCGCTTCCTGCTAGTGCGCCCAAAAAGAGACTGCTGCCGGCTAAGCTAAGATCAACCATTGCCCCTGCAGCCGCGCCTGCCATTGCTGCCGCTACAGCCAATTGTTTTCGGTTGAGCCCCCAAATAACCCATTGTTCAGTATCAAACAGGTTTCCAGAATCTGGTAAGTCATCAAGGTTACTTTTCAAATGGTGGTAAAAAAGTGAGGACTTTAGAGATTCATGATGGGCTTGTTCAATGTCTGCCAAATCTTTGAAATAGCGAGTTTCTAATACTGACTTGAGAGCAGTGGCTTGCTCTTGAGTTAATACTTTTTGACTTACCCGGTAGGTACAGGCTTTAGTCAGTAAAGCAGCTAGTAATTCAGCTGTATCGTTCTGTCTTTGTACAGAGCGCTCTCTAAAGGCTTTGACAAGGTCGGTAATCGCACTTTGCCAGTCGTCGCGTAATTGGGAAAAAGCCTGCAGTACCGATAGCTGTTTTTCTAGCTCGGCTTGCATTGCATTGAATACCTTGACGACTTTGAAGTATTGCCCTAATGCATGCTGCCACTGAATAATATGATTTTCATTTTCGATCGGATTGATGAGAGCTAAGCTTGCCTGTCCGGTCCAGCGTAGTATCTCCATCTCGGCCTCATACTCTGAGCCGTAGGGCCTTGAGCCATCTACAACGTAGATAATCGCAGCGCCATCCATGATAGGGGTTAACAGTTGGATTTCATCTGGAAAGAGTCGCTGGCAGTCCTGATCTACTAAAAAAGATTTAACGGCGTCTATGCGTTTATCTGCGGTCGAAGCGCGCTCGCGCAGCCACGCTAAGACGCGAGTGGGCCGTTGAAATCCAGGGGTGTCAATAAGGCTATAGCCAGCCTTGCCAATTTTTACGTCTATTTGCTGGCATTGCTTGGTGGTTCCACTTTGAGTGGAAATAGCAACGCTGTCATTCTGTGCAAGAGTGGCTACGATAGATGACTTGCCTTTGTTTGGGTGCCCGACAACCGCGAAGCGAGGGGTCATGACTGTTCTCCTGGCTGCAAGATTTCCCAGCTTGAGAGTGTTGCAGCAAAGCGCTGCCATTCGTTCAAGTGAATTGGGCTAGGAACATTGACAGCTGACTCTCCCCAATCCAAAGGAAGAATGTATTTAGACTGATTACCATCAAGGGTCGTGAGAATATCTTTTAACTCACCTAGAGGGGCGTTCCAGCTTTTTACTAAAACCACTATTGAATTAGACCCGTCGCTGTTGGTGGTTTCTGGCAACCCCAGCGGGGACAGCTGTACGTGAACAATGGGTTTGCCAAAAGATTTGGTAATGAAGCTTTGGCAATGAGGCGGTGGATGGCTCCAATTCAATAGTTGGTACCTATTGGGTAAGGTATAAACGATTGGCGCAAGCAGCGAAGGATTATCTGCGCTTTGATTGTTTTCCTCCGGTTCAGATTCATTGGGCTTTAGTTTGTTACTCAATCTTACTGCGGCCGCGTATTGCCAGCGTGCAATTAGCAATAAAAACGCCCTAGGTA
>Ga0307488_10001805_pt1 | contig 17989 bp, 12 predicted proteins | sample SB02metaG_FD_202248 | JGI IMG/M metagenome (GOLD analysis project Ga0307488, IMG submission 202248) | Sea-ice brine microbial communities from Beaufort Sea near Barrow, Alaska, United States - SB 0.2 | ecosystem: Environmental > Aquatic > Marine > Coastal | place: USA: Alaska | collected... | reverse complement strand
AATCGTTAATGCACAGCCTTTTTCAAAAGACTTTTTACCTGAGTCATCACTCAAGCCAATGTTATGTATACCGCGCACTAACTGCATTTAATCCAAATAACTTAATAAATTATTAAGCCCTATAAATAGCTGAAAAAATTTTAAAAAATATGTTTCTACGTTAATTAACAAACAAGTACTAAAAAAGATAAAATAAAACCGAAGAATTATATATTACTCTGCTCTAAGAATCAGCATCGAAATAGCATTAGCTAGCGCTTTTTTGTACCTTAAAGTCATTTAATCGGATACCGAAAAGGATAATCGCAATAAAATAACTCAATGCACCAAGAGAAATACAAATAAATAATTGCTTAATTTGTGCTGGCAATGACAACGCTAGCCAAATATCAAAGTTTGGCGATAAATTATAAACCACCACAGCCATTAATAACGACGATACTATTAAACGCAAAATAAGCATAATTGTTTTAGTCGATAATTGATAAACACCTTGGTGCTTCAAACCACGATATAATAAAAAAGCATTGAGTGTCGCTGATAAGGTAGTTGCAAAAGCTAAACCAACATAGCCAAAAAATGGCGCTAACATTAAATTAAAAATCATGTTGGCGATCATCGCTTTAATACCAATTTTTACCGGTGTTTTTGTATCCTGTCTTGCATAGTAACCTGGTGCTAATACTTTAATAAACATAAAGCTTATTAAGCCTGACAGATAAGCAAATAAAGCAAATGAAACTTGCATAACATCATTTTGACTAAACTCACCTCGCATAAATAGCACCATAATAAGAGGTTGTGCTAATACCATTAAACCTACAAGAGCCGGCCAACCAAGCAACGATATCACTTTAATAGCCCAGTCAATAGTCTCGCCAAAGGCACTATGGTTTTTACGTGCATGTAAACCAGCCAAACTAGGCAATATAACGGTAGCAATGCCAATACCAAAGAGTCCAAGCGGAAATTCTAATAACCGGTCAGCGTAATAAAGCCAACTGATTGACCCAGTGATTAAAACACTGGCAATAACCGTATCGAGTAATAAGTTAATTTGCGTCACTGACACACCAAACAACGCAGGGATAATTAATCGTCGAATTTTAACAATTCCAGCAGACTGCCATGCCCATTTAGGTTTAACAAGGACACCTGCCCGAATCAAAAAAGGGATTTGAAATAAAAATTGTGCTAAACCACCTAAAAATACTCCCCAAGCAAGTGCATAAGCAGGATTTGAAAACTGTGGAGAAAGATATATTGCCGCGCAAATAATACAAACATTTAATAAGACTGGCGAAAAAGCAGCAACGGCAAAGCGTCCCATCGTATTTAAGATAGCGCCAGAGAGGGCGGTAAAACTAACGAACCACAAATAAGGAAAAGTTATTTTTAATAACGTTGCCGCTAAATCAAATTTTTCAGCACTTGGCCCATCATTTAACCAATCATAAAACCAACCAGGACCAAAGATCATGACAATAACCGGTGAAGCAATAATGCCAAACAGAGTAACTAAAGTGACAATAATGCCTAACGTACCCGACACCTGAGCAATTAATTGACGAGTATTATCAGTTCCCTCTTTCTCATCAAGCGCTTTAAATTCGCTTAATACAGGTACAAATGCTTGAGCAAATGCTCCTTCAGCAAACAATCGACGCAAAAAGTTAGGGATTTTATTCGCAAATAAAAATACGTCCGCAGAAGCTCCTGTTCCCATTACATTAGCAATAACAACATCTCGTACTAGGCCTAAAACACGAGAAATTAAAGTCATAAAACTGACAATCACACTCGATTTAATTAATTTTTTACTCAAGAAAAGTTCCTTTAACTTACCGTCAAAACAAGGGCATAGACGAAATAAATAATTATTGAGTATTATGTATTGTTTTTATCGTTATAAACAAGTGATTAAACAGCTGAATTCATTTATAATGAATTCAGAATTAAAACATTAATTTAACTTTAGTTTTGTTCTGCTTTTGAACTGTTTTGGTTTTTATGCATATTAAGATTAAAATATGGTGAAAATATTTGACAATGGTTTCAAAAACAGGCATATTTCATCGCCTTAAATTTAGGCTATATTTATTCACATTTTAGGAGTTCACCTTGGCTAACTCAAAGCAAGCTAAGAAACGCGCAGTACAATCTGAGAAGCGTCGTCAACATAATGCAAGTCGTCGTTCAATGATGCGCACTTTAACAAAAAAAGTAATCGTAGCTATTGCAGCCGGTGACAAAGAAATTGCAACTAAAGAGCTAGCAGCTGCTACACCGATCCTTGATCGTTATGCATCTAAAGGTCTTATTCATAAAAACAAAGCTGCTCGTAGCAAGAGTCGTTTAAACGCTTCAATTAAAGCGCTTTAGTTTTTATAAAAAATTAAATTTAATGTGTGTTTAATACAGCATTAAAATGTAAAAGCCGACTTTATGTCGGCTTTTTTATACCTAATTTTAACCCTCATCACTTTATCTTTTCATTTAAAATCATAATTTTTCAACTTTTACTTGTGCTAATAGCTAACTTTTTTTAATCTTCGTCAGGTATTATTTCTGAGATTATTAAAATGAACCTAACAAAAAATATAAAACATTCAAAAATAGCCATTGTTATCTTTCTGGTAACCACTTTTTTAACCGCTTGTAATGAAGAAGGTAAGACGCAAAAGAGTCAGTCAATTTCATTACTACCGCAACATCAAAATCGTTTAGATATTTATAAAACAGTCACTCTACATGCAGATCTAAGTCATTTATCAAGTAATCAACGAGAAATGTTAGCATTATTAATTGATGCGTCTAAAATCATTGATGATCTTTTTTGGCTGCAGGCTTTTGGCACAGACAAAAACAGTTTTTTAGCCCGTATTAGTAATGAAAAAGTTCGGGCTTTTGTTGATACCAATTATGGACCTTGGGATCGGCTAAATGGGGATACTCCTTTGCTTGAAGGTGTTAAAGTCAAATCACTAGGTGCGCAATTTTATCCTGCAGATATGACGAAAGAAGAGTTTAAAGAAGCGACTATCAAAGATAAAAGTGGCTTGTATTCATTAGTACGCAGAAATAACGAAGGTTTATTAATGACTATTCCATATTCTGAGGCTTATGCAGATCAAATTAATCGTATTGCGGTTATTTTAGAAAAAGCATCAAATTTTGCCGATAATAAAGAATTCGCCAATTATTTAAATCTTAGAGCGAAAGCATTACGCAGTGATCAATATAAAGCGTCTGATATGGCTTGGATGGATATGAAAAGTAATCCTATTGATCTCGTCATAGGTCCTATCGAAAATTATGAAGATCAGCTTTATGGTTATCGCGCCGCTTTTGAGTCTTATGTATTGATTAAAGATTTATCTTGGAGCGCTAAATTAGCTAAATATGCAGCATATTTGCCAGAGCTACAAAAAAATCTACCGGTGGCTAAAAAGTTCAAACAAGAAGTCCCTGGTTCAGATGCTGACTTAAATGCCTACGATGTTATTTACTACGCTGGTCATTCCAATGCTGGCAGTAAAACCATTGCCATTAATCTTCCTAATGATGAGCAAGTTCAATTAGAAAAAGGTACTCGTCGTCTGCAATTAAAAAATGCCATGAGAGCAAAATTTGATGCCATCATGCTACCAATAACCGAAACCTTAATCGTAGCTGAACAACGTCAAAATGTGACCTTTAGAGGTTTCTTTGCTAATACGATGTTTCATGAAGTTGCTCACGGTTTAGGTATTAAAAATACCCTCAACGGTAAAGGCACTGTGAGGCAGTCACTTAAAGAGCATGCCTCAGCACTTGAAGAAGGTAAAGCCGACATTCTTGGTCTTTACATGATAAAGCAACTTATCGAAAAAGGCGCAATTACGGAAGGTACTTTAGATGAATATTACACAACATTCTTAGCGGGTATATTCCGCTCAGTTCGTTTTGGTGCGAGTTCGGCTCATGGTAAAGCCAATATGATCCGCTTTAATTATTTCCAAGAGAAAGACGCTTTCACTCGTAACGAACAAGGTTTATATAGCGTTAATACCGACAGGATGACTCAAGCGATTAATAGTTTGTCTCAATTAATATTAACCTTGCAAGGTAATGGAAATTATCAAGGTGTTGATGAACTTGTCGCGAGCCACGGTATTATTAAGACTGATTTAGCCACCGATTTAACTCGTTTAGCAGCGGCTAATATCCCTGTCGATATTGTATTTAAACAAGGTAAAAAAGTATTGGGACTATAATTTAACGAATGTTTATTTGCTCTAAAAACCAAGTTGATAAAATATGCTCGGTTTTTAGGTAAAATAAAGTAAAGTAACTGACAAGTATTATAGTTAAAATACATAAAATTTCGTCGATAGTGGACTAAATTATCGTTAAAAGGGAAACAAATGAATACATATGACTTTATTATTATCGGTGCTGGCTCTGCGGGCTGTGTGCTAGCTGAACGTTTATCCGCTTGTGGAAAACATCAAGTTTGCCTACTTGAAGCTGGACCAAAAGATAAACATTGGAGTATTCATTTACCACTTGGCGTTATTGACTTAATGAAAAGTAAAACGTTAAATTGGCAACTTAACTCTCATCCAGAAAAAACGCAAAATAATCGCCAAATATTCAATCCTCGAGGAAAAACACTCGGCGGCAGTAGTTCAGTGAATGGCATGTTATATACACGCGGACAAAATGAAGATTATGATCATTGGTCTGAGTTAGGTAACAAGGGTTGGAGTTATGACGAGGTACTTCCTTATTTTAAAAGCACTCAACATCAAGAACGTGGAGAGAGTGACTACCATGGCGTCAATGGTGGCTTAAATGTCGCGGAGTCACGCTCAAAACCCGCAATAAATGAAGATTTTTTTCTTGCTGCAAAAGATGCTGGTTTTCCATTAAATAATGACTTTAATGGTGAACATCAAGAAGGTATCGGATATTACCAAGTCACTCAAAAAGCAGGGTTACGCTGTAGTGCCGCTAAAGCCTTTTTAACACCTAACCTTGATCGGCCAAATTTAACTGTATTGACTGAAGTCTTAGTTGAAAAAATCGAAATTACTGATCAAAAAGCAACAGGTATTCACTATAAAAAGAAAGGCGAGCACTATCAGCTTCATGCCAATAAAGAAGTGATTCTTAGTGCAGGAGCCTTTGGTTCACCAAAAATATTAATGCTCTCAGGTATTGGTGACAAAAATGAATTAGACCAACATGGCATTGAACTGGTTCATGAACTAAAAGGTGTTGGAAAAAATTTACAAGATCACGTTGATGCCATAGTGGTGACTCATCATCATAACAATGAATTATTATCATTGAGGCCCAAAGGTGTTTGGTGGGCAATAAAACAAAGCTTGAAGTTTATCAAGGACAGGAGTGGACTCCTAACATCAGTGGTTGCAGAGTCTGGTGGCTTTATCAAGTCAAGTCCCTCGATTAAACGCCCTGATTTACAGCTCCATTTTATCCCAGCGGCGATGGATGATCACGGTAGAAATATAAAATTACTGTTTACCTATGGCATCGCTTTACACGTTTGTTTACTGCGCCCTAAAAGCAGAGGTCAAGTCAGTTTATATGGTAATAATGCAACATTGCACCCTAAAATAGAATTGAATATGCTAGACCATCCAGATGATATAAAAATCATGATTAAGGGCATTAAAATTGTCCGAGACATTTTGAGTAAATCACCACTGGTTGAAAATAACGGTCATGAAATATTTCCGGGGTCAAATTGCCAAACTGATGAAGAAATTCATCAGTTTCTTAAAAACAAATCAAATACCATTTATCACCCAGTAGGCACTTGCAAAATGGGCTCTGATGAAATGGCCGTTGTAGATAACCAATTAAAAGTTCATGGGATAAGTCATTTAAGAGTTGTTGACGCTTCGATTATGCCAACACTCATTAGCGGTAATACTAACGCGCCTACCATTATGATTGGCGCTAAAATAGCTGATACTATTTTAGCTGAGTATAAATAATTTATGCTCAATAAAAACAAGTTTATTATTGGGATTAGCCAGTAACTAAGGTATTAGCCCCTTAAATATATACATAGTATTATTTCTTAAACAGAATCAGAACATAGAACAATTAAGCACCCCTCTGTTCTAACTGTTAAATGATAAAATAAACATTGTTGTCACCTTAGTTAAAGGAGTCACTAAGCTAATGTCATATTGGCTTGATCAATCAATACTGCTGCTTTTTTCCTAAAAATTATAGCCAACATTAACGGTGTAAATACCAAAGATAAAATCACAGAAAAACCTACGCCACCTGCTAAAACAATGGCTAGAGCAGGCCAAAAAGAGCCGCCACTAAATAAAAGGAGAGGAATGAACCCTCCTACAGTTGTAAAAGTTGTGGACAAAATATGCCGGCTACAACCTAATGTTTCTGTCACTATTTCATCCAACTGGCCTTGTTTCGCAGCGCCATTAGCGTTGACCGCAGCAATAACCACAATGGAGCCGTTAATAGCGACGCCTATTAGACCTGCACAACCCAATAGAGGGTTAAAACCGATAGGTAAACCAGAGATCCATAGGCTTAGCATGCCAAAGCCAACAGATAGGACTGCAACACTGGCAATAACCATTGCCAGTTTGAAACTTCTAAATGACAGTATCAAGGTGGTAATCATCAACACTAATAATACAGGTGCATAAGTGGTCAATGCGCCCAAGGCCTGATTTTGTTCATCTGAATCGCCAGCCATTTGTATTCTATAGCCCTTTGGTAAGGAGAACTCAATATTTTCTAATTCTTGGCGCACTTGATTACCGACATCAATGGCCATCGCACCCGGTAATAAAAACGCCTCAACCCTATTGACTCGTTCGCCATTTTCTCTAGTAATACTTGATAAAGTTGGCACTAACTCAAACTCACCCAAAGCAGATAACGGCATCCAACGCTGCTGTGCTGCAAGCTTATCACTGACAATAACTAAAGTTTGTAGATCAGCTATCTGGTCACGGTTTTTATTAGCTAATTTTATCCTAATGGGCACTTCTTCAGTACCCTCAAGGATCGATCCCCCTATCCTGCCAGCAAGTAAAAATTGTAATTGTTTTGCTATATCAACCAAGGTTAATCCTGCCAATTGACTGCTGGTACCATTCGTAGCCAGTGTTAATTCCGCTTCACCAAAAGTTACCGATGCTAAAGACTGAGAAATACCAGGGACATTACTCATTGCCAGACGAACTTGCTCGCCAAGACGACTTAAGACCTCAACATCAGGGCCAAATATTTTCAAACCAACAGGCGCAGATATAGGCGGGCCTTGACCAAAGGCCCGAACGACAATTTTACTCTCAAGATAAAGTAAGTCTAACTCTTGTTGTAATTCACCAATCAGTGTTTGCGCGTCTTCTACTGAGTCGGTTGTCACTACACCGTTAGCATAATGAGCAGAATTATCTTTGTTCATTAACTGATTGTAATATATTGAAGGACTAGAGCCGCCTATTAACCAAGTTAACTGTTTAACCGTGTCTTTATTACGAATATGCAAGTCAAGATCTTCAACAACAGATTTTGTCGCCGATATACTGGTGCCCTCCGGCATCCATAGGTATACCTCAAACTGATCTCTGTCTGCACTAGGAAAAAACACATTACCCAATTGACCCGCTAATACAAAACCAGACAAAGCTAAGGCAGTGCATGCCACAATCCCTACTAGGGGTTTTTTCAACGCTTTACTCAGCAGCGAACGATAGCTTGTTACGAGTGCAGTCGCATTAATCCCTCGTTCATACCAGTGTTTATTAGACGTCTCTCCTCTCGGGAGAAAGTGAGCGGCCAGTGCAGCAATAATAGTCAATGAAATAAACAATGAGCCCAATAGTGCCATCACTACACTAATAGCAATTGAGCCAATAAAGTCACCTATATTACCAGGTAAGAGAAAAATCGGCATGAAGCCTAAAACAGTGGTTAATGTAGAGGCCAACAAAGGAACAAATAAATGTTGAATACTGCTTATTAGCGCATCAATTCTTGTCACAGAATAATCTATAAGCCTTGATCTTATTTCATCGGTTATCACAATGGCATTATCAATCAATAACCCAACAGCAATGATAATGCCAAAAATAGACATCTGATGAATTTGTTCATCGAAAAAACTAAGAGAAAAAATGGCAAATGACGCACACAATGGTAATGCTAAGCCAACTATCAAAGACGCTTTCATCCCCATAAACAAAAAAACAACAGCGATAATAACCAAAGAGCCCAATAACAAATTTTTACTTAGGTCAGAGAGTCTGGCATCCGTATAAATATTTTGCTCAAAGACAATATCAACACGTACTGAAGCACCAAATTGACTATTAAAATCAGTGATAGTTTGTTGAGCTTTCGCTGTCCACTGGTCTACCCTGACCGTATTTTGCATACGAGATGCAACAAAAACCCCCTGCTGACCATTGACCATCGCAATATTATTTACTGGGGACTTCCAACTTCGCGAAACCTCAGCAATATCACCTACTTTTAAGTACGCGGCTTTAGTCGATACAGATAAAGGTAAATCACGAACTGTCGAAATGCTGTCTAACTCTTTGGCTACTTGAATACGAAGATCTTGGTTTCGACCGTATAAAATACCGGCAGGAACTTTAGGATCAGCATTAGCAATCGCCTTACTCGCCTGTGCTATAGTGATACCCGCATTACTCAACTTATGGGCATCAATATTTACTTCAATTTCTTCTTCTAAGTCGCCATAAATTCGGACAAGTTCAGTACCGGATACATTTCTCAACCTATCAGCTAACTCGTCAGCCATCCTGCTGACAGTCGATAGCGGGGTTTTTGTATCTGTGGCGGAGTGGATACTGGCTAACAAAGTAAATGAAGTCGCCCCACGACGCTCATCGAGTATGGATGTACCCGCTTGACTGGGCAAATAAGGCTTTACGTTACTCAGTCCATCACGTATCTTTGAGAAAATTTGCTGATTGGTATTGTTATCAACCCAGGCTTGCAGTTCAATGAAAATCATTGATATACCTGCTCTAGAAGTGGAATTGATCTTTTTTATTTCATGTAACTGTCTTAACTCGTCTTCTATTACATCAGTCACCAGTGCCTCTACGCGATCAGCCGATGCCCCAGGATAAGGGGTAATCACAAATACATTACGGGTATCAATTCTAGGGTCTTCAAGTCGAGGAAGGGAATTAACTGCCGATATTCCAGCAATCAAAATAACTAAAATAGTCAGCGTAAGAAGATGACTATTTCGAAAGAACAAGCCATACCATGGAATACTCTCGTGTGATGTATTTTTTATCATAACATTTGGTCTGAAATGAACTTGGAGTCGGTCCATTGAAGGACCACCGATTTCACTTTTTGTCCGGAAACTAACTTTTGTAAACCATTAACAACCACTTTATCACTGGGTATTAGTGCTCCTTTCACATATACCCTGTTGTCTTCGACATACAAAACTTCAACTAACTTTGAATATAATTGCTCACCTTGGTCTCTCTGTGCAACAACAAGTACGCTCCATAAACCACGTAGACTACTCACAATACTTGCTCGCGGCAGCCAGTAACCTTCAGCCTTATGTTGGCGGCTTTGCTTAATAGTTAATAAATCCCCAGGGACTAAATGCTGGTTGGCGCCCACTAGCATGAAAATAACATCAATTGTTTGGGTGGAAAGAAGGCGTTGTTGTGCAATAGACTTTACCTCTGCTGTAAGGTCAGTGTTACCGTGCATAAGTTTAACCTGTTGTCCTAAGGTGAAGGTAGTCGCCAAATCAGTTGGTAGGGCCATGCGAACTTCAAGAGAATCTATGGTTTGTATAGTAAATAAAGCTTGCCCGGGATTCACTGCCGCACCTAAGTCCACTATTCTGTCAGTTATTTGGCCATCATATGGCGCCATGAGTTGGCTTTTAGCCAAGTCGACAATTAGGCTATTTAACCTCGCCTTCATTTCTTCTAATGCAGCATCAGCTGAAGCATATGTCTCGATATACTCATCTAAAACCTGCTTAGAATCCAGTCCTTTTTTCACCAACTCGCGGACTCGGGTTAAGGATAATTTGGCTATCCTTGCCTCGGCTTCAGTTCGAACTAATGATGCCTGCAATTCTTTTTGACGAGCATACAAACGCTGCTTATCTAGTGTTGCAAGCACTTGCCCTTTACTGACATATTCTCCTTCATCAACATAGACAGCTACCAAGACACCAGATGAGTCAAAACCAATATCGGAACTTTGACTAGCCTCAGCCCGACCAACAATTAGATGCTGTTCTGTATAGTATTGATGTTGCTCTATCGGTATGACAGTAACATTATGAATTTTCATCTCTACCGGTGGAGTGATTTGCTGGCCCTTGCCAGCAGTCTTCATTAATAAACCCAAAGCAAAAAAGGCAGTTAATAGGGCTACTATTGCTAGCCAATTTTTTTTGGTTAACAGATGACCCGAGGTCATTAAGTTTGGCATTATCGTTTCTCTGGAAATATGACTGGTATGATCAGATGATAAACTTTACCGTTTGATATGTAAAACTATATTATTAAAGGTTATATATACTATTTTAGAGTATGTTAACTTACTGTTGATATGATAAAAAGGGTTGAAACAAGTCAGGAAAATATCAATATAACCCCTCACCCTAATAAATTAAAATATGCTGTTAAATTTTACAAAGGTAAGAAGACTTTTAACCAGGTCAAATATCAATTTCCATAAAAAAATTCATTAATACCGTCACTTATCTTATCAGTACACAATAGAACAAAAAATATACGATTAAATAGTGACCAATAAATGCTCAAATAATACTCGATAAATTAATTTTATTTTTTAATTTTTTAATTTTATTCATTAATTTTAACCTGCTCAGTTATAAACTAAAATCCTTATTTATAAGTACGTTCAGAGTAATAAAATTAAAAATAATTCGGTTGAAGTCCTTTTTTTTTTATAAAAATGATGCTTAATCAAACTTAATTCGTACAAAATTATTGCACTTGGGTTTGTAAACAGCTAAGTTGGATGGGCAGTTATCAATCAAAATCTTGATTAATAACAGCGTTATGGGGGGTGTCGCAAGTTCACTTTTTATCAAACGTGCTGACACTAATAAAAATAAATAATAATAAATATAGTTTTATAATTAGGGGTTGAATATGTCTAATAGTTTAGTTTCCGGCGATTATGTCGGCATGTCTTTTTGGTTAATATCTATGGCACTTGTTGCTGCCACTGCGTTCTTCTTTCTTGAGCGTGACCGCGTTGCCGGCAAGTGGAAAACATCTCTGACAGTGTCAGGTCTTGTTACGCTAATAGCAGCAGTTCATTACTTCTACATGCGTGATGTTTGGGTTGCTACTGGAACTTCTCCAACAGAATTCCGTTACATTGATTGGTTATTAACTGTGCCGTTATTAATGGCAGAGTTCTACCTTATTATGTCAGCGGTAGGCAAAGTACCTGGACGTGTGTTCTGGAATCTTTTAGCTGGAACTACAGCTATGCTTCTTTTAGGTTACGCTGGTGAAACTGGTATGATGAATGTAGCCCTTGCCTTTGGTTTGTCAATGGCAGCTTGGCTCTATGTTATCTGGTACATTATGATGGGTGAAGCGAGTAAGATTAATGCAAACTTAGCAAATCCTCATGTTCAAAAAGCCTACAAAACAATGACTTTATTGGTTACTGTTGGTTGGGCAATCTATCCACTGGGTTACTTCTTAGGTTACCTAGGTGGTGGTGCTGATCCAGGAACCATGAATGTTATTTACAACTTGGCAGATTTTTGGAATAAGATTGCCTTCGGTGTTGTAATCTGGTCAGCCGCAGTAGCAGATACTGATGCGTCAGAAAGCTAACAAGAAAAAGTGACAAAGAAAGAAAGTAAGGAAGAGCTTGTTTTACTGGGCTCTTCCTACCTTAAAAATAAAGTAACCAACATAAGTTACACTTTATAAGGGTACTACTAATGTCCCCAAACAAAATAACCGAATTAAAAGTATTAAAGTCATTAGACGCTTTATACCAGCGCGAGATGCCTCATTTTGACAGCAGCCTAAGTCAGGCAGCTAGATACCATTTTAAAAATCCAGGAAAATCTTTTAGAGCTCAGCTTGCGTTATCAAGCGGCACAGCATTAGGATTGAATGAGCCTGATAATTTACATTGGGCTGCCGCTTGTGAACTTTTACATAATGCCTCTCTTATTCACGATGATATCAGCGACGCGAGTACCCATAGACGTGGCCAGCAAAGTATCAATGAACACTTTGGCTCAGATATGGCTCTGTGCTTAGGGGACTGGATGATAGCCAAAGCCTTTGAACTTGCTGCTAGAAATATTACGAGCGGTGGTCAGTTAGTGGCTTTGTTATCTAAGGCAATGCAAGAAACCTGTAGTGGACAAATATCTGACATTAGCCAACGTCAATGTGCCCAGTTAGATCAATGGCAGAAAATTGCCAAAGGCAAGACTGCACCATTACTTATTGCACCTATCAAGGGCGCAGCCATCGCCACTGACTTCAATAAAAATTTAGATAATAATAAACGACTCGGTGGGCTTGAACAACTTGTTGGCCTCTGCGGACTCGCCTACCAAGGCCGTAATGATATCGATGATATTATCCCCTCGAGTCATAGGTCCAGTGATCTCGATGGACGAAAACCAAACCTAGTCGTTAGTCTTTTTGCTCATCAAAACGCTGGGCACGCAGAGTTTAATCGATGGTACTGTTGCGACGATAACGAGCAACTCCCTCAATGGCAGCGCCTGATCGCCTCTAGTGATGTTATTTTAACCGCTAATCAATCAGTGGATTACTGGCTGTTACAAGCAGAGCAACTCGTCGACTCTGTTCCCAGTCAATTAAGATTTGTCACCGGGGAGCTTGTTAGGGCCGTAAAACAAAAAATAGTTACCAACAAACGAGGGCTTATCGCTTGACAGAAAAAAAAATCGGATCAGGTAAAACAGTTATCGTTATTGGCGCAGGTTTCGCTGGTATTGCTACTTCGCTAAGATTAAGAGCATTAGGATATGATGTTACCCTTATGGAACGTCTTGGTAGTCTTGGTGGTCGAGCTCAGGTCTTTGAACGCGGTGGTTATCGCCATGATGCTGGACCAACAGTTATTACTGCCCCTTTCCTGTTCGATGAACTCTATCAACTATTTGACGAAAAGCTTGAAGATCATCTAAACTTTGTTCCTCTCGATCCATTTTATCGGTTTCATTTTGCCGACGGTCGTCAATTTGACTACCGTGCCTCTATTGAAGATACCTTAACAGAAATTCGCCGTTTTAACCCCGATGATGCTGATGGCTATTTAAAATTACTTGAGAAGTCTAAAAAAATCTATGATGTAGGCTTTAAGCAACTGGTACACCGTCCTTTTACTAGGATCTGGGATATGGTCAAGCAGGTCCCAGCCTTACTGATACTCAAATGCTATAAAACTGTTTCACAGATGGTAAATAGCCATTTAAAGCACCCATTAATCCGCCAAGCTTTTTCTATTCATCCATTGCTCGTCGGTGGAAACCCCTTTAAAACTACCGCTATTTATACCTTAATCCATTATTTAGAAAGACGCTGGGGCGTGTTCTTCTGTATGGGGGGTACAGGTAAACTGGTAGAAGAACTGGGAGCGCTAATGACCCGACAAGGTGTTAATATTGTTCTTGGTGCTGATATTGATGAGATTATTGTTGAGAAAAAAACGGCCATAGGTGTTCGGCTCAGTAATGACAAGATTATAAACGCTGACCTCGTTATCTTTGGTGGCGATCCAGAAACCTGCTATCGACATTTACTACCAAAAAGTAAATTCCGCCTACCAAAAATCAAAAAGAAATATAGCATGGGCCTTTATGTCTTATATTTTGGCACAAAAAAACTCTACCCCGATGTCGCCCATCATAGTATTTGGATGGGAGCAAGATTTAAAGAGCTGCTTTCGGAGATTTTTGATGCCAAGCATATGAGTAAAGACTTTAGCCTATATGTGCACCGACCAACAGCCACTGATAAAAGTTTTGCACCCGATGGCTGTGAATCATTTTACGTGCTCTGCCCCGTGCCCAATTTACAGGGCAATGTAGATTGGAGTACTCAGGGCGAAATATTACGTGACCGCATCGTTAGTGCGCTAGAAGAAACTATATTACCAGAACTCTCATCAAACATTGAAGAGGTATTTTGGATGACGCCAGAAGACTTTGCTAAAGATTACCGTTCAATGCATGGCGCTGGATTTTCGATAGAGCCACGGCTTACTCAATCAGCTTGGTTTCGCTTCCATAATCGCGATAGCGCAATCACTAACCTCTATTTTGTTGGCGCAGGCACGCATCCAGGTGCAGGCTTACCAGGGGTTGTCAGTTCTGCCAAAGTAGTAGAAGAGTTACTTACGGGTGTTGAAGTTGGCTCGGGTGGCTAAATGGAGACTTTACAACAAGTTTCTCTTACCCCTAAAGCCACTTTGGCACATCATGGAAAATCTTTTTACTGGGCAAGTTTATTTCTTGGCTCCAAACTTGCCGATCAGGCCGCACAGCTTTATCTTTTTTGTCGATTTGTTGACGACCTTGCCGACGGTGATTTACCTCAACGCCAAGAGTCGCTAAAAGATATTCGTACTCGCTTAGATGGCAATAGTTTACCAGCAGGTCCTGAGGTTGAAGCTTTTATAAAACTCGCTGCTGACAATAATATTCCTCTCATCGCGGCACGTGAACTTATGGACGGTATGTTAAAAGACCAACAGCCCACAGCCGTATTAGACGAAGCAGAACTCTTACGCTACTGTCATGGGGTTGCGGGTACTGTCGGTCTGATGATGTGCCGCGTACTTAACTGCGAGCAAGTACGCGCCGAAAGCTTTGCCATTGATTTAGGCATAGCAATGCAATTGACCAATATCTCTCGTGACGTCTTAGAAGATGCAAAAATGGGACGTCGCTATTTACCAGCGACTTGGGTAAACCTGCCAGCATCAACTATTGCCGAAGCTGATATCACCTGCCATCAAACGGTGGCTTTAGCAATTAAGCAGCTGCTAGCTTTAGCTGAAACTTATTACCAAAGCGCCCTATTAGGTATTCAACTCCTACCTTTTCGTTCACGCTTCTCTATTACAGTTGCGTTGCGAGTCTACCGTGAAATTGGTCAATCATTACAACGTCAAAATTTACCTTGGTGGCAAGGCCGGGTTTTCATTAATAAACGTCGAAAAATACTGTTGAGCCTTTGGAGTCTGGGAGCCTTTAGACCAGTAATGGTCCCCAAACACAATGCACAATTACACATACATCTGAAAGGCTTAGCCGGTGTCGACTCTGAATAAGCAAACTAAAGAAACCATTGAAATTGATATTGCCGTTATTGGTGGCGGAAGTGCAGGTATAACACTGGCAAGTAAACTGAGTAATTTATCCGCCTTGGTAATAGAACCGCGTACACCATTGGAACGTGATTGTAGTTGGGCACTTTGGGCTAATACCACTCAAACAAAAACGTTTGCATCCTCAACAAAGGGCAGTTGGAAGCAGTGGCGTTTAGTTGACCATTATGAAGAAATACTACATAACAGTGAACAATTCAGTTATACCAGTCTTAGCTCAGCCTCATATATGGCAAAATGTGAGAACAGTCTTAGCGATGGCGTCAACTTAGTTCGAGCTACTGCAAAAAATATAGTCGCTGCTGGCGATGGTGGATCATTCACCGCCGCTGGTCAGAATTATAGTGCAGCCTATCTTTACGACAGTCGGCCACCAAAGATGGCGACCAACAGCTTAAAACAACACTTTTTAGGTTGGGAAATTCGTACAAAGTCGCCGATAGATAAACCAGAGATAGCCACGTTGATGGATTTCCGTGTCGACCAATCTAGAGGACTACACTTTATCTATGCCCTTCCCTTCTCCGGCAATCACATATTAATTGAATCAACCATGATTTCAACGAATATAGAGGATAAAACTTGGTATCGCCAAGCAATTGAACAATGGCTGCAACAGCAAAATATTGAGATAGATGAGTTATTAGGTGAAGAAGTGGGGGTAATTCCGATGCAAGCAGTCACACCAACAGATAAGAGCATTGCCTGTATCGGTGCCGCAAGTGGTGCAGTTAGGTTATCATCTGGCTATGCCTTTAGCAGTATACAGCAGCAAGTAACATTATTAGCACAGGGGATTGGTTTGAGTAATTACCAAGTTCCTGCTCCTATTTCACCCGGACTCATACGCATGGATGAAATATTTAACCGGGTATTAATTGCGCAACCCGAGCTTGGTGTTACCATCATGATGAAAACAGCCAAGGCATTAAGTGCCGATAGTTTTGCCCACTTTATGCTGGGTACCGCCACATGGTTAGATTGGTTAAAAGTTATATTAGCTATGCCCAAGCTTCCTTTTTTAAAGCAGGTATTTTCTCAATGACGAACTGGGATATGCTAGCAATTGCGGCAATTCTATTAATTGGGGTTCCCCATGGTGGCTTGGATGGCGCTATAGCCCGAAGGGTTGGCTGGTCGTCCGGTACTCTACCTTGGCTAGGTTTTCATCTGATCTATATTTTTCTAGCGATGGTCGTTGTTTCACTTTGGTGGCTATTTCCACTTTACAGTCTAGGGTTTTTTCTAGCGCTTTCTGCGTTCCACTTTGGTGCCAGTGATATAGCGCACACTGACAGTCATTGGTTACCTTGGCTCGCTCATGGAGGTTTCGTATCGATTGCTATTCCAAGTTTTCAACCCGTATCAGTAGAACCTGTTTTTGCCATGCTTGTAGGATCAATTAATGCTACCGTATTAATGAATATAGTTGAAGCCCTTTTTATACCCTGGGTAATAAGCGTTATCATCTATTCTGCTTACGTCTACAAACATCAGCAATACCGTATGCCGTTATTAAATTTATGCTTACTGATTACCATAGCCAATATTCTTCCTCCCCTGATCAGTTTTGCGTTGTATTTTTGCCTCTGGCATAGCCTAAGCCATATGCTACTTATCTGGCGAAGCCTAAAACAACCGGAAATGCGTAGCCGAGCATGTTATGAGACTGTGGTTTATAGCTTAATAGCTTGGAGTGCACTAATAGTTGGTTTTTATTATTTACAAGCATCCGCTAACACCGCTTTAATTCAATTAACTTTTATTGGCTTAGCCGCGTTAACAGTACCTCATATGTTGCTCGTTGATTTCGCAGATAAACAGCCACGAACATGACAGACATTAGTAACCGTAAAGCGGATCATATTAAACTAGCACTGCAACTTAAGCATCAAGGGCAGCAAGGCTCTAGTTTTGATCGCCTGCGGTTCGAGCCCAATCCACTGCCCCAAATGGCTCTTAAAGAAGTTGATTTACGCTGTAAATTCTTAAACAGGCCTTTAACAGCCCCTATTATCATTGGAGCCATGACAGGGGGATGCGATAACGCCAACATTATTAATCAACATCTCGCAGAAGCTGCGCAGGTTTGTAATATTCCTATGGCAATAGGATCACAGCGCGCGGCTCTTGAACAGGGTATGCAGCAAAATATTCGCCAATGGGCGCCTTCAGCTATCTTACTTGGTAACCTCGGTGGCACACAACTTCAGCAGCATGGTTTTGAACTTGCCCAGCGTGCAGTAGAATCTGTAATGGCTGATGCTCTGGTTATACACATCAACCCACTTCAAGAGCTCATTCAACCAAATGGCGATAGAGATTGGAATTTGGTATTAGAAGCGATACAAAACTGTGCCACCAGACTTTCGGTACCCGTTATTGTTAAAGAAGTAGGCTCTGGAATTGGCCCAGTTACAGCGAAAAAACTGTTCGAAGCAGGTATACAATGGATTGAAGTGGCAGGCTCTGGTGGAACCAACTGGGCCAGTATTGAACTGGCTCGCAACAACTCCCCACGTGAATGTGAAATTGCCGC
>Ga0307488_10001804_pt1 | contig 17992 bp, 24 predicted proteins | sample SB02metaG_FD_202248 | JGI IMG/M metagenome (GOLD analysis project Ga0307488, IMG submission 202248) | Sea-ice brine microbial communities from Beaufort Sea near Barrow, Alaska, United States - SB 0.2 | ecosystem: Environmental > Aquatic > Marine > Coastal | place: USA: Alaska | collected... | reverse complement strand
GCATGTTACATGCTGTGCCACGTAAATTAGAAGACACTACACCCCGTTGGGTATTGATGATGGATTTATTTGACTGGACAGATAACTTATTTAAAAAAATTGACAATAATACTATTTGGACAGACACCGAGAACTTTAAGTATGATTAATTGCTACGGTGTGCAACTGTCAAATTGGTATCCTAGTGCATCACTTCCTCAAGCGTTAGGTACCATCTGGAGTTATGCTATGTTAGACATTCAGTTACACACTAGTTTTGATCTACGTAGAGTATTTTGGGAGAACGAAGATGCTGACACTATTGTAAGTGAAATAGTAAACCCTGATGTATTAATTTGCAGTTGTTATGTTTGGAATTGGCACACTACCTACAAAGTAATAAAACAAGTTAAATCTAAGTTTCCTAATTGCTTAATTGTTATTGGCGGACCAGAGCCAAAGTATAGCGTAGAATGGATGCAAGAACATTCTGAAATTGATATCTTAATACCGTATTATGGTGAGCAAGTATTTACTAATGTACTTAGAGAATATAATAAAGAAAAAAATTATGCAAGGCTTGACGGAGTAATAACGCAAGAAATATATAACCGTTCGTTGCCTAGTATAGATTATGATGCAATACCGAGTCCGTACTTAAACGGGTTTTTTGATAAGCTACTAGCAAACAAAAGAGAACAAACTCGGAGTGTGCGATGTGTATTTGAGAGCAACAGAGGATGTCCTTATAGCTGTGTATTTTGCGACATTGGCGCAAAGGCATATCAAAAAGTTAAGAAATTTGGAATTGATAGAGTAACACAAGAGCTTAACTGGATTGTTAAAAATAACATTAGTGTTATTGACGTAGCTGATGCAAACTTTGGCATCTTCGATAGAGATGAAGAAATTGTTGACACGTTAATTAAACTTAAAAACGAGAATAATTGGAAAGGTAGATTCTTACCAACCTGGAGTAAGGCCCGAGGTGATCGAGTCTTAAGACTTGGTAAGAAAGTAGTACAAAGTGGATTAGATACAATTTTTGGTCTAAGTTTACAAAGTTTAAATCAAGCAACGCTTGATGCAGTAAAACGTACTAATGCGTTTAACTTAGGTGAAATGAGTGCTATTGTAGAAGATATGAATGTAAGTGGTGTTGACGTATATACTGAACTTATTTTTCCATTACCCGGCGATACGCTTGACAACTTTAAACAAGGAATATATGATGTACTTGACATGCCAACAACGTTTAATAAGTTTCAAATTAATCAATTAAGTCAACTTACTAATACTGAATTTAACTCACCGTCATATAACAGTAAGTACAATATGCAGTGGGCAGAAATTAAAGGATTTGCTAAACACTACTATGGCCTCGGTGCAAGTGATACAGTTGCAATTGGAACAAATGACTTAACTATTGACGAAGTATTTGAAGGACTGTTCTTTTCTAAATGTGTTGTAATTCCGATTTACTTTTATGGAATTGTTAAACACTTTGCTGATACTCTGCATACAAACGATATTACAACACGCAGTCAATTACTTAAAGAAATTGAACAACATCTTGAAACACAAGTTTGGTATGTAGCGTTTAAACAGCAAATGAAACAGCACTATATGGATGCAATTGAAGGCAAACGTGAATTTGGATTTGCAATGCACGATGATCCACAGGACTTCTTTGCAGAGTTTGCAGTCGCGCACAGGACGTATATTGAAAACTCTATACACACATTTTTAAAACTACATTATCCGCAGCATACTAACTTGATTGAGCATGACGAAGCAACGCTATGGACAGGCAGTGCTGAAACTATTATAGTCAATGGATACAAATTTAGTGATACTAGAACAGTAACTTATGACAAGTATTGCAAACAACTATATGTAGTAGGACGATTTGACGATCGTTGGATGAAAGAAGATATAAGGAAAGTTGAATGAAAAAACTAACTATTAATAGACAAATGGGAATAGCCCATCTAGAAAGGTACCATTACAAAAATGTATAATAATCCACTTAATAAATTAATATGGAATAAGGTCGAAGAAATGTTCGGTTGGAACATTGCTCCTGAATCTCCAATAAGTCAATTACCATTTACACCAGAGTTTATTACAGCATGCGAACACGAGTTTAGTATGCAAGTTAGGGATACATATCATCCAATTAAACTTGGCAAAATTGATCAATGGTATGGCAAAACTATAGGCGACTTTGTAAAAGAAATTGATAAGCAATATCAGCACAACTACTTTGTAGGTGAAAACGGTACAAGCACTACAGGCGTAGTTGGTGAAGTATTAGATGTTGACCACAAACCTATTGCAAATAAATGGAACATACGAGGTCAAGCACTTGTAGACAGATTACAAGCAATGCAAAAAGAACGCCCAGACTTAACTATACTTGATATGGGCTGTGGTGTAAATGAATATAAAAATCATTTAAATAATGTTACTGGTGTTGACCCGTATCGTCCAGAAGCAGATATTATGTGCAAGCAAGCAGACTTTGATCCTAAAGGACAAACGTGGGACATTGTTATTTGCTTTGGTAGTATGAACTGGTATACATATGATGAACAGTTTCGTAACATGGCAAAGCTAAAAGAATGTTTAGCACCGGACGGTTTGTTACTGTGGAGTCATAATCATAACTATTACAAACTATTCCAACCTGATGCAATACACGCACACACTTGGTTACATGGTGATTTAGATGATGCCCAAAAAAATAGTGCATACTTTTTCTGTGATAGAGAATGGAAGTACACGTGGTACTTTAACATTACAGAACACGGAACAAGTACACTTGCAAAACATGTTGGGTTGTCAGTTGACAAAATAGACTACGATCATTGCAACTTATATAGACCTCCTATGTGGAGATTATTTGTAGAGATGCGTCATGAATAGATGGGAAGTAACAGTAGAGCAAAGCAACTACGATTTTAATCCGTTTCGTGAAAGCGATCACGGTACTAGTTTTCGTACAGTGGGTAATATTTTTCCTACGTGGAAAGATGAAATTCCTATTGCAAACGCAAATCAATATGACTTTTACTGGCCGTCTCCGGTAGCACCCGAAGGCGATAGTTTCAATTACGATTATGAAGAACTATTGTGCAAAGACTGGGGCATTCCCTTAGACTATGTTGTATACAGACAGTGGATAACTACAGAAGAAACTCCTATACTGCATAGTATTGCAGAACAAATTGGCCTTGCTAATGCACAAACAAACGTACAAACACAACATACAGGAATGATGTTACATTTGCATATTGACAGTCTTACTGGATTGCGTAAAGAGCGCAAAGATCAAACTAGTAGCAGAGCTACAGACGACGAATGGGGCAGAGTATTTGTAATGTTAGACGATTGGTGTCCTGGACACATTATACAGTTTGGTAATACTTACGTACCGCCTTGGAGAGCAGGGGACATCATTTGGTTTGATTGGGCAAACATTCCGCATAGTACAGCAAACACAGGTCCATGGCCGCGTAATATATTAAAGATTACGGGCAAGCAAACAGACAAATACAGGAGTCTCATTAATGTTTGAGAACTTACCTAAGGTAACTCGAGTAGGTATCAAAATGAGTGGCGGTGCTGATAGTTCTTTATTAGCATACGTACTTGTTAAACATATTAAAGAAAACAATCTACATTTAAATTTGTATCCTGTAATTATAATAGAAGAAGAAGCACCATTTCAAAAATTGTTCGTAGGAAAAGTTACTAAATTTATTGAAGAAGAATTAAATTTTAAATTTGAAAAATCTTTTGTTTATGCTCACAAAATTGGTAAAGATAAAATACAACTAATGAGAGAGATAGAAGCAACTTTATTTGATAGCAACTTATTAGACTGTATAATATCTGGTACAACACAAGAACCTAGACAAGGATTTAATGCTGAAGGCAAAAAAGGACCTGCTGATCTTAGAGTAGGCAACTTCCAACAAATATGGGGTAACATATACACTCCTTTTATCAATATAGACAAGAAAGATCTTGCATTAATTTATAAAGAACATAACTTACTATCAACATTATTTCCTATTACAAGGAGTTGTATAAAGGGAACAATGAACTTCGACGCCCACTGCGGCGAATGTTGGTGGTGTAAAGAAAGGAGCTGGGCGTTTGGAAAACTATAATAACATTGTTATAATAAGTGCAGATAGAAATGGTAGTACAGCATTTCAGCATAATATATTAGGATCTAATTTTAATAATAATGATCTACTTTGGATGGGCGAATGCTTTAATTTAAATAATGACTCAGGACAACCGGGTAGTTGGTATAATCCTGCTTATACTCCTAAAGATGTAATTCAAACAGTTAATATCGGAACAGGAAAATCTGTATTAATTAAAGTACAAATTACCTTTCCAACTTTTGATAAAGGCTATTTGGATATTCCTGCAAAAAGAAAAATATTTTTTCATAGGAATTTATTCGATAGTACACTAAGTAGATGCATTGCACAGATTACTGGTAAATGGTGGAAGCACCAAGAATCAATAACTGACAATGTAGTAAGGATTGCGCCTGACTTTTTTATGTCTCGGTTAGACTGGAGAATTGAGCAATATCAACGGCATTTAGATAGTGTATTAGAATGGGCTAATGAGGTGTATAGATATGAAACTTACAGTTATCTAGATGACAATATTATTAAACCTAATAAGAATAAGAAAGACGTAGTAGAAAATTACAATGAACTATATGACTTGTTTAAAGAAAACACTGATATTAAAAAAATAGAAGAAAAAATATGTTTAAAAATTATATAGGGTGGCATTTAGAATTAACACGGCGCTGTCCATTAGCATGCCCTGCTTGTAACAGAACAACAGATTTTGACACAATGGTAGTTGACCCTAAACGTGATATAAGTCTTGATTATTTAAAGGCATTCTTTCCTAAAAAAACAATTCCTGAAATTAAGTATATGTTCTTTCAAGGTAACTTAGGCGACCCGATCTATCATCCACAGTTCCATGACATAAGTGAACATTTTTTTGATGCCCAGAATATAAATGTAACTACCAACGGCATGCAAAGTTTGCCATTTTGGGAGCGTGTATTAGATACATGGCCTAGTAATTCTCAGATTACATTAAGTATTGATGGCCTACAAGACACTAACCATTTATACCGGGTTAATAGTAATTGGAATAAGATCCAAGAACTATTTGAGCTGATTGCAAAAAAGAAACGCAAGTGTGAAATAGAATGGAAGTATATTGTGTTCGAACACAATTATCATCAAGTAGAAGAAGCAAAAAATCTAGCAAAAAAAATTGGTATTGATAAATTTAGGATACAACGTACTAGAAGACTAAATCCTAAGTTAGATATAAAAGCGTATGACAATCCTGAATGGTTCAAAAAGATCGAAATTGAGTATGAAGATGCGCTTAGTCCATTTTGTTATACTGGAGATATGCACTACATAACTGCGTTCGGCGACTATTATCCTTGTTGTTGGTTTGAAGGAAGATATAAAGATCCTAGATGGACACCAATTAATATAAAAAATAACACTATTTCATCATTTGAAAAACACTTTAAAAATTTTACAAATGAATTGGAAGATTTTAAAACTTGTCCGGATGTTTGTAAAAAATTCTGTAAGAAAGTAAAAAATAATGACAAGGACATGCAACTACCTAACACTCAACTTAATAGAAGTATAATTAAACTATGATTGAAGAACTAATTATCTGGGCAATAATAGGTATTGTTAGCGGTGCGTTCTTTGGACTTATTCCAGGAGCAGGTCCCTTCATAGCAGTGGCGTTGTTATACCCTCTATTAGCGTCAACAAGCGCACTTAACATAATGATGTACTATGTTGCTGTACTAATCACAGCTAACTATACAAACAGCGTTACAGCAATCTTATACGGCATTCCGGGCGATGCAACGGCTATTAGTACAGCACGAGAAGGACATCGACTGTATCGCAAAGGCTTTGGAAGTCTAGCAGTAAGTAGCAATGCAATCAGTAGTAGCATTGGAGTAATATTTGCATTAGTTGTGTTTATTACAGTACTGCCTAACATTTTGCAAGTTTTTAAATTCTATAACAGTATTGTACAGACAGTTGTAATTTTTAGTGCTATTACTATGATTACATTTTTAACAAAACAAAACAAACTTATTACTCTTATACTTTTTAGTTTAGGCGGAGTTCTTGCTAGGGTAGGCATTGATCCTATTACGTTTGATAGCTTTGCTACATTTGGTAATCCTTATCTAAGTTTAGGAATACCGTTTGCAAGTATAATGATTGGGTTGTATATAGTTCCTGAGCTTGCAAAGGTTCATAATTTAACTATAACTAAAACCCGACGAATAAATACATTTGCAGTTGGAAAAGACACAATGACCGCTACCTTGTTAGGAAGTTTTATCGGGTTTTGGTGCGGTCTTATTCCAGGTGTAACAAACATACTTGGCAGTTATGCAAGTGCAAATATAGTCAAACGATTCTTTCGTAAGCCTGTATTAAAAAGCATAGCAGCCGCAGAGGCAGCGAACAACAGTGGCGCACTTAGTTCATTACTTCCTTTGCTTATCTTAGCTATACCTATTACGGGTAGTGAAGTCTTAGTTTATTATCTCATGTTAGAGAACGGCTTTGTCTTTACTGCTGAAAACACAATTAATAAGTTACATAGTATAATATACATTATACCGTTTATAACTGTTATTTGTTTAATACTTAGTTGGTATGGTTTCAATCTGTTAGCTAGAGTAGCATATTTTTATAAAACTTATAGAACTATCGTAAATCTCTTAATACTAACTACTATTAGTACAGTAAGCATTATGACGTTTCCGATTCATATTTGGATGTTAGTATGCATACTGTGTTTATCAGTACTAGGATACACACTTAGACATTTAGATACAAGTCCAGCAATATACGGATTTTTTCTTAGTGATCTATTTTACGAAAGCCTAATCCGGGCAATCGTCATTATATCTTAGGAGAACAACATGAAGACTTTAATTACACTAGCGGCAATTCTTTTTGCCACCACAGCATCAGCAGAAGTAAAGATCGTAAACGCAGGATCTGATACAGGTGCTTTTAGACAAGTATTAACAACAATTGGTGAAACAATTGACCACACGTTTATACAAGCAAACAATCCTGTAACAGCATATACATACATGCAAGGCGACGATATTCTTACTGTTTGGAGTAGTGAATGGCCAGGCAACAACGATATGCAAAGCCCAACTATTGACGCAACTAACCTAGTTGCTCTTATGACATATGAAACAATGATATGCAGTAGAACGTTTACTTCACTATCTGATATGTCGGGTAAGCAAGTTAAACTAGCTACTTGGGGCAGTGAACCTGTTGCTAAATTCTTAACAACTCTTGGAACAACACATAACATTGACTTTGTAGTTGTACCATTTGGCGGCAGTGGTAGCACAACAAAAGGTTATATTGCAGGTGATGCAGATACAGTGTTTACTATTACAACACGTTTAACAGCAATTCAAGAAGATAGTGCAACTGCATGTATTGCGTTTAGTGACGAAGGAGACTTAGGTTTCCGCTTTGTAGATGCAATTGCAACAGTAAATGCAGATGCAACTATTACAGAGCAACTTCGTAGCACAGTAGCTACGTTAAGTACAAGTACTGAATGGTTAGATGCGTTTAGTGGTACATCGACTTATGTCGGCGGAACCGAAGCTAATGTTTCAATGTTTAATGAAGCAGTAGTAAACTTTAGTAAGTAATACAATCTTGCAAGAGCTGATTAACATGCTTATAATTGTTAAACAGCTCTTGCTCATTTGTTCCGGATACATTTAAATTTATATTAAACTGTTTGTTTTGTAAGTTTTGAAATTCAGGAATATCAACACCTGACTCCAACTCAGTATTAAGGTAGTTAAGATTATTTTTTAGATGCTCTATACTACTAACTGATTTAATTGTTCCAGGTTTAAGTATCGAAGCACCCCAAAGCATTTGACTCTCAATTACAGGATTAATATTATCTTTTATATTTGTAAAAATATTATTGCCTTCGACACTATCTAAAATATTCATCATCTGTCCGACTCTGGCATTAAAGTCAATCGCAATTAGTTTCCCTTGCGAGATATGAAAATCAGGACCAGCATAAAACAAATCCTTGACATTTAATTTATCAATTATAGTTTGTAAAAAGTATACGATATTTTTATGTACATCTGGATTAACTTGCTCTTTCGGCACTGTCCACACCGCAAGATTTTTCGCAATATCAGTAGCTTTGCTTTGAGAATGAAGCTCAATAGGATTTTTAGATGCATCAGGCATATCGCCAAACTTAGTTTTACTAATTTTTAAATACGTTAAGATATTTACTTTGCCGTCTTTTATATATCCAATAGGAGCAATGCTAGGTTCTTCACTCCAGTGATATTCTTGTACCATTATTTTACATGGACGATAATTAAATCTGTGATTTTGAATACCTGTCTTATTAATTCCAAAAAAGTCATTATGAAAATCTTTATCATTAAGGTATTTCATAAAGTGATGCTTGTTGTTCCATCTACGATATTCAATTTTAGGTTGATTTTGATTAGAGTCTGGAATGAATACATTACTACCTGTGCCTATATCTGGCTTGGTAAATATTTCATTGTTATTAAAAATTTCTAATTGACTGTGGAATGTTGGTGTTATACTTTTAGGAACAAAGTTACCTAACCCGATACTGCGACAAAAATTATCAAATGTTTGCTTGTTACTAAGAATCTCTGCTGCGTACGGAGATAAATTTTTAATACCGTAATAGCTTTCTAATTGACTTTGTATAGGTAATAAGTTTTCACTAACGCAAATAATCTTATCACACTTTTTTATTTTTCTTGTAATATTTACAAGGTCAAATCCTTTAACAAGACATACTTCATCTAAATGCTTTAAGAAAGTAAACTTGTCACCTAGATCACCGGCATCTGATACTAATGTTAGATGACAGTCTTTATAGGCATTGATTAAGCCTTCAGTTTTATTTAAGCTTCTTCTATGTGCTAAAAAGATGATATTCATTAAGTTAACCTGTATTATTGTCGCAGCTAAGATTGCTGAGCTATACTACTAGTATAGCATAAATTTAGATTAAGTCAACCATCAATTAGTTTAAGTCTACCCAAGCACTACCAGTGTACCCTTGGAATTTAGTACCTGTTGTGTTAAACACCATCATACCTGCTGTTGGAGTAGGAATAGCTGTATCACGTGCAGTGTTATCAGCATACACAGCAGGAGAAATTGGACCGTCAAATGTTGATCCTTTTTTTGCAGCAACAGTCATTTTTTGTGCATTGCCGTCTAATTCCAATGCAGTATCAAAGAATGTTGTATAATCAGTTGATACTGGACTTAGTCCAAGATAGCCACCACCTGCTGTTTGGTGATATGAAAATATAACTGCTTCATTTATATAATCGCTTGTACTAGAGTCCCATGAAGAAAATCCTAAACCAGCTCTAGCAAAGTTTCCAGGTTCAGATGGAGCATCTTTAGTTCCTGAATATTTTTTAATTTGTAAAACGTCTGTACGTGTATTGTCGGCATATATTTGATTTATAGTTAATCCAGTTGTGTCTAGTGCACCTGTAACTGTACCTGTAATTGTACTATTAACACCATCTACTAGTAAAGTACTATCATCACCAAACACACTACCGCTTACATCACCGTCTAGTGTTCCTGTGTGCGCACCGTCAGCGTTACCAGTTAAGTTACCAGTTATGTTACCAGTTATGTTAGATGACATCGCAGCAGGAATAACTCCTGCTGGCAAAGTGCCAGTAAGTTGTGCAGAAGCAACAAGTCCAGTTGACGAATCAAATACTACAGTAGAATCGTCTGCGATAATATCGCCCATGATTCTTCCAGCAGTAAGTTGGTTTTCTACATTAAGTTGGCTAACCCATGCTTCTTTAAATTGTTTGTTAAATGATCCTAAATTCCAAGCAATATCAGTATTAGGTTCGAGGTTACCTTGTATTGCTCCGCCTATAACAAGTATATCACTACCAGCACCATCACCTAAGTTAATGTTGCCACTAGCACTAATTGTTCCAGTAATATTAATATTACCAGTACCAGTAATATTGTTACCGTTTAAGTCTAGCTCACCACCTAGTTGCGGCGAAGTGTCAGCTAGTAATGCGTCGATAGTACCAGCAATAGAAGTAGTACCACCTGCTGTGGTGCCATCGCCTATGTACAGTTGCTTAGTATCTGTAACGTATATTAACTCACCTGCTAAAGGTGTAATGCCTAATCGTTCTGCATTTGTGCCGCGTCTAACTTGTAAAGCCATTTAGAAACTCCTGGATGTTATCATGTTCTTCATTATATGTATTTATGCCTTTGAGCAAAAAGACTATTTCCGCTTTTTCATAAATTGTGCAGTACGCTTCTTAATATCGTATTTAACTTTTTCAGTGTCTAATCGAAAGTTAATAGAATCGATTGAATCTTCGTAATGTGCAAATAATTCTTCTAATGCAGTTTCTATGTTTACATTTGGCTTTTGGCGAGACTTCTTAACATCGATCTCCCAGATCTTTCCGTCATTGAACTTTACGTTGATACTGTGCAAATATTCTATCGGCACAACATCAACGCTTAAATCACCAAAAATCTCAGGCCACGTATCAATAACAGCAGCTGGAAGCTTCTTTTTTTTAGGCACTAGCTGCGGTTTTCTTCGCCGCGGCTTTTGTTTTTGTTGCTGCCTTCTTAGTTGGAACTAGCTCTTCAGCCTGTCTGCGTAAGTCTGCTGCTTCTTTGCTTAATCGATCTGCATCACTGCGGAACTTTTTAGCAAGCATGTCATCAGTAATTACACCTTCGTTAGTGTCAACTGCTTCGTCCATTGCACCCATTTCACGTACAGGTGTGCCGCTAGTATAAGCGTCTGCTGCACTAGCGTTATTAGCTAGTTCTGGATTTGCTTCAGGCTTTGCTCCACCTAAGGCTAAATCAGCAATAGTAACACCTTTTTGTTCAGCAATAATTTTATTAAGTTCAGCTAAATTAATAGATGCATTATTGTTAGGGGTCATTTCTACTAGATTGCTAGCAACCTTTTGCATGCGCCCAGTTTTGTGAAAACGTGCAAGCATATTACTACCATCAGATAGTTGTGCTCTTGCCATTGCTTCGCCTAGTTCATAAGCGTCTTGTGCTGTAGCTGAATCAATTAAGTTAATAAATGAGTCATGGTCTGCTGCATCTAAACTCTCAGTCATTACTACAATACAACTAGCCGCTTCACCAGGAACAACACGATATACAACACCGCATTTCTTTCTAGTTTGTTCAATTCGACCTACATGTTTTGTCTCTGCCATGTTATTCTCCTTTAGGTTGTTGTGCCTGTACTGCGTTTAGGAACAATTCTAATTTACTATAGATAGTTCCGACAGAAACCATTTCATTTGGTTTAAATGCACCACGTTGGCTTGCTACGTCAATTACTTGTTTAATTGCAGTCAAGTCGTTAACGGTTAATTCTGGGGCCTCATTTACTGTTTCGGCCGGGTCTGCTGTAGTCTCTACAGTATTTTCTTTAATTTCTTCAGACATAGTATACTCCTATTGTTGTCTATATATTTAATTGTATTTCAAATAAGGGCATGCCAAAGTGAAATAAGAAAGTTCTTTTGCATCTTCGAACCCCACTTTAGTCATGCTTTCGATTGTGTTTGAGTTATTAACTCCAACAGTTTTACCTACGTAGAACCTACCTTTAAGGTTTGCTTCTATCCATTTCTCGATACTGGAGATCATATTGTATCGTGTAGGTATAAGAATGTATTCGTAATACGGAGGTGGCAATTTTGCCATACGTATTTCAAAAAAGTTTAAAGGATTTGGTTCTTTTAACTTCAAGCCGCTTCCTCATAATGTGCTGTATGGCCAAACGGCGCTTCTAAATTTTTATCACGGTTGCTGTGAATAATAAACACTGTATCACAGTAGTCTTCGTCTCCCCAGCTATCCCATGCGTATCCGTCTGTAAACATAAGGAACTTCTTAGGTTGAATATCATTATCTTTCATATACTCCCAGTTACACATAAACTCTGTGCCACCGCCACCCATTAGTTCGTATTCTGTTAAGTCAGTACCGCTATCCGAACTAAAGTCTTCTTCGTTATATACTTGCGTGTCAAAGCACCATATTTTAATATTGTAGTCTGGAAACTCGTCCATAATACCTTTAACTTCACTTAGGAAGTCTCTGCCTTGTATTTCACCAATTGAACCTGACATATCAATACTAATACAAATATCAATTGTGTCTTGTACATTCATACCTGGCAAAATAGCACCGCTCATTTGTCCTTTACGTGAAGGACGAGCAAATGTATAATCACTTCTAATTGTGCTTTGAATTTGTTGACGTAGCAGTTCACGCCAGTTCATCTTAGGTTCTGTAAGATCCTTAAACATACGTGCAACTTCACCCGGCACATTGCCTGCACCTGATGTTTGTACCGCAGAGATCATATTTTCTTTAATCTCGTCTTTAATCTTTTTCAAATCTTCTTTAGAATAAACAGGCTGACTACTGCTTTCTTTACTAGTTGGATCATCTCCGCCGCCATTTGCAGGGCCGCCGCTATCACCTGGCTTACTATCATCGCCTTCCCAGTCAATATGCTCGTCTAACATTTCACCTAGTTGCTTTAAAAACTCTTCGCCGTTCTTCTTAGCGTCTTCATATAAGTCGTCATATACATCTTCACTAGACCAATTGTCATATTTAAAGTTTTGATAGCAATCAATAAATGTAGGCTTTGTACCAATACGATCTCGTACAAGTAAGTTGTTTACAATATAATCAGCAGCAATATTATAAATCATTGCATTGCGATCAAGTCTACGACCTAAGTGATCAAATACACAGTGTAAAATTTCATGCGCAATAACAAACTCAATTTCTTTGTTAGACATTTTATTAAAGAACTGTGTATTAAAGTACAAGTTACGACCGTCTACTGCGGCAGTACCTAGCCATGCATCTGCACTTTTAATTTGCAAACGTGTAGCCATATTGCCAAAGAATGGATGGCGCAACAACAGACCTACACGAGCAATAATAATTCGATCAAGTACATCTAACCGCATTTCTGCTAGTGCTTCTGGAGTAATGTCTGGATCGGGTGTCCAGTTTTTTGTACCTTCTACGCTCATAATATCTTACCCTTTGTTGTTTATGTTACTATTATAACATTGCTTTAACATTGTGTCAACCAAAGAAAAGGCGAACAGTAGTTTAATACTGTCCGCCCTATATGACTATGCCTGTTGAGCAGCAGTAATGTACTTACCAAATCGCTCATGGAATTCATCAAAACATTCTACTTCATCTGGGTCGATTGGTAGTGAATATTGTGTAAGAGCAAGTTTGATGCCCATTACAACTAGTTCTGTTTCGAAGTTATCCATTGCAAAGCGTAGGAAGTTATTTACTTTGTCGTCAAACTTCTTATCACCTTTGTCTGATGCTTCTTTAAGTTCGTAGCAGAGTGAGACAGTTAAGGAATACATGGCACTGATTTCTTTTGCCTTCATCTCCTTTACTTTGCCGTCCAATATTTCTGTTGGATTAGGCATAGTCGACGCTACTTTACGGTGAGCCATAAATTTCACAGCAAGGCCTTCGCCTACTGCGCCACTAACTAAATCAGTAGTGGTATTCTCATCGTCGTCATTGTCTTCAATTAGTTCGGAAACAAACGACCATGAACGTGGAGTAGCAAAAGAACGACTTGGACTTTTAGGATCAAAGTCATATAAGTCTTTCTTTGCAAATGTTAAATAACCAACAACATCAGTGTGTACTTTGTTGTCGATTGCCCATTGAAACCAGTCATCAAAGCTGGGTACAAGTTCTAAGTGAACAAAACGGTTAGCTAACGGAGCAGGCATTCTATATGTAACGCCCTTGTCTGCTTCTCTATTACCAGCTGCCATAATAATAACATTATCTGGTAGTTTGTATTTGCCTACTCTACGGTTAAGAATCAACTGGTATGCTGCCGCTTGTACACTTGGCGCTGCCGAGTTCATTTCGTCTAAGAATAGTACAATAGTATCGTACTGTGATGCTAATTCTTCATCTGGTAATTCTTCAGGTGCACCCCACACCATCTTACCAATAGTAGGATCAAAATACGGAATGCCTTTAATATCTGTAGGATCCCATAATGATAAACGAATATCAATTAACAGTGAGTTATTATACTCTTCTGTAATTTGTGAAACAATGTCCGACTTACCAATGCCTGGAGGTCCCCAAAGAAACAACGGACGTTTCTTTTTAAAAGCACGTCTAATGCTTTTCTTTGCGTTATTTGGCGTTACGGTACGTAGTGCTGTATTTTCCATAGTGTGTATTACCCTTTTGTATTAAGTTATCAGTGCCTAGCTTTAAACTATACATATATAATAACACTATTTTACTAAGGTGTCAACCTCTTATTTACTTTTTAAGCGTAAAAGATTCTCCACAACCACATTGTGCATCTTCCCAAGGGTTCTTAAATGCAAACCCGGAATTAAGTCCTTCTGTTTTATAATCTAGTTCTGTGCCATCAATCATTACTAGTGACTTGTTGTCAACAATAATCTTTATGCCGTTTGAGTCAAACACGGTGTCATCGTCATTGAGGTCGTCAACAAACTCTAGTACATATGCGTACCCCGAGCAACCAGTAGTTCTTACCTTAACTCTAAGTCCTAGACCTTTGCCGCGATTTTCTAAAAAGCCGGTTACACGTTCTGCACCAACATCAGTAATTGTTATCACTTAGATTTGTAATCTGCAATAGCGGCTTTGATAGCATCTTCTGCTAGTACTGAACAATGTATCTTTACTGGAGGTAGAGCAAGTTCGGTTGCAAGGTCTGTGTTCTTTATTTCGCTTGCGCCTTCTAATGTCATTCCTTTAACCCATTCGGTGAGTAAGCTACTGCTTGCAATAGCACTACCGCATCCGTATGTTTTAAACTTAGCATCAGTAATTATGTTATCTTCTACTTTAATTTGCAATCGCATAACATCGCCACATGCTGGTGCTCCTACCATTCCAGTTCCAATGCTATCATCTATTTCCCACTTACCAACATTACGAGGATTTTCGTAATGGTCCATCACTTTATCTGAATATGCCATATTATTTTCTCAGTTTAAAAATATCGTTGCGGCTTAATTCGCCTGCGTATAACTCGTACTTATACAAATTAGTTTCGAGTGTTATTCCATTAAAGCTCACTACTTTTTCGTTAGAAGTTTTATCTTCTTCTATCTTACGCTTTAATGTACTTAGACTATCCCAATTAGTTTTTTTAGTATAATCCATATTTTAAGTCTCTTAATTATGTTTTATTGTGCCTACCGAGTGCTTTAGTCAGTCCGTACTTGCGTATATCTCCACTAAAGAGACTCAATTCCATAGCCTTCTTTTCGTTAGTTACAACGATTCCGTGTCTATCTAAGTAGTACGGACAATCAATAAAATTGTCCATCCATATGATAGTATTAGTTGTAATGTCAAAATCCTTTGGATATGGTATCTTGTATATAGTAAGTTCAATGTCTTCAGTAATGAACCTATACCCTTCGTCGGTTAATCGAAGACCACCTGTGTCTTTTACACGAGTGTTCTTCCACCAAATAGGCATATATTCTTTAATAGCAAGCTCGCCTGTGCTTTTGCCAGCTTGTTTAAGAAATATTTTAGTATACGTTTCTTTCCAGTTCATTCGGTTACTGTTTCACCAGCAGTAAGTTTTATTACAGTAAACTCATCGCTATCGAATAAATTATTTAATTTTTTTGCTAGATTAAGTGCATGCCCTGGGTTTGAAAAACTAGTCTTCTTATACTTAGGTCCCGGATAGCTTGTTAGCAGGTTAGCACTTTTAAGATTAAACGGTTGACTTTGATAAAACACTGCCCAAATTGCATCAGACTGTAATACTTGTTCTGTCTTATAGGTCTTCTTATCTACGAACTCTTTTAGTACTGTTGGCTTTGGTCTTGACATATACGTAATTTCCTTTAATTAACTACGCATATATTTATCTTTTTTTAGAGCAAGTTTACCACTTACTACCACCATCCATGTTAATTTGAATTACATCGTCAACGCCGCTATTCTGCCTGGCAATTAATTGCTCAAGGTCTCCGTTCAACCGTGCCATAACTATACCTAAGGTATAAGCAAGGACTTTTGCTTGTGCAATAGGAATTTTAATTTCCTTAGCATTTGATAAATCAGCAGACTTAACTTGCTGTAAATACATTTGAATAGGTGCAGTGTTTAAGGGTTCAGTGGTGGACATTTAAGTAACTCCGGTATAAAGTGTTTTGCGATTAATTTGTGTGCTTCGTCATTGTAATGAACTTTATCAGCCTTCATAGTTTCTATATCTAAATTTAGATTTTCTTTAATCCATATATTAGCTGGTGTATGCATTACATGTGTCTGTGTTAAGTTCCTATAATGATTAAAGTTGTCGGGCATTTCTACACCATCAATTATTCTCCATATGTAACAAGGTATATCTTTTTCTGCACACATTGCATCAATAAGAGCAATATCCTTACTATACTGCTCATGTGTAAGGTGTGTTACTACCTCATGATGAAACTTTGTATTAAAGTACGGTTTCTCATCTCCTGGCCATACATTGTCTTTATAATGCCACGGCCACAAATCAGCCTTAGAACCATGCGGCTGGTGAAACTTAACTTTGTCAAACCATTCTACATTTTCATAGTTTTGAGTAAAGTAATCTTCATATAGTACAACACTTTCGTCTTGAAAGTGAAGTTGTGTAAAATGATCTGGAGCAAGTTCGTCAAACCCGAAGTTTTTAGAAAACGCTAGTTGCCACCTATCCCAATGAGTCGTTTGTAACACAACTGCTGAGATGTCATTATGCTTGTTAAGCATGTCACGAATCCATCTAGGATATATTTGATTGCAAGCACCGGGCGACGAATAAACATAACATTGCGACTCTTCTATATTTCTTGAATAGTATTCTGCATAATTATTATCGCCCCACTTTGATACAGTCCATTTAGTTGGAGAGTCTGTAGCTTTTGATGCGTAGCCATGACTATGGCTATCGCCAACAAATAGTATATTATTTTGAGTTGACACGGCTCAGTTCCTGACGCATTTCTATTTCAGTCTTAAATGGACCTTTAGTTGTGTAACGTTCGACCGTAATAAGTTTAGGACAGAAGCTCTTAACCCAGCCTTTGTCAAACTGAATAATATAGTAACCTGCACAATACAAGCTTTTACTTTTATCACTCTTAGTAAATAGCGGAAGCTTTTGCTTTACATCAAACATTGGATTGTATGGTGTACTGTTAGTCGGATAACCGTGTATTTCTTTCGCAACTGTTTCAGTAATGTCTAACTCAGTCCAGCTTATTTTCTTATCAAGTGCGCTAGTAAGTTCTTTTTCAGTATGATACATTTGCGTACCTGACGGGGTACTTAGGATATATTGTTCATCGTTTAAACTAATGGTGCCAAATTTAAGGCCATTATTTTCAACTATCCAAAATTTGTTCTTTAATATTTCTTTTGCGTTCATTTAGGGTACCTCGCTTGTAATGATGGTGCATAATATTGTGCCTGGTCAGCAACTCGTTGCATGTCCCACTTAGCACAAAACTTCATAAGGCGCATGCCTACTTGTGTAATTTCTTTAGGTTCGACATCTGCAATAGTTGTGTCAATGATCTCTCTAATGTCTGTAGGCTGTGCAGTCAAGTCACATAGTACTACGTTACGATTGTAGTCATCAAGTACACGATGCTCTACACCTTCATGATCGGTCCAACGTTGTAGCATCATGTTATTCCAGTTAAAGCCTTTTGTATTCTTATCATCGTATGCTTCAATAA
>Ga0307488_10001802_pt1 | contig 17999 bp, 16 predicted proteins | sample SB02metaG_FD_202248 | JGI IMG/M metagenome (GOLD analysis project Ga0307488, IMG submission 202248) | Sea-ice brine microbial communities from Beaufort Sea near Barrow, Alaska, United States - SB 0.2 | ecosystem: Environmental > Aquatic > Marine > Coastal | place: USA: Alaska | collected... | reverse complement strand
AAGTAATAATAGCCTAATTTATGCACTAGTTATGGGCCATAGAATGATGCAGAGAGCTCACTCAACTAGCATCCAGCAACAACTTAAAGCTGAGTGAGTGGCGTAGATGACGCCTAGCTCCGGTTGCCGTTGCGGTTAGAGCACAGATCACATGCCTCAGCGTTAACTTAACTTAGCTTAGCTTAGCTTAGCAATATTAAAGCTTTTGCCAAACAATTAACCGATTATTGGCAGGCATAGGGTTATCTTCACGCAAGACTAAGCCAGCACTTAAGGCCAGTTGATTGATGTCATGAAACTCCCTAATGCCCTGATGGGCAAGCTGCTGCCTGAGCCTGTGGTCAAACTCAATGTTAGACTGGGCATCTAGCACACCCAAATACTTCATGGGCCCATAAAGACAAAATACACCACCCGGTAGTAGCCGCTCACCCAGCCCGCTAAACATGGCAGTGACCGCAGGCCAAGGCATAATGTGGGCCGTATTAGCTGTATAGATGGCATCGTAATGATCACTTGGCCAAGCGTCATTGAGCACATCTAAGGCGAGAGGGGGCAATAGATTAGCCGCTGGCTCATCGTTAATCCACTGATTAATACCTGCATGATTTTGCTCTCGATCACTCATCTGCCAGCTAAGATGAGGTAACTGTTTAGCAAACCAAACCCCATGTTGCCCAGTACCACTGCCAATTTCTAAGGCTTTAGACTTTGCAGCCAAAACACGCTGCAATATATCACCAATAACGCCTTGATTATTAGCGCAAGCTTGTGAAAAAGGTTTGTCCATCAAGGTAATAGCCTCCTGAGTTAATCATACTGATATGCTACTTTTTTAGGGAAGCCATTGTTTGGGTTATTGGAGCCCTTTGCGGCCGGGTCTGCCAGCCCTTTGTTGCATCTGCAGGGCCATTGATATTATCTAGCCTCAGGCTCATTCACCGTAAACCTTGAGGCAATAAGGCGTGGGGGATGTTCTGGAAGCATACGGGCCGCAAGAAACGGCGAATGGAGAGGGTACCCACCGATGTGGCACCAAAGTTAGTGGTGGCCGGATAAGGTCCGCCATGCACCATGGCGTCGCTCACCTCCACCCCCGTGGGGAAACTGTTGGCTAACACTCGTCCAGCTTTGCGCTCAAGAATAGGCATAAAGTCCATTGCTGCCACCGTGTCTTCTTCGTCGATATGCAAAGTACAGGTCAGTTGGCCTGGAAGACTCTGAGCTACTGCTCGCATTTCCTCTAAACTACGGGCTTTAACAATAAGACCTAGCGGACCAAACACTTCTTCCATCAAACTTTGATTAGACAACCAATTTTTGGCAGTGGTGCTATAAAGAAAGGGCGTCGCTGTGCGCTGTTCACAGGCTGAACTCATAACTTCATGCACCCCTAAAGTGCCCGCCATGCGTGTTTGTCCAACTCGGTAGGCCGATGCAATACCATCAGTGAGCATGGTTTGGGCTGAGGTTTCCATTAAAGCACTACTAACGGACTCACTAAACGCATCGGCGTGATCTCCCTCAAGCACTACCACAACCCCTGGATTGGTACAGAATTGCCCAGCCCCCATGGTCAAAGACCCGGCCCAGCCCGCTGCGATATCTGGCCCACGGTTAGCCATGGCACCAGCAAAAATGAACATAGGGTTAATTGAGCCCAGTTCACCAAAAAATGGAATGGGTTCAGGTCTAGCTGCACATAAATCATATAGGGCGCGCCCTCCCATCAGTGAACCCGTAAAGCCCACTGCTTTAACCAAAGGGTGCTTTACTAATGCAGTACCGACCTCATGGCCATCACCCCCTTGGATCAAGCTAAACACTCCCGTATGAAGGTTACACTTTAAGAGGGCAGCAAGCACCGCCTCAGCAATAATTTCGCTAGTGCCAGGGTGAGCACTATGGGCTTTTACAATAACAGGGCAACCTGCGGCAAGAGCCGCTGCAGTGTCGCCACCGGCCGTTGAAAAAGCCAGTGGAAAGTTAGACGCTCCAAACACAGCCACAGGCCCAATGGGCCTTTGCATCATATTTAGCTCTGTACGGGCCATGGGTTGACGGTCTGGCAAGGCTGCATCATGGCGGCGGTCAAGGTAATCACTTTGAAGAATATGTGTAGCAAACAAGCGCAGTTGACCAGTAGTCCGGCCTCGCTCTCCGTTGAGGCGTGCTTCTGGCAAGCCCGTTTCTGCGCAGCCAATTTCAGTAATTAGTGCTGCTCTGGCCTCGATCTCATCAGCAATCGCATTTAACAAAGCCGCTCGATCTTCATTACTAGTATAGCCATAACTCCAGAATGCATCTTCTGCCGCTTGAGCAGCCGCATTAATGTCTTCCATACCAGCAACGAAGAATTTAGAAGATGTCCCTGCGGCAGGTGATGATGTAAAGGTATTTTTACCTGCCACCCATTGGCCCGAAATGAGATGTTGTCCGTGCGGTTTAAAGGTCATCATGAGTTTATATTTCTCTGCGCAATTAATTTGCTGATGGTTTTTTTGGATACCTTACATTGTATCCAAAAAAACAGGTTATACAACTGCCTAAAGAACCGTTAATAGCTCTCTATTCAACATGGCTGTCATAGCTATTTTGGCTATTTGCCTTTGATGCGTTGATTGACTAAAGCAGCACCCTCGGCCAATGACTTGAGCTTGGCAAAGGCAATTTCTGGATCGACGGCTCCAAAACCAGCGAATGTGCCAAAGCCACAGTCAGAACCGGCAATGACCCGGTCTTGCCCAACGATATCAACAAATTTTTGAATACGCTCAGCCACTAATTGAGGATGCTCAACAAAATTAGTGGTGGTGTCCACCACCCCAGGCACAAGTATTTTATGGTCTGGTATTTCATTTTTACGATCCCTGAAAACAGTCCATTCGTGGGCATGTCTGGGGTTTGACGTTTCAAATAAGATATATTGGGCCTTGGCCTTCATCAAAGTTCCAAACACCTTATTCATATCAATATCACAACAATGAGGGCCTTCGTAATTACCCCAACAAATATGAATCCTCACTTTCTCTGCAGGCACATTTTTGAGGGCGTGATTAAGTGCTTCCACGTGGGCTTCAGCAATTTTGATAAACTCAGCGTCTGATAAGTGATTAAATAACATATGCCTTGAAAGGGCTAAATCAGGACAATCTAACTGCAAGTCCAGTCCTGATGCCACAATCATTTCATACTCATCACGCATTGCATCCGCTAGCGCCGCTAAATAAGCATCTCTTGTTGGGTAATAGTCATTTTGTAAAAATAAAGAGATGACACCGGGTGAGGCCGCATTCATAAAGCCTCTATCAACGCCATGGGCAGCCATTGCTGCTTTTAGGTTAGAGATGTCTTTTTGTAGTTCTCCCTGACCTTTTGACTTCACCTCACTGGTGCACATGGGCCTGGCGTATTGCGGTGTGCCACCATCATCAGCCAGCCTTTTAAGGTAGCCCGGAAACAATTTCAAATCTTCTGGAGGGTTGCGAGGGCTGTCACCTGAAAAACCTGTATACCTATCTTTTACGTAGGTGGCGTAGGATATTTTTGATGTTTCACCGTCGCTGACAATATCAATTCCAGCAAGCTTTTGCTTGTGTACAGTGTCAGCCACACTGCTTTTCATGCACTCATCAAATTGAGTTTCGTCATAAGGCTGTTCATTTTCTCTTGCAAATATATAGTCAACAACTGCTTGAGATCTTGGTAATGAGCCCACGTGGCTCGTTAATACTTTACTCATTTATCACTCCTTGATGAGGTGCTTATAAAACTGCCATGCCTTGGTTTTTTAGCAGGCTAGCTGGGTTGTTTGGATGTTACTAAGAAACTTTTTTATCACTTCTATTTTCTGCAATCAAGGCCAGCAATTCATTTTTGGCCCGTAAAATATGTTTAGTCAAAAGCTCACAAGCTTGATGCACTTCTTGTTGTTGCGCCAAGATCAAAAGTTGATGGTGCTCATCTTTGACCAGTTCCAATTGATGCATCACCGTTAAATGCATGCGTACATAGCGATCGGCCCTTATGCTAATTTTTTTTAACAACTCATTGGTGAACTTACAATCTGCGGCGGCATATAATGAACTATGGTATTCGGCATTGAGATCACCCCACTTGGCAACCTCATTGGCGGCATATGAAGCATCCATCTCGTTGACCAATTTATCACTAAGTGCAAAATTAGCGCTGGTCATTTTGGGAATAGCACGACGCAAAAGATCCACTTCAATTAATCGTCTAAGGTCAAAAATCTCACCAATTTCATCTAGTGAATGTGTTATGACAGTGGCGCCTTTGTTATTGGTTAGCTGCACTAAGCCTTCGGCATCTAGTCTTTTAAGCGCCTCACGCACTGGCATACGAGACACATGATATTCCTCCGCAAGGGCTTCTTGTCTGATGGCATCCCCTTCAGATAATTCACCATTAAGTATGCGCTCACGAATGTCGTCGGCAATCATATCAGGTAGACTTTTTCTTAATATGGCGCGTTTATTTGTCATTACTAAAGTTTTTCATAGGCTAAGATTTTTGTCTTGTGTGTTGCAGATATATTTGCAATAGTTACTATTGTATCCAAAATCCATAATTTAAAACATAGAATAGTTATATCCCTTATGAGTGCATCCGTTAAACTGACCCTAGATGAAGTCCATTCACTCAGCATTGAGGTATTAAGCCATGCAGGCTTTGGCCAGGCACATGCACAAGCAATAGCTAACATGCTCTATACCTGTCAGTTAGACGATTGTCAGTCCCATGGACTATTCCGTTTGTTTATGTGCATTGAGACCATAAAAGCTGGAAAAATAGACCCTCAAATTTTGCCCACAGTCCATGAAACCGAAGCTTCAATTATACACGCCGACGCACGAGGGGGCATGTCTTTGCTAGCCATCGATAGCGCCATGCCAAAACTCATTGAAAAAACCCGTAAGCACGGTATTGCCGCACTGGCAGTGAACCACTGCTTCCATTTTTCGGCCCTATGGCCAGAAGTTGAACGCCTTTCAAGGGCCGGTTTAGCGGCTATGGCCATGGTCCCAAGTCACTCCTGGGTTGCACCTGCAGGAGGTATGCGCGGCAGTTTAGGAACTAACCCTCTGGCATTTAGCTGGCCAAGATCGGGCCAAGATCCATTCACCTTTGATTTTGCCACCAGCGCTTTTGCCAGGGGCGAGATTGAACTTTATAGGCGAGCTGGCAAAGCCTTACCCGAGGGAGTGGCCATTGATCAACACGGCCAGCCCACGACCGATGCTCAAGCAGCACTCGATGGAGCAATGTTGACCTTTGGTGGTTATAAAGGCTCGGCTCTGTCAATCATGATTGAACTCCTCGCAGGGCCTTTGATTGATGATATGACCAGTTTGGAAAGTATGGAGTTTGCTGCAGGTGCAGGGGGTGCTCCTCATCACGGAGAGATTATCCTCGCCTTTGATCCTAATCTATTCAGTGGTGGCAAAGTGACAGAAAACCATCATCGAGCTGAACGCCTGTTTGCAGATATACTTGAGCAAGGCGCACGACTGCCCTCTCAGCGTCGATATGCGGCGCGAGCCCGCAACTTAGAAAGAGGCTATGTTGAGATTCCACAGCAACTGCATGCAGATTTACTCAAACTCACGGGCCCATAAACCCACTTTAAACCCTGCAACTGAAGTGCTTTAAACACCCCAAGTATCGGTTAGCTTATAGCCTTCTGGCCAAGGGTCGGTGGGATCAAGCATATGCTGATGGATACCAGTAATCCATCCTCGGCCACTGATTTCAGGCACAATAGCTGGCCGCGGACCCACTTCAGTGGTGGCCACTATTTGTCCAGTAAAGGTAGATCCTATAATCGAAATAGCTTCAAATTCTTCACCCACTTGCATTTCGCCTTTAGCGGCCATCACCGCCATCCTTGCAGACACAGCCGTGCCCGTTGGGGAACGATCTACTTTACCCGGCTGGATCACCACCGCAGAGGTGCCACGCCAGCCCTTGTGAGTTTTTTCTAAGGGCCCACAAAAGGCACAAAAGGAAATATGCTTCCAATCTGGGTTGTCTGGGTGAGTAAAACCCAGTTGCTCATTGGCAGCCTTGGTCACAGCTACCCCAAGTTGCGCAATGTGTCGGGCCTCAGAGGCTATGATTTTAAGCCCTAACGCTGCCGCATCAACGATAACAAAACTATCACCGCCATAGGCCGTGTCAACGGTGATACGCCCCAGCCCAGGCACTTCTAGGAACACTCCAATTTGATCAGCAAAGCTGGGTAGGTTGCGTACAAAGATGCGTTCAGCTTTACCGTCTTTGCATAAGGCTCGCACGTACACGAGGCCACCTGGAGCTTCCAATACCATTTCAGTCACTGGCTCCTGCATGGGAATAATGCCACCATCCAATAAAACTGTGGCCACACAGATGGAGTTTGAGCCCGACATAGGCGGGGTATCCTCAGGCTCCATAATGATGAAGGCTGCGTGCGCAGCTGGATTTTTGGGCGGCACTAACAAATTCACGTGACGAAACACGCCACCACGGGGCTCGTTAAGCACAAAGTTACGTAAACTCTGGTTTTGAGCGATAAAAGTGCGCTGCTGCCAGAGGCTGTCTCCAGGAGGTGGGCTAACGCCGCCCACGATGACATCACCCACTTCTCCTTCGGCATGGGCTGAAATGACATGAATTGTTTTATTACTGCGCATTATTTTTCCTCAGCAATAGCTAGCAACGGGTGCCCCTAGGGCATCATAAATAGGGGTGACACCCAGCCCCGGTCTATCCGCCGCGGTCATACGCCCATTCACTCTTTGTGGCGCGCCTTCAGCAATATCAACAGTGCCATAACTGTTAAAGTCGGTTGCCGAAAAAGTGAATTCTGGAGGCGTCGAACGAGCGAGGTGGGCAATTGCAGCTGTGGTGATATCGCCACCCCAAGTGTCTTCAATGGTCATAGGAATACCGTGCTGTACACACAAATCACGCATTAGCTTCGCTTTGGTCAAACCACCCACTTTGGAAATCTTTAGGTTAATCACATCCATAGCATCTTCGGCAATACCCCGCACTAAGGTATTAGGCGTATCAATGACTTCGTCCATAATGAAAGGCAATGTAGTGCGCCGTCGAATGGAGATACATTCCTCATAGGTCAGGCAGGGCTGCTCCACATACACATCAAGGGAGGCAATGGCGCTAACAACGCGCGCAGCCTCATGGCGAGTCCAACCCGTATTGGCATCCGCCACCAGTATGTCGCTGGGTTTAAGCACTGAACGTGTGGCATGGATGCGCTCAATGTCTTCATTAGCATCACCCCCTACCTTCAACTGAAACTTGGTATAACCCTCAGCCGCATAGAGTTCAATTTTTTTCGCCATGCGTTCTGGCGCCTCTTGGCTAATCGCGCGGTACAAGACCACATCTTCCTGTGCTGCCCCACCCAGTAGAGTATAGACGGGTAAGCCGGTGGCCTTTCCGAGTAAATCCCAACAGGCAATATCGATCGGGGCTTTAGCGTAAGGATGACCGCGCAAGGCTGCATCCATAACGCGGTTGATTTGGCCGATGTTTAACGGGTCCAGGCCGATCAAATGAGGCACTAACTCAGCCAATCCAGCTCGAACACCAAGGGCGAAAGACGGCAAATATGCAGAACCCAACGGACAACATTCAGCGATACCAATCAAGCCGTCATCGGTGAGTATTTCCACCACGGTACTGTCGAACACTTCAACAAAGTTACCATTTGACCAACTGTAACGGCCCTCCTTGAGGGGCAAATTAACTTGGTAAACGTTTATTTTAGAAATTTTCATGATCAATCCTCAAAATCTGTCGGCCGAAAAAGCATTCAGCGGCATGCTTGGCTCAGTGCCGTTTGCAAGTGCCGCCACCAGTTCTGCTGTACCGGCAGCTTGTGTTAAACCCAAGTGTCCGTGGCCAAAGGCATAAAACACATTAGGCGCTTTAGAGGCTGGCCCAATAACAGGCAGGCTGTCGGGCATAGAAGGACGAAAGCCCATCCATTGCTCGCCATTTTGGGTGTTTAAGGTGGGTAAAAACTGGGCTGCTTTATCGAGCAGCATTTGTGCACGTGCATAATTTGGAGCTAAATTTAGGCCCCCTAACTCAACCGCACCACCCACCCGAATACCACCAGCAATTTTGGTAACAACGAAGCCGTGTGCACCAAAAGTAAGATGGGTCTTTAGATCAAATGCGCCCGCTGGAAGGGTAGTGTTATAGCCTCGTTCCGTTTCAAGGGGAATTTGGTCACCCAGTGTTTTTGCAAGCCGGTGCGACCAAGCGCCACTGGCAACAACCACCTGTTTTGCCCGTATCTCGCCATTTTCAGTGGTTAAGCTGACATGGTCAGAGCGCTCACAGATGGCTTCGATATTGACGCGTTTTAAAGCTCCACCTGAGGCCATAAAGTGGTCGGCAATGTGGTGCGCCCACTGCTCTGGATCACAGGTATTGATCCACTTTGGGGTATATCCTGCATGGGTAAAACGCGCATCAAGGCCAGGCTGAATTTCAGCAATGGCTGCCGCAGAATGCAACAATTCAAATTCAATGCCATGGTCACCACGAATCTTCCACAGCGCTAGGCTGGCGTTAAATTCCTTAAGCCCCTCATATAGTTGAAGCTGGCCTTCACGCTGCATTAAATGCTCACCGTTGACTAAGGTAATTTGCCGTTCAAGAGCATCGTGGGAGAGGGTCATTAATTGTGCCTGGCTCGCCAGTGATGCCGCATAGCGGTCCGGCCAACTGGCACGCCAAAAACGCATCATCCAAGGCAAAATAGGCAAAACGTAGGTTGGTGGAATAGACAGGGGGCCTAGTGGGTCAAGCAGCCACTTTGGCGCATGACGCATGATCCCGGGCGTCGCCAAGGGCACTATGTCAGCAAATGCGAAAGCACCGGCATTACTTTTTGAGGCCTCTAAGGCTAACCCTTTGCGATCAATAAGCGTCACAGTGCGGCCAGTTTGTTGCAACGCTTTGGCAATACTAATACCCACAATGCCTGCGCCTATCACCATGATATCGTGCTGTTTATTCATCGATTTTATTTACATCACCCTTGTGTTAAAAAGTAGGCTGGTTAACCCAGTTGCACTAAAGCCATGGACTAGAGGCATTGGGCGATGATGCCACCTTGCTTAGACCAGTCTGCAAACCATGTTTGAAATAATCTATATTGGTGTTCACAATAGTTTCGCTGGGCTTCACTGAGCTCGTCGGTCTCGTTAAAATGCAGTCGATAGGCTTCTTCTCCATTCAAAACAAGCAGGTATTTATAATACAAAACCAGTTCAGCTTCTTCATCAAAACTGGCCAAAACAGAAAAGGCTTCTTCAAGCTCTAGGGCACGACGACGCGCTTCAGCATGACCTGCAGCTGCTAACTTGGAAAGGCTCGTTAGTAGCAAGGCTTCTTTGGGAAGGGCAGTACCAATACCAGTAATCGACCCCGTAGCACCGCAGTTGACATAGCCGTGATACACCTCAGTATCAACGCCCACCATTAAGGTCACTTGATCGTCTTGCGAGGTAATGTATTCAGCCGCGTAACGGATATCGGCTTTACCACCAAATTCTTTGAACCCCACTAAGTTCGGATGTTCCGCACGCAGGGCAAAAAATAGGTCGGCGCGAGTAGAGAAACCATAAAAGGGGCTGTTATAAATGATGGCCGGTATATTAGGGGCAGCACTAAGAATGGCCTTAAAATGATTTTTTTGTGCAGTAGCCGAAGGACCCCTAGACAACACCCGTGGAATAACCATGAGGCCCACAGCACCCACTTTTTGTGCATGCGCTGCGTGGGCAACCGCAGACTTACTATTAATGGCACCTGTGCCTACTACCACCGGTAAACCAGCATTGACCAGTTGCTCAACCCCTTCCATACGTTGGGCGTCAGTTAGCAAAGGCCAATCGCCCATGGAGCCACAATAAACGACGGCAGACATGCCCGCCGCAATCATTTCCTTGCCTTTTTTAACTAAGGCGACAAAATCAGGTGTACGGTCAGTTTTACAGGGTGTCATTAGGGCCGGCATAGTGCCACTGAAAATATTTTTTGACATAAAAACCTCCTTTTAATTTTTACGGATGGGGTGCATGCTATGCATAACCTTTTTTGAAACACCTTGAGGCCCGCAAATGGCCTCACTGCATTAACGTACTTTAGCTAAAAACTTGCGCGTGTGTTCAGATTTTGGGGCACCAAAAATCTGCGACGGTGGGCCAATTTCTTCCATCACTCCATCATGGAAAAAAGCCACCCGATCAGACACGTCCCGTGCGAAGCTCATCTCGTGGGTAACACAAATCATGGTCATGCCTTCTTCAGCTAGCAAGCGCATGGTGTCCAGAACTTCACCCACTAATTCAGGATCAAGCGCAGAAGTTGCTTCGTCAAACAACATGTAGTCAGGTTCCATAGCCAGTGCGCGAGCAATGGCTAGGCGCTGCTGTTGTCCACCCGACAGCGCATTGGGGTAGACATCTACCTTATCGGAAAGGCCCACATGCGCTAGCTGACTCAGGGCAATTTCCCGCGCTTCAGCCTTAGATTTACCTTTCACGATTTTTGGTGCTAAGGCCACGTTTTCAACAGCCGTTAGGTGGGGGAAACTATTCCATTGCTGAAACACCATGCCCATTTTTTGGCGCACCTGATTAAGGTTGGTTTGCTTAGCATGCACGTGTATGTCATTGACGATAATGTCGCCTTGTTGAATAGTCTCTAAGCCATTGATGCAATAAAGTAGGGTCGATTTACCAGACCCAGATGAGCCAATCACCGAAAGCACCTCACCTTTTTTAACTTCTAAGTTGATGCCTTTTAGGACGTGCAGTGGACCAAAATATTTGTGTAGATCACGAATCTGAATCATTGTGCCCAACTTTTTTCAAGGTTCGCAGCATAACGCGAAATAGGATAGGAGAGTGCGAAATAGAACGCACCAGCGACAATTAGTATCAAGAATGGCTCTTGAGTTCGAGTAATAAGAATTTGACTGGCTTTTAGTAATTCCACATAACCCAACACAGACACAAGGGCGCTGTCTTTCATTACACCAAGCGCCACGCCAACCCAGGCCGGAAACACGGCTCGCCCACCGATAGGAAAAACAATGTAACGCAGGTCTTGCCAATAAGAGATGCCCAAACTTCTGGCGGCATTTCGAAGGGGCTTACCTACGGCTTCAATGCCCCCTCGGGCGACATTAGCCACCAGTGCTGAGGTATAAATGGTTAAAATGACAACACCCGAACCGAAAGGGTCTAGATTAAGGCCAACGATGGGGGCAAAGTTATAAAACAGCACCAGTTGAATAATCAAGGGCACTGAGCGAAAGACATCCAATAGGGGCGCAAGGGTTAAGGTGGCAAGCAGCTTGCCTTCATATAAGGCCCAACCAAAGGCAATGCCCAGCACGGTCCCCATAGAGATGGACAATAACGAAATCCATAAGGTTCGGATGGCGGCTTGACCCAAGAACCAAAAGTCATTGATATTGAAGTCGCTAAAGAAACTGAGGCTAGGTTCCATATTCCCTCCTTAATATCGGAACAGCCGCGCGGCTAGAAGGCGCGAAGCTGCTAAAATTATTTTCACGATGACGTAGTAAATGACAGCAGTGGCCGCGAAATATTCAAATATGCGAAACGTACGTGAGGCAAAAAATTGAGTTTCACCACTCAATTCACGAAAGCCCACTAACATGCCTAAAGATGACATCAAAACGCACCAAACGATCTGATTGGTAATGGGGTAATAAACGATACGAAACACCTGTGGGATCACAATTCTTGTATAGGCTTGCCAAGCGGTCATCCCAAGGCTGCGTGCCGAACGCATTTGGGTATCAGGTATAGCTAAAAATCCACCGCGAAAGTTTTCTGCCAAATAACCCGCACAATTAAAGCTTAACGCCGTGAGTACAATTAAATAAGGTGATAGGTGAAGGCCAAATGCACCCAGACCAAAGCCAAAGAAGAATAACTGAAATAGCGCGGGAGTGTTGCGCGCAAGTTCCACCCACGTAGTGGCAAACCAGTAGAGGGAGCCTTTCATATGTAGGCGTATCAATGCCAAACATAGGCCAATAATAATACCAATGAGCATGGCAAGAATAGCCACTTGCAGCGTTAACAGCGCTGCATCTATTAAGTCAGGAAGGTTTTTTAAAACGGGTCGCCAATGAAAGTTGTAATCAAACATATACGGACCTTAAAGTTGCTGCCCTTTGCAGGGCAGCAGAAGTGTTAAAACGTCAATAATTAATACATGACACCAGGGATACGTAACTCAGGGGCTTTGCCACCGACATATTTATCCCAAAGTTCTTGATAACGTCCAGAACGAACTTGATGAGTAACAAATAAGTTCAGATAGTTTAACCAAGTCACATCTTCGCGCTTACCCACCACTGAGGTATAGTCTGTGGTCCAAGGCATACGTGGACCTGCATCGATATTGTCATATTTGTTGGTAATGGGTAACACTGCCGTATTGGTGGTAATGCCAATATCAGCCTTGCCTTGGGCTACCGCTAAAAAGACTTCGTTTTCAGACTGGTAGCCTTGATAGTTATCTTCTTCGCCCCATTGCTCGGCAATTTTTAACCATTCCTGCTCTGGCACAGTACCCACGGCCGCAGCAACACGTTTGCCACGCATGTCTTCAAAGGTTTTAATGCCACTGTTTGAATTAACCACCCCTTGTGCATAGTAGATCGCATAGGGAATGGTGAATCCTACCGTTCTCGCCCGAGCCAAACTGTCTGATGTACCACCGAATACAACATCGGCACGACCAGTCACAATAACTGGTAAACGCTCAGACCAAGTCAATGGTAGAATTTTTGGATCTACATCGAGCGACAAAGCAAGGTCGTTACAATACTCAACGTCAAATCCAGCTGGCTCATTATTAGCATCACGATAACCAATCGGTGGAAAATCTAGCACCACACCACAGCGTAGTTCACCGCGGTCAATCACATCATCTAATGTGTCGGCCATAGCAGGGGCTCCGTAAAGTGAAGTCAGTGCGATCATGGTTATTATTTTTTTTAACATAATTACTTCTCCTTGGTTTAAATACCTTTACAATTGGGCAGACCTAAAGATAATGGATATTGGATACACTGTCTACTGATTAATTTATTAACCTCCCTAGTTGGCCACACATGCCACAAAAATCAATAACACTCAACTCATTACCAATTTCTACCCATGGTTGTGCGGCTTAGGGTGGCTTTGTGGTCTGAATTTATGTTTGTGCCATGCCCCAACTGAAAAGTGACGCACCAAGTCCTAATACCTAAGTGCTATATCGAGTATTAAAGGCCTTTGCTACCATTTATCAGGACTTTAGTTGTTCTTTATGACGTAAAGTGGTTAAATTTGGTCGCATTAAAATAACTCTAATAGATCATATTAATCAGTATGATAGATTTTTATTTCTACCACATGCACAGGTAATCCCATGCTTATCGGTATTCCAAAGGAACCTTTGGCTGGCGAAACTCGAGTCGCTGCCACCCCAAAAACAGTCGAGCTATTAATTAAACTCGGCTTTGATGTTTGTATTGAGTCTAATGCTGGGCTTGCTGCTAATTTTGACGATGCTTCTTATGCCGCTGCTGGAGCAAGCATTAATGCCGACACCCAAGCCGTGTACCAGAGCGATTTGGTGCTCAAGGTCAACCCGTTAATTGAGCACGCTGGGCAAAAATGTCATGAATTAAGCCTGCTCAAACACGGGGGTTACTTAATCAGCTTTATGGCTCCCGCGCAAAACGAAGATCAGCTCCAACAGCTTGCCGAGCGCAACATTACCGCCTTGGCGATGGAGTCGGTGCCACGCATATCCCGCTCTCAGTCTATGGATGCGTTAAGCTCCATGGCCAATATTGGTGGTTATCGAGCAGTCATTGAAGCCGCTCACCATTTTGGTCGTTTCTTTACTGGCCAAATTACTGCTGCTGGTAAAGTGCCACCGGCGAAAGTATTGATTATAGGTGCCGGTGTTGCAGGACTCGCCGCCTTAGGCGCAGCAGGCAGTTTAGGCGCCATCGTTCGCGCTTTTGACACTCGCCCAGAAGTTAAAGAACAAATTAATTCGATGGGCGCCGAATTCCTAGAAGTAGAGCTGGAAGAAGAGAGTAGTTCGGGTGATGGTTATGCCAAGGTCATGAGTAAGGCCTTTATCGAAGCCGAAATGGCCCTCTTTGCTGAACAGGCTAAAGAAGTCGATATCATTATTACGACAGCGATGATTCCTGGCAAGCCTTCTCCCAAACTAATTACCGCGGCCATGGTTGCGAGCATGACGCCAGGTAGTGTCATTGTAGATTTGGCAGCAGGTGGCGGCGGTAACTGTGACCTTACCCAACCTGGCAAAGTGATCACCACTGATAATGGTGTCACCGTGATCGGCTACACCGACATGCCAGCACGCTTACCCAGTCAGGCGTCGCAGTTGTATGGCAATAACTTGGTTAACTTACTCAAGCTGCTCTGCCCAGAGAAAGATGGTCAACTGGCTATCGACTTTGAAGACCCTATTATGCGTGGCGTCACAGTGACTAAAGACGGTGCTGTCACTTGGCCCGCTCCACCCATTCAGGTCGCTGCTGCTCCAGTTAAGAAAGTGCAAGACAGCGCCCCTATCGAGCTCACCAAACAGGAAATATCACCTGCGGTGAAGTATGCTCTAGGCGCAGCTGGTGCCAGCTTAATAGGCTGGATTGCGCTCAACGCACCGGCAGCCTTTTTAGGGCATTTTACGGTCTTTGTACTAGCCTGCATTATTGGTTACTACGTGGTTTGGAACGTAAAACATGCCCTCCACACCCCACTGATGGCCATTACAAATGCGGTGTCGGGCATTATTGTTGTCGGGGCTTTGCTGCAGGTGGGAGATGAACTCAATCTCGTTTCAATTCTTGCGCTGATCTCTGTGCTCATCGCTTCCATTAATATTGCTGGTGGCTTTTATGTCACCAAGCGTATGCTAAAAATGTTCCAGAAATAGGAGACGACCAATGCAAGCAGGTATGGTTATCACAGCTTACATTATCGCCGCTGTATTATTTATCATGGCCCTTGGCGGCCTATCCCAACAAGAGTCAGCTAAGCGCGGCATTTGGTTTGGTATTATTGGTATGGGTATCGCCTTAGTGGCGACTTTGTTAAGCCCTAAAGTGATGGGGCTCACCACCGGGCTCAGTTACATTATTATTGCCATGTTAATTGGTGCGGCCATTGGCATTTATATGGCTAAACGAGTCGCCATGACGGAAATGCCAGAACTAGTTGCCATACTCCATAGTTTTGTGGGCTTGGCAGCAGTGTTCGTGGGTATTAATAGTTATTTGGACCATTCCCAAGAACTCACGCCGGTGATGAAAAACATTCACTTGGTTGAAGTATTCTTAGGGGTATTTATTGGTGCCGTCACCTTTACCGGCTCACTGGTCGCTTTTGGTAAGTTGCGTGGCATCATGTCTTCTAAAGCCCTTAACTTGCCCCAACGCCACAAGCTCAATTTATTGGCTCTAGTGGTCAGCGCTGTGATGTTGGTGCAATTTGTTAATCAGGGTGGCAATGACACTCATTTAATGGTGATGACCTTTATTGCCTTGGTGTTTGGTTGGCATTTAGTCGCTTCTATCGGTGGTGCTGATATGCCAGTGGTGGTGTCTATGCTTAATTCCTATTCGGGTTGGGCTGCTGCTGCTGCGGGCTTCTTGCTGGGCAATGATTTGTTGATTGTGACCGGCGCCTTAGTGGGTTCGTCTGGCGCTATCCTCAGTTACATTATGTGTCGGGCCATGAATCGGTCGTTTATATCGGTGATTGCTGGCGGCTTTGGTAACGATCCTATTGCCAGTGATGATGAAGAAGAGGGTGAAGTGCAAGCCACGAGTGCCGAGGAAGTTGCTAGCTTGCTAACCAATGCTAAATCTGTGGTTATTACCCCAGGCTACGGCATGGCAGTTGCACAGGCGCAATACCAAGTGCAAGACATCACCCAGAAACTGCGTGCGCAAGGTGTTGACGTGCGTTTCGGAATTCACCCCGTAGCGGGTCGTTTGCCAGGCCATATGAACGTATTATTAGCCGAAGCCAAAGTGCCTTATGACATTGTTTTGGAGATGGACGAAATTAATGACGACTTTACCAGCACCGACGTGGTGCTAGTGATTGGGGCTAATGACACCGTTAACCCGGCTGCTAAAAAGCCTGGTAGTCCCATAGCGGGCATGCCTGTATTGGAAGTATGGCACGCTAAGAACGTAGTGGTATTCAAGCGTGGCATGGCCTCTGGTTATGCTGGCGTACAGAACCCCTTGTTCTTTATGGACAATACCAAAATGCTGTTTGGTGACGCCAAGGCTTCCTGTGATCAAATAGCTAGCAACCTTTGATGCTCGCAGCTTAATAGGTTTTAATAGCCCGTAAGTGATTGTAATGATTGCTTATGGGCTTTTTTAGGCCTCATAAAAGGCTATACTCAGGCTCTAAACCCTATGTTTAGGACGTTTAAGGCTGGCCTTTTATCCACGTCTGTTGCACGACCATATGATCATCGATTAACACCAGATCGGCCTGAAAACCTTTGGCGATTCTGCCCAACTTGTGATCGAGTTTTAAAAACTGTGCAGGATAAAGTGAAGCCATACGCAAAGCTTCTTCTAAGCCCAAGCCTACTTGCTGGACCGTATTGCGCACGGCGCTGGCCATATCCAAATCGCTACCTGCCAAAGTACCATCTAGTGTGGTAACTTTGCCATTTTCGCTGACAATGGCACGACCCATAAGATCGAAACGTCCAGCACCCTCCCCCACGGTATGCATGGCATCAGTCACCAACATCATTTTACCCCTAAGTTTGGCCTTTATGGCTTGGCGCAATGTCACTGGATGCACATGGTGGCCATCAACTATCAAACCACACCAGCTATCAGCATGGTCCAGAGCCGCCCCCACCACCCCAGGTTCACGACTTGTCATTGGGCTCATGGCATTGAACAAATGAGTAAAGCCCGTCACACCATGAGCTAAGGCAACCTGCATCTGCTCATAGGTGGCCGCCGTGTGTCCTGCAGATACGATCATGCCGTCTTGGGTCAGCTGTTGAATAAATTCTGGACTCACCCGTTCTGGTGCCAAGGTCATCAGCTTGATCAAATCAGGGGGAAAAGATTCAAATAGATGGCTCAGGTCTTCAGTGGTGGTGGGTAATCGGATGCTAGTCGGTGGGTGCACTCCTTTGCGTTCTGCATTTAAATAAGGCCCCTCTAGATGGATCCCTAAAATACCCGGCACTCCCAAGTCCACAGCTGCCGCTACTGCCGTCACGGCGTTAACCATTTGTATCCAAGTGTCTGTGATCAATGTAGGAAGAAATGCAGTAGTACCATATCCACGGTGAGCTTGGGCAATGGTTTGCAGTGCTTGGGCACTGGGTTGATGGTTGAGTAATTCCCCTCCTCCTCCATTGACTTGGACATCTATAAATCCGGGAGCTAGTAAACCCCCATTGAGGTCATAACAATCCTTCACCTTTGGCAATAAGTGCTCTGGCACTATGCCGATGATATGGCCCTTCTCCACCAACAAAGCATGTTGATGGAGAATTTTTTCACCCGTGAATATACGACCGTTTATAAGCGCCTTAAGTGTTTGCATAGCTCCCTATACTCCGCTCTAGGTTGATTTGTTTTAGCCTACATTTTCTCAAGCTAGTCATAATCTTGCTGCGCATCGAGTAAAAAAGCTACACCCACATCTATTTCTGTAGTTACAGTCCTATGCAACTAAAATAATGACGGGGGTCACACGGCGCCTACTGGGTCATGACGTTAAGCCAATCGTTAACCCACTGCTTACGGTTTTGATTAATTTGCGCAGTATCCAATTGCAACACTTTGGTCGGTTTAATCAGCTTGCTATAGGCGGCTGGCATCTCTGCTG
>Ga0307488_10001801_pt1 | contig 18002 bp, 29 predicted proteins | sample SB02metaG_FD_202248 | JGI IMG/M metagenome (GOLD analysis project Ga0307488, IMG submission 202248) | Sea-ice brine microbial communities from Beaufort Sea near Barrow, Alaska, United States - SB 0.2 | ecosystem: Environmental > Aquatic > Marine > Coastal | place: USA: Alaska | collected... | reverse complement strand
CAAAAAATGCTTGAAAGATGTCCGTATCTTTAGAGTAAATCGTTGTATAGGTGAGGGCAAAAGTCCTCGCCTTTCTTTATTTATTAGAATCAAAAGGAGATCCTAATGGCTACACACAGAAAACCGATAATACCTGTCAACCCATCATTCAATTTCGAGTACAAGGGCTATAATTTTAAATTGACACAGCAAATGTACCTAGAATGTGGTGATATACCTGTTCATATCCCATACACAATCTATTCTTCGTCCTTCGATAGTGATGATTTGCTGACTAAGCCTTTATCAGACCGTTGTCAGAAAGGGGGTCTAGCCAATATTTCAGTCGATCAATTGGATGTCAAAGGCATCTTGATTTGTGATGTCATTTGGGACGACTGTACGATAAAAGTTGTGCCGAATATAAAACGAACAGTAAAAGTTCAGACTGATTTTCACTCTGGCAAGTTCTATTCTTTGGATGGCTACTGTTGGCAATACTCTGATAACTATCCAGCTTGTTACAATGGCGATGTTAATTATGTTCGAGCCTGTTCTTTGGCAAAGGTAAATGATTGGCTGTCTGGCAACCTATATACAATGAAGAGCATGCATCCAAAGTGGGAACACTTGGATGACGATGTAGGGGCTAGTATGCAAGATTTTGTAGTTTGCACACAAAGGAGTATGGATGACACACCAAAGAAGATGGTGCTTGCTGATTCACTTGCTCGTCTTGGGGATCATGCTTACAATCCAATATTTCGCCAGGCGATAGAGATTCAAGTGAAATCTCACAATGAGTGGGTGGATCGTTTTAATCAAATGTAGCAGTTCTATTTGATTTCTGGACAGTGCTTTGAAGGCTTGTATTTAACCGATACAAGCCTTTTCTGCATTTTTAGGTATATGGTGTTGGTTTCGTTTGCAAAGCCCATCCTTGTGCCTTTCAGCTTGCCTGGCATAAATGACCTTATTTGTCATAGTTGTTTGTGTCCTTTGAATAAGAGATCTTTTAATAGATCCTTTTATGATCATAAAAGGATCTCTTGCTAAAGCCCCCTATGAATGGGCTTTATTGACCAATTGCTAGTCGGTCATTGAAAGTAAAAATGAATAATAATGAATAATAATGAAAGAAAGAAGGCACTTTGGTTTGACATTCATATCCTACAATCTTATATTACTTACATAGAGAGGGAGCAAACAAAACGGTTCTTATCTCACTGACAAAAAGTCAGTTGTTCTTTGAAATTTTTATCTTGTATGAAACAGTCACCTACTTTGTCAAGTTCGCTTGACAAGACCCTACAAACTAGGGGTTAATATACTTGGCTTTTATACCTTATCAGAATATTGTTAAGGTTGCACTGGTGTACCACCAGTGTTGTTTAAGTGTTCTGGTACTGTCCCTTCGAGCTTCTTTCGCTTTTTCGATCAATAGATCTCAAACTGCTAAAGCAGACGCTTTTGAAAGCTCAAAGGGACAGTACCAGCTCAACCAGCTAGGCTAGCTGGTAAATTACGTAAATTACGAAATTACGCTGCGTAAGCAGCAGCCCGCAGCAGCCACGCAAGTAATTGCGATCTTTTCTTGCAAGAACCAGTTTAGTATTTTCTGGATAAAAAATACGGTAGCTACCGATTGTTAGGCTTACTTTGATACCCAGAGGGTGGATTTGTATGTGTTGATTTTGCCCTCTGGGTTATCTCTCTTTTCTAATTAATCAAGTGTCACAAGCACTTTAATCTTGGCTTTTATCAATTTCTTATGGAATTAATTTCTTATGGAATTGAGCATCGGTGTTCCACCGTTGTAGTTTAGTATGTAGCTCTTGCGTAAGTAAGCTTTCGCTCAGGCTTCTGAACGCTGAGAAATCTCAGCTTCGTTCCGATCATAAGCCTTTCACTCAGCTTCCTTACGCCAGAGCTAACCGCCTCAGAATCCGAATCCGTCCAGCTGTACCAGGTGAATATCCCTGAACCAGCAGGAAGGACGACGCAAGATAATTGCTACCTTTCCCAGTGTGATAGGGGGTAATACCCTTATCACTCTTTTTTTAAATATATATTTTAAGTTTTTTTTTACTAAAGTGTCTGCGGACACATAACACAGAGTTCATTATGTACGGTTATACCTGTATAAACACAGAGTTGAATACCTTGCCAAAGAGCAAGAGAAAAGTCACATTCGAGAAGAATGTGGATGTCCCAGATGCTTATGGTATTGAGGGAAAGAACAATGTCTAGATGGTCAAGATTATCGAAAATATCAGAAGAAGAAAAGTCTTGTTTAGAATTGGTAACTGACAACACACCAGGACTTTCTATATATGGCAACAAAGCGAGAGCGGCTGTAATGTTTGAAACAGACATTGCATACATGCTATCTTTGGTTGCAACAGATCAATGCCTATCTGTCGGTGAATTGTGTTCAAGACTCGTCAGAGAGAGTTTTGAGCCTGTTTCTGGAACAATTGCGTTTGGTGGCGGCAGCTTGGTCACCGTTGATAAAGAACAGTTGATCCTCAACCTTACGATGAAGTATGGTGGCTTTGTGGCTTACGATAAAGCGAATAGATTAGTGTTCAGATCAGTCACAAAAACTAAAATTAAAGTTGGCAATGTTTGTGTCGCTTTGTTAAAAGATAACATGCAAAAGATACTATCTTTATACGACCAAAAGCAAGTATTTTGGTACAGAGAAGATAATTATGGACAGTACAGTATTGGGGTTGATCTTCGGGAAATATCTGATGGATATATCGTCCTAGCAAGCCCAATAGAACAACATCTTTATGATTTTTTACAACAAGCTACAATTCAGTAGCATAACAACAGGAGCATGAAAATGCCTAAAAACAGTCGGCACACAATACTAGACGATTACAGTCAGTTGAAAGCCATCAAAAGTCCAGAAACAACACGAACATACAAGGGAGTTCCGCATCACCTTGTATACGATAAGATTATGGCACAAGCCGAGATTGAAGGGTATGGACACCTTCGAGATACTTTGGAAGTCACTCATGGTGGAAAACGAGCATTCATGAATATACAATTTGCCACAGACGATCCAACACTTCCGTTTTCAGTAGCTGTTCGCTCTACTTATGACCGTTCTGCGAGTCTTGGTATCGCAACAGGAGCTAGTGTCTTTATTTGTGCGAACCTGATGATCAGTGGATCTGACGTTACCATTATGCGACAGCACAAAGGTACAATCATGGAAGATTTGAATGATATGATCGCAAAGGCTTTCGGCTCAGGAAAAGAATCTTACTTGAATAAAGTTGCGTGGCGAGAAAGCCTTATGCAAACACAGATCACAGAGCGACAAGGCTTGTATCTATTGGCTATGGCAAACGTCGAGGACGCATTAAATCGATCTGGATACAAAGATGCACAGAATCATTGGAAAGATGCACCATACACAGAGTTTCAGGGTGACCGTTCTTTATGGGGCTTGTACAATGCTATGACCTTTGGGGCACACAAGGTTCGACCCGCAGATAAAATGGAAACACACAAATCTATCGTGTCCTTCACCGAGAACATTCTTATTCAAGATAACAAACTCGTAATCGGGTAGGAGAGAGTCGATGTATATACCAATTACAAAGGCATGTGCAGCAGTGAGGGGTTTATCTCCTCACGATGACTATGTCGAGATTACTCTGAATATGGGATGGTTGGATGGTCAGCTTTCCAAAATGGTTTCTGACAATATCCTACACTGTGGAAAAGATAAAGTCTTGGTATTTGTAAAGGAGAACATGTTTGATTCTATTAAGCAGAATGACATTTCTTATTTGGCAAACATAGAAGATCCTGTGAAGTATGCAGATCGCCTGGAAAAGATGCTTGAAAGTGTAGACAAGCTAATTGAGAATCACGAAGAATACTTATACAAGCATGATTTGATAGAGTTTTCGTTTTCAAAGTGGGATAACCCTACAATGTCAGCTGAAACTTGGTTAAACCAGCAATGCAAGGCGATGAGAGAGCTTGGTCTGGTTGTTCAGATTGGTGATCAGACTTTACCGAACGGATTACTTCGCTCTATGGGAGCAAGACTTGTTGGTAGAGCAAAAAAAGAAGGAATTGTTTCCTAAGTCATTTGATAAAAAACACAAACCAAATTACATTCAATCCAACTTTCTTTCTGAAAGTTATTTAACCCCCAAACTCCTAGGAGAGTTATGTCCACAGGCAATAAATACATACTTGTTGATGGCAAGTATTTACTCAATCAAGACGATGTTTCATCAATCGGCTCTATGCACACTGTACAAGAGTTTGACTCAAAATCAGATGCACCTTCCAATGCGACTGATCTTACATCGGTAACTCACTCTGAAAGTGCCTATCAAGGTAGCTCTGACGTATCCCAGTTTGCAGCCGCTGGTACAATGAATCTTACTTTAAGTGGTCGAGATACGATGTATCAAGTAAGCCAGTATTCTCACAAGCATGGTGTTCATTCGGCTATGTCTGAGCGTGATGTGTCTTTCTCTTGGTCGAAAGACTAATGTTTGATATACCAGAAATCATCGAAGTCTTGTTGCGTTCTGGTGCTAGTCAAGAGGTTGTCGAAAAGGTTCAAGCCTATTTCGACAATCGTCTTGGCGACATACTAGAAGATATGGCAAGAGAGTTTGGCGAGTATGATGAGTCAATAGAATACAGCTCTGAAACTTTTACAGAGCAACATTTAACAACAGTCCCTTTGAGAAGGGCGAAAATAGAGGAAAGTAACAATGGAAAATACAACAAAAGCATTTAAAGTTCTGTGTCAAAAATATGGATTAAAATCACAGGACATTGTTTCTATGTCAAATAAAACATTTGATAAGCCAGAAGAATTGGTTGAACAGGAGGCTCTTTTGGTTCGTGTACTTGCAATGGCAACAGGCGAAAAATACGCAAAGGTAATTGGCGAGTATTTTGATTTTATCAAGCACCCACATATTGCAGTTACTGAAAATATGATATTTGAAAACTTTACGCTTATCAAAGTGCAAGAGAAATGGCAATCATCTGTGGATCTTTGTAATGGATTTAGATTGTCTGTTGTTGGTGGAAAATACTATGGTTCGACTCCAAAAACAGTGATTAAAGATCCAAAGGACTACTCTGACTTCGAGTTTGCGATTTTAGGAAAAGTTAGGTTTGTAGACTTGTCGATGGTCAATCCAGAAATGGAGAAAGAGGATGATAAACAGATCGCATCTTACGTTACATTGTCTGACATTGTTAAACACGCAAATAAGTTTATTTCCATTATAGACAGTGGTGAAGAGGTGCAATATGCCTAATTGGTGTTCAAATGGAATTGAAGTTATCGGTGATAACAAGGAAATCCAAAGACTGAAAAGCAAGTTATCGACATCTGGTCAACGTGGAAGAACGTTAACCAGAAATAGAGCATTGATTATGATAATTCAAGAATACTTATCACCTGGATCACTTTCAGAAATGTCATCAGCTATCTTGTGCAATCGTATTGTTGATGGATCTTTGGGCGATGAGCAGTTGTTCAATACGATAAACCATATATGGCAAGACTTCGACTTGAATAAACTATCAACAGAGTGTGATGAGGCTTGGAGCGATTTAAAGTGGGATTTTGGCGGTGCAAAACTGTGTTTTGAAGAGTTTGTTCAAAACGCTACCGTTGACATACCATTTACCGAGAAACTTGATTATATAGGCTTTGATTTTTCAGACTTTTTCCCACATTCTCTGGCTACTTCTTTGCTATCTTTCAACAACAGAGCTGAAAAGTACATTGAAAGAATTTTTAAAAACAAGTCTATTCCAGAAAATGAGATTCGTGCGAATGTGAATGACTGGGGAACCAAATGGAATGCAATAGAAGTTACATCTAATCCTTTATCAAAACGATTTAATATTTCTTTTATCACAGCTTGGTCACCGCCAATTCCGATTATGTATCGAGTATCGGAATATTTTCCAGAATTAACCTTTGATTTAACCTTTTCAGAGCCAAGTATGGACTTTTGTGGCAGATATGTCTATCGAGGTGGTGAGTTGTTATACAATCAGCAAGCGACATTAGAATGGATAGAAGATGAAGAAGGTGATCCTATTGAAGTGGTTCAGCCAGACTGGATAGAAATAGAGTTAGACGAATTGTTGAGAGGTGCAAAGTGAGTTTAGACTGGAATATTGATAGTATTAACAATTGGGACAATAGTTGGAATCCTATTACTGATGCATTAATATACATGACGATGACTATTGATTTGGGATCTATTACAGAGGACAATATTGCAGAGTGGCAATTCCGTATATGGCTCATTGAAAACCTAGAGGGAGAAGCTTTAACTGTTTCAAGGTGGGATGGTAATAATGGTACTTGGAAAGATTGTAAGATTACTAAATATGATCTTCGAACACATGTTGGGCTATCAACAAATGTAAGTAATTTAAGTCGATCAGCCTGGATTAAAAAGGTTTTTAAACGAGATCATGAGAATAGAATAAATTTCAAAAACAGATGGAAGGATGTAGTATAATGTATTCAATTTCAAATGGGAAAGGTTATTATGTACCTGGTTGTGGTGGCGATAAAAGGCTATTCACTGTAGATGATGCAAGGGCTTTTATTCGTGATATGACAAGTAAAAATCGAGAATGGGCTACTGATGGAGCGATTGTAGAGCTATACGAGCCAAATGTTTTACACTTAGATGCAATTGAGTTCTTAGAAGATAAGGGTTTTCATATTTCTGTAAAGGAAGGAGGAAATAGCATTGTTGTTTGCTGTGATACTTTATGGGCAAGCCCAATGGTTGATTTGCTTTACTCTACTCTGTTTTCAGAGCATTTAGCAAACAGAGATTCTGGTTTCAAAATTGTATTCCAGAACAGCAAACAGATAGTATTAGATTCATTAGAGCTTGACGATCATGCACTAGAGTTTGAAGTTTTATATGATTATAATGAAGTTCGGTATGCCCCTAGTATTTGGAGAGAGAAGTTTAAAATGGATAAAAATGGATAAAAAGGGTTGATTAGTTATTTGATGTGATTATATAGTATATATAGAAACCAAGCTCTTGCGAGAGTCTATACAAAGAGAATAAAATGTACGATACAAAATATAAGAGATTTCCTATCTCAAAGGGAAATGGCAAGGTTCGCTGGATAACAGCTCCGAATGATGATTTAAAGTCTATGCAAACTGACTTTTTACGTGATGTCCTTTATGCAAAGATGCCACACTCTTGTGCGACAGGCTTTGTGCCTGGATTATCTATTGTAGATAACGCAAAGCGACATGTTAATAAAAGACTTGTCTTGAACATCGACATTAAAGACTTCTTTGGCTCGATCAAATCTAAGTCAGTCCAGTCTGTTCTGAAAGAACATTACGGTCTTTCAGGTTCATACTTGGACGATAAGGTGTCTATGTGTACATGGAAGGGTGAATTGCCACAGGGCAGTCCTTGCAGTCCTCATATCGCAAATATGGCTCTTTGGGACTTTGATCACTGGTTGTCTGACTTGTGTGAAGAAGTTGAATTGACATATAGTCGATATGCAGATGATTTGACCATCTCTGGTGACACAATACCAAAGGGGTTGGTTTCTAAAATACGTTTAAAGTTGGGTTCATTGGGTTATAAACTGGCTGAAAATAAAATCCATATCAATGGGCAGCATCGTAGACAGATGGTTACTGGATTGGTTGTGAACAAGAAGGTACAGCTCCCCAGATCAATACGAAAGTGGATCAGAGCTGTTTTGCACTCTGGTACAGAACTGGGATTGGATACGATGCTTGAAAAGTCAAACAAAGAGTTTCAGCAAATACAAGGTTATGTGGGATTGCAAGCTTTGTACGACAAACAAACAGCAACGGATCAGTTGCAAATATTAAAACAAATTTCAAAATAAGTAAGCAAAGGAGATTGGAAATGAGTAAAAAAAATATAAAAGTTGCAAGAATGGTTGGGTCATCAGCACATTCTGTTCGTGGTCGAGAAGAAAACGATTTTTATGCAACAGATCCACAGGCTTTGGTCAATTTTATATCCAGTTTAAAACGTGATGGTGTGCGTTCACTTTCGCAAAATGTATGGGAGTGTGCTTGCGGTGATGGTGCATTAACAAAGGTTTTGAGGGCACAAGGGCACACTGTTAAAAGCACAGATATTATTGATCGTGATTGTCCTGGTGTTCAGATTGCTGACTTTATGAAGATTGATGGTGGGATTTTTGAAGGTGACATTCTTACCAATCCACCATATAAGCTGGCTCAAAAGTTTATCGAGAAGTCACTATCTATTTTAAATGATGGTTCTATGGCTATGTTCTTGTTGCGTATTCAGTTTCTAGAAAGTCAGAAACGCAAAGTATTCTTCCAAAAGAACCCGCCAAAATATGTTTATGTTAATTCATCAAGGATTGGCATGTGGAAAAACAATGACAAAGCGACTGGTGGAAATGGTAGTGCGTTGTGCTTTTGTTGGTTCGTCTGGGAGAAAGGATTTACTGGCGACACTATTGTTCGTTGGATTTAACAATGAGTGAACAAACAAACAAAAAATTAGGAGTAAATATGAGTAGATGTTTAGTAAAACCAAATATGGACAAGTATCCAGATGTGACTGCAGTTGTGGTTGGATTTGATAGACCTTTGCAACAATGGTTTGTACAAGTCTTTGAAGGCTATGATCAAGATGGGGAGGATAACATTCGTGTTAATTGCGACTGCTCTTGCCGAAAAGCAGCAGAGATTATTGAAGAATATGCTGATGTAAGTGACGTATATACAATCCACATACTTAGATCTGTTAAGTCTAATATTTGCCCACAGGATGCTTACGGAATAGATCAGCATTCTAAATGGGATACAACAAAGATAAGTAATGAAAAACTTTCAATGCAAAAAATTATAGACGCACTACAAGGAGAGCATAAATGTTTGTAAAATTAAGAGAACTTTGGATAGAGCCAAAGAAAGAGAACCCCAAAGAGCCACAATTCAATGTCAATGCCTATGCTATTTGTCTGAACTTTGAAAAGGTTTGTATCTTTAATCAAATTGACTTTCATGATAGCCACCAGTACAACGATTATACGATAGGCGATGAGCCTATTAGTATTCCTAGATCGGTACAAGTTGATGATGTCGAGTACGATAAGGTCACAAAGATTTGGATGCCTATTCATATTAGTGATCCACACGCACAAAGCAATTATATTGTGGTTTTGGAGACTCCAGACGAGATATTGGAGCTATTGAATGGCAAAGAAACAAAGGTTGAGCCAGAACCAAAGCCAATAAAAAAAGGCAGACCACCAGGGTCAAAGAACAAAGCGAAAGTCGAAACAAAAAAACAACCAAAGTCTGAATCAGACACAGCTACAGGAGAATAAAATGGGAACAGATATACACTTACAAGCTGAAGCATTTCATGATGGAAAATGGATTGAAATCAACAGCGAAGTTTTTAAAAATAATAATATTCTAAATAAAGAAATGTCATCAGAGGAACAGCAAAAGGCTATTTTAGACTTTTGGGATAACAATCCTGTAAATCGTTCTTATTTGTTGTTTGCATTTTTAGCTGACGTCCGAAATGGTCGTGGCTTTGCTGGTCTGAAAACATTTAACCCTATCAAGCCGATTTCCGCCCCTAGAGGTCTTCCTTTCGATCCAAATGGCAGTACATGTGAATGGGATGACGAAGACGATTATCTCCATAGCATGACACACTTTACGTTGGACGAATTGTTAAGCCATTCTGGTTGGGCAATGAACATTAAAAATAATGGATGTGTGCCCTCTGAAGACTGGAAGGCTTACTTGTCCTCACAAGAGAGTGAGAAACCTTTACCTTGCCCAGATACCTATTCGGCAGGGGTTTCTGGCAATAATGTTAAAATTGTAGACGAGTCAGATTTTGATAAGGTTGTGTTGTCTGATGACACTGAAGTCTATGTTCGAGCCAGTTGGACTGAAAAAGAGCCTTTAAAGCATACTTCATTTTGGTCTTGGCTTAATTCTGAAAAGGTGGATAAAGTTATTCAAAAGTACGGATCAAGCAACGTCCGTTTAAACATCGCATTTGACAATTAGGGAGTTAAAATGGCTGACAAAGAAATGATGAGAGAAATATTAAGAGAGATTGACCACCAAAAAAGGTGTTCTATACTTCGAGAATATTTGGATGAACAGGATGAAAACTTAGACTTGATTTTAACCCAATTGGTAATACGTCTACATGCTCACTTTGTTGAGATTGTACCAGGTGACAAGTCTTTGAATCTTATGCTGGGAACACTCTTGGAATTGTTAAATTGCGTTTTTTACGGTGATCCAGATTCCCAAAACAAGTATGATTATAAAATAAACAAAGATAATTTGACGAAAGAAGATATTCTGATTAATCATCAAAAACTGGTGACAGGTTTAGATAAACTCCGACAAGTCACACGAAAAATAATATAAGATTTTTATCAACCCATCTCTTGAGAGAGATACAATGTAAGGAGTCATAAATGACTGATAATTTTAAAGAAGAAGTATATGAGATCGCTTTTGGTGATGATGCAATCAATCGAGGTTTTACAGAAGAAGAAGTGATAGATAAACTTCGAGAGTTCTCTGATAAAGCTCTAGAGTTTGATTCTACCTGTGAACATGGTCATCATGGCTGTATCGGTAATGCTAAAACTGAAGAACAGCTTGTAAAGGACATTGAAGAACATGGTTGGAGCTGTCTATTTATTGGTGGGGAGTCAGAAACTGGTATTCCCCCCTTTGCATACACTGTAGGTCTTTCTGTAACAACCGATTTCCCAGAGTTGATTTGTATTGGACTGCCAGCTAATGTGGCACATGGTATCATTAGTTCATTAGTAAGATATTGGAAAGAAAATGGTCTAAAACTTGGTGTATTGGAAGGTTTACTTGAAGGTGAATATGACCTTAAAATAAATAAGGTTGATACTGAAAGTGATCATGATAACATTTCCTCCTTTTTCCCTATTCACTCTTTTACATATAGAGAGTCGGTTGGAGCTGATCCTAAAAAAACTGAGTTTGTCCAGGTGATTTTTCCAAATGAAGAAGGTGAGTTTGAAGAAACAGATTTTCAACCTTTCCTACCAACAACTTCACATTTAAGAGAGGTGTAATGTGAATAAAGTTAATATTGTTTTGGAAATTGATATACCAGATTGTGATGAAAAGACTTTTCGTATTTGCGGTGTCTTCGAGGACAAAGAAGATGCCAATGAGTGCATCAAGTCTGAATACAAGGCGATGCTGGATAACGATCTCGTTCCTTATCCGAATGAATCTAGCTTGGAAGAATTGAAAGACTTGGCGATCAAAAATGAAGTGGTATCCAGTTATCATTCGTTGTTGGTTTGGTCTTATGACGTTGTTCCAAAGTCCAATGGGAGCTGTTAGATGAAAATAGAAGATAAGAGTATTTCAGAGAAGGTTTTTGATATATGTTCAATCAATGTAAATGTTGATTGGTCGGATAAAGATCCTGGTAGTGAGTTTAAGGCTATTTGTTCTTTGGTCAAGCAATCTCCAACACTGAATAAAGCACAGACAGAGTATGTGCTTGATATGATCGACTTTGATTTAGAGTATGATGACAAAGGCTGGTTTCTGATGGATCGACAAGCGACCATTGATATATCTGACGAGCGATTTGTAGCCTTTCATCAAGTTCTAGAAAGAGTGGATGGGTTCTTGTCTGACAGTCAAATGGAGTACGTTAACGGTCAAGTATGGGACTTGTTTGATGATGAGCGAGAGCGAGAATTAAGGTTTCCGATTGTGTCAGACTTTAACAACGGTCGATTTTATGCAATACAGAATCATCTCAATGCATCCAACACAAGCGATATAGCTGATGAAGAAGATGAATTCTTTTATAAAATGTACACATTGGTTCTGACCAAAGATAGAAACCTACCACAATTCACTACCGATACAGCCTTACCAAAAGGGAAATGGCTATGGTGGAATAAAAACTAAAAACTAAAAACTAAAAAAACAATCAACTCGCTCCAAATGGGGCATAAAAAAAGGAAGGTAGTAATGAGTAAGCAAAAAACATATTACAAAGTATGGGCTAAGCATGAGTTTAGAGTGTGTTATCTTGTCCCAGACAGCTTATTAACATTAGATGACAATGATGATGAAGAATCGGAAGAAGGTAAATTGTTGGACTTGCTATGTAACAAGAATATTGTTTATGTAGATCCTTCAAGCCAAAGTATAGAGTTCGACCGTTCTTATATGGATAGCAAAGGTATTAGGGTTATTCTCGAAGATGTATATGGTGATCCAAGCCCAACACTCTCTCCTCGTATGACTGCTGACTGGGATATTACTATTGAAGACGAAGAGTCTGAGTCTGAGTCTGAGTCTGAGTCTGAGTTTAAAGTTCCAGTCGACAATAATGGAGTGGATCTCTAATGGATTTTGGTTCTTTTATTAGCAAAGGGCTAGAACCAGACTATCGTGGTAGTGTTCGTTTTAGTGTTGTAAACTGGGGTTCATTTGTGGACGAGTTAATCCAGTGGTCTTATGACGATTATGAGCTTACGGACACTGCTATTCGATTGGCTCTTGCTTTCTATAAGGGTATTCCCATTGAGAGCATAGAGCGAGATCGAGAAGTCGGTGGTGCTGTTTTAAAGTCTGTATATATGGATCGACTTTCTTTGATTACAGGTCTAGACAAAGACAATCCTAGTCTTATTAGAGCATTGTTGAAAGTGCCAGAGGGTGTAGGGTGCGTGAATCTGTTTGAAAAGGTTTCTGACAACGTAAAGGGTTTATATAAGCCTATGTTCAGAACGATTGCTCACAGACCTTGCAGCTTTGATCAAATGATAAAGTATGGCATTTCAGGTTTTCGGTTTAATAAGTTTGATGGTGATGTTTTTATTGATTTGGAAAACAGGTCAATACATTGGGAGTGCATGAAAATGATGTATCAGTTTCATAATCCATTGATAGAGTTTCTGACAAAGCAAGTCCGTAAATACTTCTTTTCGAGTACAAGCGGTGGTGTGATTGTAACACCAGAAGGAACAGAGGATTTTGGAGATGGTGTAGACACTGTTTTCGGTGACTTTTCCAACTTGGGATACCGATTTGCTGTCGGATTAAACGGTACATACACTTATCGGAATAACGACAAAGAGAATCTTGATAAGGGTTTTTATGTCAGAAAAGAAGTCAGCGGCACAGCTTGCCCAAAGTGTTCATCAAAGATTTTTAAAGGAAAAGAGTCTTGGATATGTATAGACCATTGTGGTTTAGAAATACCATTTTATTTTAACAAACAAAGAGTTTCAGAGAGCTTTGCTTTGGAATACCTAGATCAACTAGCATCATAAGGAGATGTATTATGAGTGATATGAACAAAATAAAAGACATTCAACAAAAGGCTAAGTTTGTTAATAGGATGCTCTTTGGAGAAGAAATTATAGAGATGTACAAAATGAATGATGATTCATTTTGGTATTCTGCTTTTATGAAAACAGGTGTGCAATTCTTACATGACGACTTAAAGGATTTGCTTGTCAAGATCAAAGAATACCGATCTTTAGCAACAGAAGGAGGTAACCATGAATAAAGTAGCAGTCAGCACAATAATTGGTACAACTTTGCTTGGCTTGGCAAAGCCTGTGACCAGAAATAAAAACTTACACAAAGCGAAGAAAGCGAAGAATGATGAATTTTATACACAAATAGGCTCGATTGAAAAGGAGCTTCGGCACTATAAAGATCAGTTCAAGGGGAAGAAGGTTTTTTGCAACTGCGACGATCCAGCTGAGAGTAATTTTTGGAAATACTTCTCTCTCAATTTTGAGTTTTTGGGGCTGAAAAGGTTAGTCACTACGCATTATAAAGAGGATTCTTCAACGTATTCTCTGGAGATTAACCTGGAAGATGGTAAGCCTGTAGAGAGAAAAACTAAGCTGAAACAGAATGGTGATTTCCGATCAGACGAATCCCTAGCTATTCTTGCAGAATGTGATATTGTGGTGACCAATCCACCGTTCTCATTGTTCCGAGAATATATGGAAGTATTGATGGAGTCGGGTAAGAAGTTCTTAGTTATCGGGAATAATAATGCCATCACTTACAAGGGGATATTCAAGCATATCTATGAAGGTAACTTGTGGCTTGGGTTGCACTCTAATAAAACTATGGAGTTTAAAATACCAGATTATTATACAAAATGGAATAGGGAAGACGATCAAGGAAACAGATTCGGAAAAGTACCAGCTTGTTCTTGGTTTACCAATATGGAGCATAAAAAGCGACAGGAAGAGATTATCCTATTCCGAACCTACAAAGGGAATGAAACAGACTATCCAAAATACGACAATTATGATGCTATTGAAGTGTCAAAGGTGAAGAACATACCGAAAGACTATTACGGAGTGATGGGTGTTCCTATTACTTATCTTACTAAACACAATCCAGATCAGTTTGAGATTGTAGGGATAACAGATCGCCAGAATAGTTCAGGATTTAGAGATAAAATATATACAAAAGAGGATAGTTCCAGATACCAAGATTTGAATGCTAGAAGTGTGATTAAGTGTGGACTAGAGTACAAGGCTATATATGCACGAATATTAATCAAAAGAAAATTAAACCAACAAGGAGAATAAAATGAAAATTGAACTTAAAAGAATTAAAATCAGAGATGTAGTTAAGAACTACGAGAACAAGCTAGATGAAGGTGTCATTGGGTACTCAGGAACTTTGAATATCCGACCAACTTATCAACGAGAGTTTATCTACAAGGATCAGCAACGAGATGAAGTTATCAGAACGGTTCGCAAGTCTTTTCCTTTGAACATTATGTATTGGGCAAAGAATGATGATGATGCCACTTTTGAAGTCTTGGATGGACAACAACGGACGATTTCTGTTTGTGATTATGTGAGCGGAGTCTACTCTGTTGACTTTCAATACTTTCACAATCTGTCAGAAGAAGAGCAAGAACATATTTTGGACTATGAATTAATGGTCTTTGTTTGTGAAGGTAGCACGAGAGAGAAATTAGATTGGTTTAGGATTATCAATATTGCTGGAGAGAAATTAACAGATCAAGAATTGCGTAATGCTGTTTATACTGGAGCTTGGTTGTCAGATGCAAAGCGATACTTTAGCAAAAATAAGTGTCCAGCATACGGTATCGGTTCTGGGTATGTAAAGGGCTCACCAATCCGACAAGACTACTTAGAAACAGCATTGGACTGGATTAGCGGAGGCAATATCGAGGATTACATGTCAAAGCACCAACACAATGGAGATGGGTCAGAATTGTGGTTATACTTCAATTCTGTTATCACTTGGACAAAAGCAATCTTTACCACTTATCGTAAAGATATTAAAGGTGTGAACTTGGGTATCTTACATAAAGAGTTTGGCGATAAAGAGATAGATACTGACAAGTTGGAATTGCGAATCTCTGAATTGATGATGGATGATGAGGTCACAAAGAAGAAAGGCATCTTTACTTATGTCCTGGATGGTGACGAACGGTGGTTGAACATCCGAGCCTTTACAAAGTCGCAAATTAGTACAGTGTTTGAGCGACAGGGTGGTGTTTGTCCAATATGTGACAAGGTTTTTGAATTGTCAGAGATGGAGGCAGATCACGTTGTTCCTTGGTCAAAGGGTGGTAAAACGTCCATTGAGAACTGTCAAATGCTTTGTAGAGCCGACAATCGAAAGAAGTCTGGTAAGTAATACAATATTCACACTATAAGTACATATAAGCCATCTAGGAGTGTTTGCTCTTGGGTGGCTTTTTATTATTCTGGTAAAAATTATTACCAGTTTTTGCATAAACTGTACAGATAATCGACTGGTTTGCGTTTATCCTTACAATTTTTACTTTCTAGCAATGGCAATAGCACCACCAATAACAAGTAAGGCAGATGCTGCTGTGACACCTATAATAAGACCTTTGTTGTTCTTTGGTGCTTGTACTTTTAAAAACTCAACCGATTGTTTGTGAACTTGTTCATCACTTGGCATCAATGCTATTTTTTGTACACCTTGTGGATCTTTTGCCAATTGGATTATTTCAACTTCTGATTGTTGACCTTGTATAGCATCCGCTTTTAATAGAGCTGGTGTTACTTCGACTTTTCCAGGACTTATTAGAGGGAATGGTGAGGTTCTCGGATCGATAGACTGTGACTGTTTTTGTTTCAAGACCTGGACTACCTTTTGTTCAGATAGTGCAGCTTTGTTTGTAATCTTAGGTGGTCTTAACTTTTCTCCACGAATAAGTTTTTCGTATGATTTTTTATATTGAGAGGCATAGACAGCTTTGAGTTTCATTTCTAGTTTTGACTTTTTTATCTTCCAATTAAGACGGTTCTTTCTCGATTTTTTTCGTAAGAACCTTTTGTTTCCTTTCGACAATAATTTATTGTATCTCTTGAGCAACTTTATTGCCTTTTTCTTTCTCCATCTTGTACTTTTCAGAGAATACTTTGTTGCCAACTTTCGCAATAACTTATCGTCTTTACTTAGGAATTTTTTTCTTCTTGCACCTCTAATGGCTGAACCCACAGCGAGTCCTGCCAATGCAACGACAGCAATAATCGTAGAAAAAGGAGGTGCCGCAACAGCGGTCAATCCAATGGCAGACAGTGCTGTACTGGTAGCCGCTGTTGCAGCCGCTTGTACACTTGTGCCTGTTACCAACTTAACTCCTAACTTTGCACCAGACTTTGCCAAACTTTTTGCTTGTTGTTGTTGAGAGAGTTTTCGAGCGGCTTCTGAGTCTAATTCATTTTCAAGATTGATAACATCTTCAATATTGGTAAATTTTTTAGCCATCTACTTTTCCAGTTTAGAGAGCAAATAGTCAGTTACCATAACAAGCCTGTCTTCAGAAGTAGCAATGAGGTCGGTACACCATCTAGGTAGTGTATCGTCCTCTTTTATTTGCTTATCTAGTATGATAGCCATTCTCTTGATGGTTCTAAGTCTGTTTTTGACCATTTTACCATCATAGACACCAGGATAGCCCAAGTTTCTATTTTGTGAGCCATCGTTAAGGTTCATGATTGTTTTAATATAATGATTCATACTACAGCCCCATGTTCAAAGACTATAGTAGCACATATATTAAAAAATTATTTGAATCTCAATGGTGTAAACATTGGATTAATTTGTTGACGATTATTTGTTTCGATAAATTCATCAATAGAATCTTCTTCATCGTCTAATCCAAGAAATTCATCTTCATAGTCCTGTGGAACAGAATTCTGCTGACCTTCTGGAGTTTTAGATGACGTTTGCTCTTCTTGTGTACCAAACAACTTCCAAAGACCAAAACTCAATGCACCAATAACACCAGCTGTAGCAACTTTATTGTCTTTTGCTAAGTTTGTTACCTTATGAATAATATTTCCATCAGGTTTTGCATTTTGCTCTTGAATCTCATATTGATCTTCTTCGTGATCTTCTTCGTGATCTTCTTCGTGATCTTCTTCGTACTCTTCTTCTTCTTCTTCGTACTCTTCTTCTCCAAAAATAGATTCATCAGAAAACATGTTTTGTTGAGCATCTTCTACTTCTTTATTGAACTCAGCATCGGCAAATATGTTTGTAAATTCGTCCGATTTTTCATTTTTCTTTCTACTCATTAAACCCCCAAAAGGAAAAGTTGTGAAAATACATAATATACATATTACATACTTCACAACTTGTCTAAGGTTATTTAAAAAAAACTGTAAAAACTTTTACGTTCTCATGTAGTCATCGAAATCTAAAACATCTCCGCCAGCACATGCCATCATAATGACTGGTGCTGCCTTATTCCAGTTTCTCAATGCTGTCGTTGCATCAGCATAGGCTGCAACAACGACATGCTTGCTTAGAGCCATACCCCTATCTGGAGGGAGCACGTGACCTCTATCATCAATAGGCATAGCTGCAAGTACACATTCGTAACCAGTAATATTTTGATTGG
>Ga0307488_10001800_pt1 | contig 18004 bp, 28 predicted proteins | sample SB02metaG_FD_202248 | JGI IMG/M metagenome (GOLD analysis project Ga0307488, IMG submission 202248) | Sea-ice brine microbial communities from Beaufort Sea near Barrow, Alaska, United States - SB 0.2 | ecosystem: Environmental > Aquatic > Marine > Coastal | place: USA: Alaska | collected... | reverse complement strand
CCAAGCACTTCCTCGAAGTCCTCGTCCTCTGCTATGTCAAACTCGTCACCCTCTGGCATTGGTTGGTACTTGTCCTCTTTGAGTCCTGCCTTCTCAAGCTGGCCTCTGATGCTGTCAAGTTTCTGTTCCAGTTCTGCGTTGCCTGGTAAAATCCTGTGTAGGTCGTCTATCAAGCCATTTGATATCGGTGACATCTCCATTGCGGCATTGATTTCTGCGTCTTCCCAGTCCTCTTGTTTCTTGCCAAGTTTCTGTTCCGCGGCCTGTAGTTCGCCAACTTCAAATATGAATTGTGTTATGCCCAGATCAAATGCGAAATCATACAACGCCTCGATCAGGTTGTCGTCCTCTAGATTCTTGTACTGTGAGTATTTCTTGGCCCACTGCATAAGGTCATCGTTGGTGTCTTCTTCCATGCCTGACAGTTCCTTGAGTCTGGCCAGTTCGCCCTCGTCTTCCTGCACCGCTGATTCGTAGTCTGCTGGTTTGTCACCGCTCTCTAGGTCATCTGCCAGTTGGTCCAATGCTACTAGGCTTGGGTGTTCATTCATGTTGGGATGGTTGTCTAGGTGTTGTTTGATCTTTCTCAACATGTCAACTACCTTTTCATCTTCGCCTGCGTCTTCCTTGACCGCTGTTTCGTCTAGAGCAACAAGGGACTCTTCCGCACTGGTCAGTGACTGTATCGCAGATGCCTTGGCATCCTCGTCAACCGATAGTGCTTGTACCCTGTCTTTCATTACTGACATGTCCAGTAGTACTTTCGTGAATTCCATCTTGTCATTGTCTGCTAATTCGTTCATCTCGTTTGTTGGCACGTTCACACCGTCGATCCTGTTCATGATGCTTCTGATCTCCACCATTGATTCCGCAATGGCTTCCTGTCCCAACTGCATCTGTGTCTTGTCTTTTGAGAATGTCATGGTTTTTGCCAAGCCCCTGCTACCTGCACTTGCCGGTGACTGCATCTGTTTGCCTGCGTCCACAGTACCGTTGTCTGCCATGCTGACTTTGGCATCTAGGTATGCTTTGGAGTTGTAAGGTATCGAGCTCATGTACACTATTTATTTCCATAACACCATCTTGAAACGTTCTTTTTCGATGCCAAAGAATTTAGTTTTCCATTCGCTCTGTTCGAAAAAGCCCAGATCGTGCCATTCCGACTTGCGTTCTAGCATGGTCTTTGCACGGTCATCCCAGTCCTGTTGCAACAGGAACTCCTCCATGTGTGCTTTCTTGCCTGCTATCTCCTTGTGTTCGAACCCGTCAAACTCCCAGTGAAGCAGTTCGAACACGTTGCCGTCCACGTCACAGTAGTCTATGCTGAAGTCCAGTCCCCACTTGGGTCGCATGGCTATCAGCTTGTTGAGGTGATGGTTGTTTGCTGACCATACTTTCAGCTGTTCCAGTGCCTGTCCCTGGTATCCCTTACGCTCGAACATGTAGGCATGGTTTATGTGTGCACCTGTGCTGGGTTCTCCGTCCGTGAACCAGTCCTGTCTCAGTGTGATGTGATCCTTGTTCCTGTGTTCTGTCTTGTCAACTCCGTTTGCCACGGCGTAAAGTTGTTCCAGGTGTGTCAGGTCATAACCATTCTGGTCGAACAGTTCCACCGACTGTTTTGGAGGACACGCGAACACACTGCGTATGGGCTCTATCCAAAAAGGTTCAGTGTTGAACTTATTCGTTGAGACGTGTAATTGCATACACGTATTTAATTTTTTTTGATTATTTTTTTTCTGCTGGATCTAGGTCGTTCGTGAATTTGACCTCTGCTGGTGCTTCCAGTTCTACTGCTTCACCCTCGTCGAACTCTGGGTCTAGCATGTCTACTTCGCCGTCAGTGTCTCTCTCGTCTGACTTGTCTTCTGCTTCTTCCTCACCGTCTTTCTCTGGTGTGTGTGGTTCTTCCTTGTTCCTGTCGTAGTCAACGAAATCTTTAACTTTCTCATCCACTTGCTGTTCTTCCGCATCTGCGACTTTCTGTTCGGCGTCAGCAATTATTTCAGCTGTCTCTGGGGTTTTAATTGTGAAGTCGTTTTCGTTCATCTCAACTTCGTTTGCTGAGAACTTGTTGTACAGTTCCACTAGTTCGTTTGCTTCTGCTTCCTTGGCGTATTCTGCGATCTCACTCATGAACGCTTCTCTGAATGCTTTGTCGTCCATTGTGGCATCCTCTTTCTCTGCCATCTTTAATTCTGCTAGTTGTGTTTCTAGTTCAGCGATCTTGTCCAGTCTGCTGGACTCTTTTGTGACTGCTTCTTTGATCTGTTTCGAGATTGAAACATCTGCGTCTGATTCTTTGATTGCTTTAGCGATGCTTGATTCTACTTTTGCCGCTTTCGGTTCAGCAACAATAGACTCTATCATTTTCTCTGCTTTTTTAGAATGTTTTACTGGCTCAACGTATTCCTTGATTCCTGCTAGTTTGGCAATATCTGCTAATGAAACTTCTTTATCGTCTAGTACTTTTGGTGCTTGTCCTACGGATTCTATCAATGACTGTCTTTCCTGCTCTGGAGTCAGATTGTTCATTGAATTTAAACGTGCTACTAGGTCTCTAAAACTTGTATCTTCTTGTGCCATATGAGTATTTATATTTGTTACAGTTTTATTTAAGTTGTTGATTAAGCTGTACAGCCAGTTTTGACTCGTATGCCAATCCCTCGGTCTTCATGAATTTTGCGTATTTTTCCTGCAGGTCTGCTACGTGTGATAGATCCTTACCAGAACTCAGTCTAAGTTTAGCATCTGATAGGTCTTTTTCTATCATCTGTGCCAGTTTATCGTTGTCAGCATCATTTGCCATCTCTAGTGCTGTGTTCATGGCCTTGATTGCTGGTACTGAATTGTCTATTGCGTTATTGATTGTGTTTACTCCTGCCAGTCCTGCCACGATAACTCCTGCCATTCCTAAACGTTTGCCCCACTCTATAATGCCTTCATCTAATTCTGCTTCTGTCGTGCCCGTTCTCTTGCTGGTCATGACGTTCTTAACCCTGTCTAGGTAGTGTGAGCTCATGTTGCCGTATCCATGTCTCCACGCCATCTGTCTCAGAGTCTTCTCATCTGCACCTTTGAATCTGTCTGCCAGTTCCTTGTCAGTCATGTTGGCGTATTTCTGTTTGCTCTTGATAACACTGGATGGCATTCCACCCTCGTCTGTGTTCTTCCTGTTCTCTTTAGCGATCTCTTTCTCGACTTCATTGACTCTCTTCTTGAGGATCCTCATCATGCCAGGTTTCGTGTCAACGTCTGCTGTTTTTGTTTCCCTTGCAAGTATCTCGTCCAGGTTCTTCTGTATCACACCTGCGTGTTTCTGTACCAACGCACTGTCTAGGTCTTCCCTGTATGGATTCAGTTTCTGGTAGTCCTCGTAGTGGTAAACTGCCTGTAAGTAGTCCGCCGCTAAATTTAATTTCGTCTGTACCCAACCCTCTAGGTCATCACCTTTTTTGATCATGTCGATTAATTCAATAGCCATCTTTGCAGTTGCGTACAACTGTGATTTGCTCATGTGTCCCTCGCCTGCGTCTTCTTTTACGCCTTGCATGGTGCCTGTGCCTTTTGGCATTTTTTTCATTTCTGACATACCGTCATCATCGTATGTGCCTGCTTTTGAACCTGCCGTGTAACCGTGTACACTCTTGACGTAGTTTGATGCTAGGTCGATCTTCTTGGCCACCCATGATTCCATCTCCTGGCCATCATCTATCATGTTGTGTAATCTTATTGCGTGTGATCCAATCTTAAGCAATTGGTTCTGTGCCATGCCTGCCTCATAGGTGTCCGGCTTGGGTTCCGGCTTCTGCATCATGTGTGATAGTTCTTCGAATCTCATTATACGAAATGTACGTGTGTCAGTTGTGGATAATTTTTCTTGATTCTTATTGCTTCTTGACGATACATTTGCACTTCTTTGTCTTGGTCATGCAGTCTGTCAGTGGCAGTGATGAAGTCGTCTATTGCTATAGGTCCTGAGTTCTCGAAGTCTATTTCAAGGCCCAGTTTGCCCAGTAGCTGTCTTGCCGACATATTACTTCTGTGTGGAGTGTGTGTTTCGAAACCCTTTGGATATGTCCATCTAACTGAACCATCGTCTGGGTCTTTCTCTTTCATGTATCCCATGAAATCTGCACCTTCTCTTATTACTTCATTTACTTTCATATCAATATTTATGCTTCACAGGCCTTGCATATGCACGTTCTACAAACCTCTATATCATGTTCTTTTGAGCCTTCTGATACGTATCCTTTCTCTGTCCTGTACAAACTCTGTGTGCAATGGCTGTCATGTCCACAGTTGTTACATTTTACCGTATCTGTCAGGATCAAAGGTTCCATTAGTACATGCCCCTAGAGATCGCTGGTCCACCAAATAAGCTGGTGCCTGGCATGGTTAATGCATTGTCTGTTGGCTTCTGCATTTTAGGCACTGGCACGTTGGGTGCTTTTGTTCCCGAACGTCCTGGTGTGCCCGTGTATGACTTCTTGAATCTGTCCGGACCCGCCGCAACGTGTGGATTGGCTAGTGTGGCTATGTTACCGGCACTTGTGGCTCCTGCAGTGGCCTGTTCTTTAATCTTTTGTGTTATTACTTCGTTGATCTTCATTAAAGATATTTATCAGGTTGTAGTAGTGGACATAGTTAATAAATGCTGAGGGCTGTCCCTGAACAGTAGGATGACCGGCATTCTTTGTGCCCCCAGGCCAAATGTGGTGAACATGAAATTTCTTACGTAAATGCACATGACAAGTGCGATTGCCACCGATCCAAGTAAACTGTACATTTTCATTATCTTGGTCGTATAAAAAATTTGTCCCATTGGGCCAGTCTATAGTAAACGCTTTCCATGGTCCATAATCGATATATCCTTTTGCTTCAAAAGGGTCATATTTGTTAAATCTTTTTTGTAGGACTGCTAGTAATCTACTGTAATTTTCATTTTTTAATGAACATTTTGGCATTAAAAATATTGTTTGGAATTTAACAAGATTAGACTTTGTCATGAACCCGTTAGTGTAATTTGTATTCTCATCCTTCATTTCGAATGATATTTTCTCCCCCAGGTGAGATTCGTTGATTTCAAATAAAAATAACTTATTAGGCAAAGAGTTAGGCCGATTTTTTGAAAAGGTCAAATCATTTTTTTTATGCATAGGATCAGAATTAAACTTTGCAGGATCATGAACAACATTTAATTTTTCCGTTGTATGTATATGATTATCTAATTCGATTTCGTGTATAAATGTATTGTCGGAAAATAATCTAATGTTAGTTTTTCCCTTGTACCAGTTGAATTCTAGTCCAACGCCTAATATATACTTCATACAGAAGTAATTATTATTTCTTTTTGCGTCCTGACTTCATGTTGGCACACCAGTGATACATCTTTGCCCGTTCACCGCTGGCTTTCTTTGCTTTGCTTCTCAATGATGTGACTGATCCATTGCAACTGGCACCTGACTTCTTGACCCTGCCCGGACGGCTCTTGCCCTTCTTTTTGCCATCCGCAAAGTTCTCATTTGCCCTGTTGTTGCCCACATTCTTGAAACCAAATCTATCGTTTGGGCCCGTGCCTGGTTTGTGTATCAAACCCATGGGCTTGATGCTCTGTGGCATTATTATGAATTCGTATGCCCTCACTTCTTTGCTAGTCCTAGCTTCTTGACGTTCATGTACTCACCGCCTACAGGAACATCCTTGGTTGCGTTCTGTTTTGTGACTATGCCAACTCCAGCGGCCTCTTCTTGCACACTATCACTGAAGGCGTAATCAGTTTCTCCACCAACTGAACTTACATCCACTGTGCCGTGTCTTGCGTCCTTTGTTGGATTACCTTCTTTTAAAACTTTTGCCCAAGTAGACATGTTGATTGCACAATTTTTAACTTGTTCTAGTGTTTGTTCGTCTTTTACAATTTCATCCATTCCTTGTGCTTTAGATTCTATATTACAGCTAGGCGGAATAGTAAAGCCTAAATTTGTTGCGAAGTTGTAGCAGTTTCCATGTATGTGTTGGAATCCGTCCCCACCTCCTGATACCAGTGTACCAAAAACTTTGTTATAGAACGGTTGGAATTTGTTGTCTTTACCCCAACTGTATATTGGATCCAATCTCTGGAACATGGATTGTATGTGAGAGCTGTGTCCACCCCACCATATAGGTGTTGCGAATACGATACCATCACTTTTAAAAATATCCATAATGTATGGTTTAAGCTCGTCGTCTACATCTTTCGTAGCGGCATCGTACTTTAGATCTCTCATGGTTACGATTTCACATTCATCGCCTATTTTTTTAAATGCCAATTGCAACATCTTGCAAACTGCAGAAGTGTTTGACTCCTCATCTGGTTTAAGTGTTCCATTAAAAATTATAAATTTCATTATTTCATTGCCTGTTTAGTTGCTGTAGCATACATCACTGCTTCTGCGTCTTTGCCATATCTCTTCTTGAATCCTGCTTTGTCCTTCTTCATGCCTTTTACATTTTTTTCTCTCTTGCTCTTTTCATTTTTGGTCATGCTTCTACCTGTTGTGCTGTGCTCGCCACCATGTGCCTCTGTCATCTCTTCTGACCTAGCAACTATGACTCCACAAGCAAGTCTGTCACCTGCATTGCCTGTCTTCTTGCTTTCTTCATCTCCACCTTTGCCTAGGTCGTCCTCATCTGAGTGTACGACAAATCCTCTACCTATCACTGAACGTGATCCTATCAGTTCTACCCTCTTTGCTTGTATTGTGAATCTTGCTGTGCCTGAATCGTCCGCTGTGATATTACCAAGATCACCAACATGTCCTTGTGTGATATCTCCGTGTTCGACATTGTCTGGATTGTAATGTCCACCCATAGACTTGCAACCATCTGTCATATCTCCAAATTCGTGTATGTGGAATCCGTGTAGTCCAGGTTCCAATCCTGTTATGGTGCCTTTGATAAGAGTGGCTGTTCCTGGTGCCTGTATAAGCAGTATAGTGCCCTTTACAGCGTCAGAGTGCTCTAATATGCACTGTGCTATCACCGTGTTTGAATCCTCTGTTAACCTGTCTACAGACTCGCACTGGCAGGTCTCTGCTCTGGTCCTGGGACAATTCGTATCTATGTGATTGAATTCCTGTATTCGCATACAGGTATTTATTTTTTAGGCATTGGGTCTTCACCCGTCTGGTTGGGTCTTGCGAACCATAGTTTGAACCATTCGTCTGACCCTCTCTTGATGTTGTGTTTTCTCTCGTATTCTGCTTTGGCTGTGCCTGTGTATGAAAGATTCTCTCCCATTGAATCTTGTGTTGCATGCGGATTGTCATACAATCCTGCTAGTTTCTTTATTCTCTCTAGTTCGTCCATTGCTTGTATTTATTTTTTCAAATCTTCGAATATTTCAAAGTATTTTTTTCGAGCATGGTCGTTGTACTCATACGTTGATTCTGCGATCGTATGTTTGTAGTAGTATTCACTAAATTTTTTAGACTGTGCGTACAAGTGATCTATATTATTCTTATTAGGTATTTTTTTGTCAAGTATTGGCTTTATATAAGTTTTAAAATAATCAAAATGACACAGAGTGCTTGGGTGCATATCAACTTTACTTTGTACTGCCACCAGTGCTTTGTTACCGATCATGTGTTCCCATAATCCTTTTTCGATATTTTGAAAAAATCGATCATGGTTGATAGAAGTAAATATTTTATGGTATATGGGGTTTTCCATGTATTCATCATGATTTGCTGTGTTTTGCTTTAACGCCCTGAGCTCAGAAAGGTCATTATAGAATCCTTGCCACAAGGAGAAATTGTAGTCAATGCCCTTGACCTGCAGATAATTTTGACAATCGTAGATTTCTTCGAGCATCTGGCAATAATTATGGAATTTTGATGTTTTATGATTTGTAACAGATTTGCTGTTCACAAAGGCACTCATAGGTACAAGATTTTTGAACCAACTTCTAGTATCTGATTTCAAATCATTCAAAATATTAATGTTTGTTTCGTTGTTCTTGACATTGTCGCAAATGAAATCGCTGTCAATTCCTTGCACGTGCCTGTCATGACCACTGAACATAATGAACACATGATCGGATTCGTCTATTGTGTAAAGTTTCTTTTTGATTATATTGTTGCCGGACGCACTAAATCCGAGATTGTGTACTTTTACATCGTAGTGTTTTTGTATGTAGTCTGCCCATGTGGGATAAATCCAATTGGTGAAACTGCACCCTATGGTATGTATTTGATACATTATGTACTAGATTAGAAGCTCCAGTCTGTTTCCTGTTGCTTGGTGGGTTTGTGTGCTTTGACTTTCTCTACCTTGCCACCCTTGGCTAAGAATTTCTTCATCTTCTCATCTAATTCTCTTTGTAACTCCGCTGGTGTCTTTGGTATGTCACCTGTTGAGTATGCTCTATTGATCCCGCTGAATTTTCCCATATTCTTCTAGTCCTTTCTGAACTTTGTTTAATTGATCTCTGTTTGCTTGATATAATATTCCGTATCCGCCAGCGGCCTGCCACTTCTGTATGTTGACTGGTCTGTCGTCTATTAGAATGTTGGGTGTGCCTGCCGCTTTGTCCTTGGCATAAGTTTCTTTCCTGCCTGTCACTACGATCTCTGCAGGTGCTTCTATATTGTTTGCAATCCAAACTTTCTTGTATTTGCCTGAGTTCTCATGATCACCTCTCAACGGTGATGTGTTTATTGAGAACGTGCCTCCTGTAAATTTCTTAACTAGGTCTATTAACCCATCTGCTGTGGGGAACTTGGGTAGTGTTGCAAAGAAGTCTGTGCCCGTAATTCTGTCTATGACTTCTTTCTTTAAATCCTTTGACTTGTCTGCGGTCAGTTCTTTCCAGTGTGATACTCCATAAAGTTTTTCCACACCACCGAAGAAATCTGCTAGGACTCCATCCATGTCTAAATATACAACTGGTTTTCCGTCTGCCATACTCTCATTATACAACTTCTTGTTGTTTTCGTCAACTTGCTTACCAAAACGATCCTGTATTCTATCGTACAGCACTTTACCTTTGTCTCCGCCCATTACCATTCTAGAGAATTCGTGTTCCTGTCCCTTCATGGCAAGTTCCCTGGCCTTAGATGCTGAAACCCCTGTAATGTCATCTGCATCTGGATCTCTCTGTCCGGCACTGACAACTTGTATCTCATCAAATGTGTATTCTATGTTGCCAGCTTTGGTTTTCTGTCCATTGTACTGATTCAATAACTTTTGGAATTGCATAACTCTGTCGTCACCAGCAATCATTATAACTCTTGTTCTGCCCTCTGCTTCAAGCACCTTCATCACTTTAATTATGGTGTTTGCTCTGATGTCACCAAATGATAAACTTTTGTCTGATTGGAAATGCTGTCTTAGGTATGATAATTTTGTTGTGAAATCTAATGGATCTTTTTCAGTGCCACCTGTGTGTGATAAGAATACGTAACCCTTGCCGTTGACCTGTTTGGCCATTGACTGTACTTTCTGGATCAACTTCTCATGTCCTATTGTGGGTGGATTAAATCGACCAAAGGCAAAGACTGCTGTTGAACGATCGTCTTCCTTAAGAAACAGTTCCCGGAGATGCATCGTATTCGCCTTGCTTTATGTTTTCTAATTCTCTATCTGATATTACCTGTGCCACTTGCTGTCTGGTCTCTTTTGGAAACATGTCTTTAACATCCTCACTATCGGTTCCGAATTCTTTAACGTATTCCTTTGCGGCATCGTCCACGAGGTACATCCATAAGGTCTGTGCCTTCTCGTGATCATACACGTTTTTGGCCAGTTTCCTCTTGATGTTTGATATGATTGGCATGAAACGTCTACGATACAGGTCCTCATTGTTCATGATGTAGGTGTCTAGCTCGTTTACTGCGTCCGAGTCTATGTTCTCTGTGATAAATTGTGATGCTCTCATACAAGCATATTTATTAGTAAAGGTTCTCTAAAAGCCACATGTAGAACGGTGATGTGAATTTGAATTCCCATATCCCATTGTGCCCTATGCTAGTGACGTTTTTGAATGATTCCGGTAATTCCACACCTGCTTGTCTCTGTTGTGTGGCCCATGGTTCTGGATACTCTGGTGTGTATACGCCTGAAAATATCAATGAACCTAGGTCGATCTCATCGACCTCTATGCTTTTGATGTGTAGCAGTTGATCTTTAAGTAGGTCTCCTTTATCGTTGATCACGGTCTGGTTCTTATCCTTGCCTGATCTTTTGATCACGAGGTTGTATTCCTTGCCCTCATCCATATCGATTTCAAACTCTATCACGTTGGGTTTTCCTTCCGTGCCTGTGATGTCACCCTTAAAATGACTCTCGTCTCCAGTCAGGATCTCCGCATGCGGTGGTCGATCCCACACGGTGGCGTGTAGTTGCAGTTTAAATTTTATTTTTTCGGTTGCCATTCAAATTCCAGACCTGCTGTGTGTCCTGTGTACGGTATATTTACGTCATCCCTAAACATCTCAATGAATAACTGAGTACCCGGCACTAGCACCTTCATGTATTTGTCTGTACGTTCCAACACTTCTGCTTCTTTGGTCCTGTCGTTATTGGTGCAGGTTATTTGGATCAAACTCATTAGAGTATCACCCCAATAACATATCCACCTAATAAAAATGCTAGTATGTATTTTGTCCAGGATGTCCAAGATCGTTCAACCTTGTATCCGTTCTCCTTGAGGCACATAACATGTGCGTCTATTGATTCTGCGGTCACTTTAATGTCTACTGTTTGTATGTCTTCTATATCATTATCTGTCATAGTTTAATTGTACTATACTATTGGTATTTGTCAACCTAGTTGGTCTTTAAAAGACCTACTGTCTATGCGACTTTTATGAATTTAGTAGTATTGAGTTTACAGTTCCGGCAGTCAACAACTGTGTCTTGCTTCTTACCCAAACATAGTTGCCTGTGAAGTTAGCACTTGAAGTTACTGTACTGGTGTCTGAAGTGAATGTTGTTCCTGATATGTCAAACCAATCATCTTCCGTGGGTGTTGTTGCTAGGGTGCCCTGCATCTTGATTGTTGCATTTGCGTTGAATGAAGTAGTGACCTGGTATGCAACTGTGTGTACACCATCTGGTTGTGAGTAGTAACCATCACCTTTGGCCTTGTCCGAAACAAATCCTACGTGATCCAATGTAACGGATGTGGATCCATCTGAATTTTCTGATGTCACTGCTTCCGAAACAGTAATTTCCAGTGTTGATACAACTGTGCTCACGGTGAATGTTGAGTTGTTGCTTGTTGTGCCTGTCACAGTTATCAGATCTCCCACTGCAAGTTTACCAGATCCAGTTAATGTTGTGCTGGTTGCTTTGATAGTGTATATTCCACTGGTTGCAGTGAAGCTGATATCACTACCTGTGATACTGGTCAGGTGTGATTTACTTGATATTAATGTTGTGCTTGTCTGTGCCATCGTTGTATTTATTCAGTACTACGTCTCTTGAATCTTGCAGTTTTTGGACCTAGCCCGTACACAGCGGCCAGTTCGTTTGGTTCCTGCCCGTCAACAGTTAACACATTCAAATATTTAATTTTGTATGCTTTACCGTCTGATTCACCTAGTTCCTCACAGATGCAGTCGTCTTCGTTCACCTTCTTGACTCTTAACAGGCTCCTCTTTATCACAGGCTCGCCAAACCAATTCTTTTGTATCATGCTCTCAACGATCGACTGACTGTTGAATATACCTTTATCTCGTAGTTTCTTTATTGCTTCCATTTTTTTACCTCGACAAATTTAATTACTTTGTCTATTCCTTTCTGTGCTATCATGTATATTGGTGTTAAAAACTTTTCATCTTGTACGTAGAAGTATCCATGATAACAGTGTGGAGACCTGTCTTCTAGGAAGTCTAGTACGAACTTGTTAGTGATCAGGCAGTGATCAATATTTCTTTCAATGAATTCACATAGTGCATGTCTTTCTGTTTCATTGATGTGTTTATGTACGTCCTTCTTAAGATGCACTTGGTACTGGTACTTGCCATGCGGTAGTCTGTCACATCCTACTGTGTTCTTGTCCAGCAGACCAAACTTTGGATCTACAACTTCGGTTTTAATATGGTAATCTGTGAATGACCCTATCAGATCCTCTGACATGCTTTCGTTTGTGTAGAATATCGCTTTCTTGTCCTGCATACGGAATCTCATGCTGTCCCTGTGTCGCATTATGAAGTCTGCCAAGTAGTTCATGTCAGGTGCATCGGGATATTCTTTTTTAATCCACGTCAATTGTTTGTCGGTTGTGGGATAGAACATCAAACTTCCTGGCATCTTAAATATCGTCTTATAACGATACTTGCCGTAGTACAACTTATTATGATGTTTTCTCATCGGATACTTTTGGTTTCACTGTTTCTAACACTTTAGGTTCTTTCTTTGCCTTAAAGTTCACTGTTAATTTAGGAACAACATCATCTGACAATCCTACTTCTACCATTCCGCCTTCATTCAGTTCGCCAAAGAGAATCATCTTAGATAACGGATTCTTGATCTCTTCGTCTATGATTCTCTGCAACGGTCTTGCACCCAGTTTGGCATCGAATCCTTTCTTGACCAAGTAGTCAAGTGCCGGATCTGTCGCATTTACTTCAACATCTTTCTCCATGGTCATTGTGTTCAGCTCTTGCAAGAACTTTTTGACTATAGACTTCATTGTTTTCTCACCTAGCTTATCAAATTTGATTACTGCGTCTAGTCTGTTCCTGAACTCTGGTGGGAAGAACTTCTTAAGTGCCTTGTCGTCTTCACCTGTTCTCTCACTCTTACCAAATCCTATGTTATTTCTCTCCATGTCCTCTGCACCTAGGTTTGAAGTCATTATAAGTGTGATGTTTCTGCAGTCAGCTTTCTTGCCATTGGATCCTGTTACTGTTCCATAGTCCATTACCTGTAGCAACATGTTAGACACATCTCTATGTGCTTTCTCTATCTCATCAAACAGCACGACTGCATGTGGATTCTTCTCAACCTCATTGATGAACATACCGCCACCCATGTTAGAATCTTCATAGCCTACATAGCCTGGAGGAGATCCTATCAGTTTTGATATCGAATGTTTCTCTTGATACTCAGACATATCAAATCTAACCAGTTCCACTCCCAGTGTTTTCGCTAGTGTTCTAGCAGTCTCAGTCTTACCACACCCTGTTGGTCCTAGGAATAGGAATGATCCAACTGGTTTGTTAAGATTTTTAAGTCCTGCCCTTGCAATCAGTATCTTGTCTGTAATTGTGTTGATTGCCTTGTCCTGACCAAACACCTGCAGTTTCATCTTCTCTTCCAGTGTTTTCAGATTACTCGCTTGTTTCTGAGATAATTGCTCTATGCTTATCCCGGTCATCACTGATATCTCGTGTATGATCTCTTCATGGTCTATAATACCGTCCTTGACCCCGTTGAGTCTCAGTCTTGCACAAGCAACATCTATTACATCAATTGCTTTATCTGGAAGTTTCTTGTCTGCTATGAACTTCATCGAGTAATCGACTGCGTCTTCGCAAGCTTCGTCTGTTATAGTACATCCATGATGGTCTTCGTAATACTGCTTGACACCTTTTAATATCTTGATTGATGTTTCCTTAGAAGGTTCTCCGACTTGGAGTCTCTGGAATCTTCTCATCAGTGCTCTGTCCTTCTCAAAATACTTTCTGTATTCTTCCCAAGTAGTAGAAGCGACAACCTTGATTGATCCTTTTAGCAGTGCAGGTTTAAGCATGTTTGCCATGTCCATACTATTACCTTGCCCTGTTGCTCCGGCACCCACTATCATGTGTGCTTCGTCAATGAACAATATCGTCTTGCCTTTCTGGTCCAGGGCATTCACAATCATTTTCAATCTCTCCTCGAAGTCACCTCTGAATTTAGATCCTGCAATCAATGAGTTTACATCTAAACTGAATACAATGTGATCTTTCAAGTACTCGGGTATATCCGATTTGTTTTTTGCAATTCTCCTAGCAAGTCCTTCTACAACTGCTGTCTTACCAACACCTGGGTCACCTACTATTAATACATTGTTTTTATTTCTTCTCGCAAGTATCTGTTTGAGATTATTTGTTTCTTCTTCTCTGCCAATCACCGGATCGATCTTCTTGTCGAGGTACTTCTGATTCAAGTTCTCACAGTAGCTCTTTAGGATCCTATCTGCTTGATTGGGTCTCAATTTTTGTTCACTGCCAACCTGTGCTGGTCCTCCCATTGAAGCCATTCCTTCATCAAGTATGGTCTCTGTGGATACTAGATCCATTAGATCCTGTTTATCAACTTTGTGTTTCTTGAGAAAAAACGCACCGTAACTTTTTTTCTCTGCAAATATGCTGATCAGTATGTCAATCGACGTCACATCCTGTCTGCCCTGGAATAGTGCTTGTGTGAATGCCCTGTTCATTAGTCTCTCTAGCGATGCAGTCTTTCTCGGAACTACTGGGTTTTTACCCTTGGACACTATGTCATTGCACTTGGTGTCAAGATAATCTTGTATGTCCTTGATTAACGCACCAACATTGATCTTGAATTCTGTCAGTGTAGTTCCTATTACTGTGTCTTTAACTAGTGAAAGGAGAACGTGTTCTATGGTCACATACTCGTGTTTCCTCTGCTCTGCCTCTTTAACTGCATCTTCGAATATTTTTTCTAGTCCTTCATTTGCTTCTAACATTCCCACTCCAATCTATTGTTCCTTGTTGTATTTTTATAAATGTTGCTATGTCTTTTTTGTCCCATTCTAGTTCCTGCTGTATTGCTTGGATTAATCTCTCCACATCCTTTTGAATTTTTGTAGATCTCTTGTAATTTCCACTTAATACTTTCCATACCTTAGTTTCCTTTGGTCTTTTTATTTTCTTGCCATTTGCCATCGTAGTTTAGATACCCTTTTGTTAAACGTAATACCGTCAAGGTGATCAAGTTCGTGCTGGAAACATTTTGACTCCATTCCGTTGAGCTTTGCAAATCTTGTTTTACCTTGTGTTGTTTCATATTGTACTTCGATAACTTTTGGTCTTTCTACTTTAACAAAGATGTCCTTGAAACTTAGACACCCTTCCACATCAATGATCAGTTCTGTACCAAAATTTATCACCTGTGGATTCCAAATTATAGCATGATTTTGAAATGTGTCAAATGAGTCGTGCCCTATTGCAAAGAATCTTTTGGTAATTCCTATCTGGTTTGCGGCCAATCCCATGCCACGTTCTTCTAGCATAAGTTTGATCATGTCAGATTCAAATCGTTCAACATCATTATATCCTTGTATGCTGTCTGTTTTGGTCCATGATGTGCTGGTTTGTAACAGGGTCTCGTGTGGGTATTGGAATACTTGTATCATTTGATCACCTCTATGTCCGATTCCGTTTCTATCACAACTCTCGCACCACAGCTCAGTATGGGTTTGTCGTTGCCTCCGTATATCATACGGCTTGGTCCTTTGATCTCTACCTCATGGCAGTATGTGTTTGTTGATCCTTGTTTTATTGTTATCACAGGATCGTTGGCATTGTTCTTCTTGTTTGCTCTGATCACGTGTTGATTAACGTGTATGTATTTCTTTTTTGTTCTCATTATAGATCCTTTATCTTCTTTAGGTCTGCTGTTGATAGTTGTGGTATCAGTACCAACACCCTAATATAAAGATTTCCTCTAATATTTAATGTCCTATGTACCGGCATTCCTCTACCTTTCACACTTAACAATGTTCCGTGCTGTGTGCCCGCAGGTACCTTGACTGTTATCACACTGTCCTCCAGTGTCTTTAATTTCAACTCATGTCCCCTTATAGCCTGGAAACAGTTGATGGTCTTGTCAGTGTATAGATCATTGATTTTCCTTGTGTACCCATCTGAATCCAACACACTCATCTGCACCAGTAGATCACCACGCAGTATATTTTTTATTGAATCATCACCCATGCCAGCAAACTTAAATGTGACTCCGTGTTGCACACCTGCTGGTATTTTTACTGTTGCAAATTCATCTCTGCCCGATGGTAGTCTGTAGTTAATAGTCTTCTCGTTGTTCATCATGGCTTCTTTGATCGATATAGCCATCCTAACTTGTACATTTTTATTTGCCTGGGGATTTGATCGGAAAGTCCTTGTCCTAGAACCTGGATTCCCTTGGAAGTTGAATCGCCCATTAAAGTCCATGTCTCCGCCTTGCTGAAATCCTGAGAAAAAGTCTCCGAATATGTCTTCATTGAAGAATGGATGTTGTCCCTGCCCTCTCTGCCTAGAGCCACCAAACTTTCGCATGGAGTCGTAGTCGTGTCGCTTCTGTGAATCTTTTAAGGTATCGTGGGCTTCGTTGGCTTCTTTGAATATAGCTTCGTTACCACCCCTGTCTGGGTGTTCTTTCTTGGCTATGTCTTTAAATGCTTTCTTTATCTGCTCATTGGTAGCAGTCTCACCTACACCTAGGATCTTGTAATAATCTTTCATTAACTATATTGTATAGCAGATTGACGATTTGTCAACGGTTGGTATTATTTCTTGATGTCTGTTTTCTTGCCGTTTACGTAAAGGCCAAACCAGGCCGCACCCGCACCAACTACAACTGAAACGAATCCAGCTTGTGCGTTGTTTGGGTTCTCTAACATCATGAACCATTGCATTGTGTTGTAGAACACTAGACCATACAGTCCCATCATTATTCTCGGAACTGTTCTCCAGTTTGATAGGAACTGCGGTAATTCGTCTCTCATGAATACCCAAATAATCTTGATCAATACCCAACCATCCTTAGCACCTTTTTTGACTACATTGTCGTTTTTTACAATTAGTTTGTCTTCTTTTAATTGCTCAGCCATTATTTTAAACCTTTAATTTTTGCGTTTCTTTTTCTGTGACCATTCCATGCAACAAATCCACCTGCTCTCAATGACCAGTATGCTAGGTAGTTCATGGTGTAGAAACCATTTACGTTACAGTTGATGTCTCTGAATATTTGATCTGCTTTTTTTTGATTAAGCTCACCCATTGTTTCTTTTTTGTTTTTCTTCAATAGTGTCGTGTACTTGTATGCATAGTCATGTACCAGTCCGCCTACTAATAAGACTCCAACTGGTGAGAAGAATGCTCTTAGGAATTTTGGAATACTTGCACCATCAAAATGGAAACCTGCTGGAATGATATAGTTCTCACCATCTATTGTGTAGTGCCAGTCCTTTGTTATCTCCCAGTTCCTTGTGCCTAGCAACCAAGTGATTATGCCTTTCCAGAACCCATGTCCCTTTGTGTCTAGTTTCAAAGGTTGTAAGTGTGGTAGTTCTTTAAAATTAAATTTTAATTTTACTTTGCCGTAGTTGTCGTCAAAATGATTGATTACTGCCGCTACTAATATCACAGCGATCAAGATCGTCCATTGCCAAAATTTTAATGCTAATGCTACTATGTCTAATTCCATATTTTATTCCTCGTTTAATGTACGTATTTATTCAATGGCTCCTTTTACAACGCCCTCGGCAACCAATCTCTTCCTGTTCTTCATGTGTTGTTTCTGTGTGTCTGCTTTCGCACCACCAAAGTATGGTACCGCGTGTCCGGACTTGCACATGATCTCTGTCACTTGTTTGCCCTCTATTATGAAATCTCCCAGCACTCTGCCGAACTTGCCCTTCATGTCCTCACCTTTCTTGCTGATGGTGGTCTGCAACACGGGGTTGGGTCCTAACAATGATTTCAGTTTGGCTTTCGCCGCCAACCCAAATTTCTTCTCAATCTTATCTCTGGTTCTTGATTCTGGTGTGTCTATGCCCATTATTCTCACACGTTCATTCATCTGCCAGATCCCAAAACCCAGGTCGATGTCAACGTCTACTGTGTCTCCGTCTACCACTCTTCTTAATTTACATCTGTATGTCCACATAATTTACCTTTTCTTTTTCTTTTTCTTAAAGGGATTTGATGGTTTTTTTATTTTTTTGAATGGAGCCGCGATTGCGTTACCTGCCGCCTTGCAGGCATTTGCCGCTGGTCTCGTGTCAA
>Ga0307488_10001799_pt1 | contig 18005 bp, 24 predicted proteins | sample SB02metaG_FD_202248 | JGI IMG/M metagenome (GOLD analysis project Ga0307488, IMG submission 202248) | Sea-ice brine microbial communities from Beaufort Sea near Barrow, Alaska, United States - SB 0.2 | ecosystem: Environmental > Aquatic > Marine > Coastal | place: USA: Alaska | collected... | reverse complement strand
TAACCTTAACGCTTATGTCGCCATTTGGTTTAGCGTCATACGCAGGTTCAGGGCTTTCTACCCATACCGCTGCTTTAGGGTTACTGCTATTTGACATCGCTGCCAGCTGCGCTTTTAAATCGCTTTGGGGTTCTGCGTTTGTAAACTGTGTGTCGCCGCCAGAGAAACTTTCCTCGTTTGCAGTAATGTCAGTAATCGCTTGTTTACCCTGCTCCAGCAGCTCTCTCGACTTTTGCTTTACTGAATCAGGGATACTTACGTTTCTAAGTTCACGGACACCGCCAGCGGCAGTAGAACCTGCACCTGAGAAAGCACCGCCCCCAAAGAACGCGGCAAATGCCGACTCGCCTAAACGCATCTGAGCATCTTGTGCCGTGAAATTTTCGTCCATTTGAGCACGGTTGAGTACCGACAAACCTTCTTGAGCTACCTCAGTGGACGCTTCAATTGCGCCGCCGCGTAGGAAGCCTGTACCTAAGTCTTGCGCCAACCTACCCATTACTGTTTTGGCGTTACCGCCAGACATCTTCTTGGCTCGGTTACCGATCAGTTTGAGTAGGGCTACTTCGCCGCCAACTCCGATAACTGCTTGTGGCACACCGATTGCCGCCGCCCGAAAAGCGACCATTGGGTCATTCGGATCTTCACCAGAGTCTATTGCCTCAGAGAAATTTGAACCTGACATAGGTGCAAACTCGGAAGCACCTGCGCCTGCATAAGCTCCGTACCTAGCTCGTTTAGCTAAGTTCCAAGTGGCATTAGCTATATCTTTTTCATCGGGTGTGGCTATGCCTTTGGCGGTTTTTTCAAGCGAGTCTTTTACAATACGTTTCGCAGCAAGCTTGCTGCCTTCTGCCGCTATCTTCGTGCCGACACCGGCTGCTGCGCCAAAGCCTGCACTTAGAACCGAGGAAAGAGCGAAAGGAACTAGCTGTCCCGTACCCTTTGAAACTTGCGTGATAAAGCCATCAAAAGTTGGTTCATCTATAAATTCGTCGAACTGCTCAAGCCCTGCTACAGCATCAGCAGCAAAACCTTCTTTCGCTTGGGCGATTGCTACATTCCGAGAAACGCCTTCTTCGTCACCTACCAAACTATTGCCCAGCGCTTGGAAGTAGCTAAGGTCAGCTGCTAAACCTTCGGCACCAGACTGCATACCTTTTTGAAAGGTCTCGCCTATAGAGTAAGACCTGTTGCCTTTTGCGTCCTCTAGCTCAGCTGGTTCTGGAACCTCTAACTGAGGGTTTTCAAGCCGGTTGATGTAGTCTTGTAATGGATCAACAGCCACTTAGTTTCGCGCCTTTGCCGTATTTTCTTCAGCGATCTTGAAAATCTCTAGTGCAAGCTCTTGATTAGCTTTGGTTAGCGTACTCACAGGGATACCGGCCCCGACATTTTTCATCTCACCCATAGAGTCTGGCTCTTGGTAGAAAATATTGACCCCATCGGTCGTTATGTTGTCTAGCGTTTTTCTTGCAGCGCCACTTACGTTTTCTCTAAACATTTCTGTAAAGTACTCAAACCCAGTGCCGCCGTCATTAGCTAGACTCTGGATAGCTAAACTTAACGCTTGGTTCTTCGCCTCTTCGTAAACCAACTTAGCTTTATCGTTTTTAGCTGTAGTCGCCTTTATATCAAGTGGGCCTATTATTCTCCGCATAATGGTTCTGGCAGTAGCAGCATTGCCGACAAATTCCGCCCCGTTCTCTCCGTAAGCACTATTAAATATGGCGCTCATTGCGGTATCTACATCTTCTACAGCCTGTATTACATTTGCGTCAGCATCATTGCGAAGACCATCTATAAATTTCTGATAGTTAAGATTCGCGTTGAAAGCGGAGATGTTAGAGCTTCTTGCGCTATTTGCTGCGGAATTATATTGGCTTTCAATAGTGCTAGCCTGAGTTGTATCTACTGACCTTTTTCCAGTTTCGCCTAAGTTTCTAATCTCACCTTCTAACCTGTTATCGATAGTAGGGTTTGTGTTGAATAGCCTCATAAACGCTAGAGCGGTCATACGCTCTATATCTGTAATATCTGCTTGGTACAGGTCTTCTATTGTCTCGATACCGCTACTCTTGAGAGCTTTAGCAACCGCCACACCCTCTTCTTGAGTTGCTGTAATACTACCGTCCGCGATACCTGCGTTGATTTCATTACCTGACTTACCTTCAAGCTGGTTTGAAACCGCACCAGAGGCAGTAGCTACCGCAGATGGCTTGACTGTTGCCGCATCGGGTGTCCCAGAAATCTCTTGCTCAAGGGCTTCCTTGCGCTTTTGCTGCGTGGGGGTTAGCTCATCCATTTTATTAAAGCGGTCTAACTGTTTCTGCTTTGCCGCTTTCTTGTAGTCTGGGTCTTTGTCATACGCAGTGAAAGCTTCACTTAAATCTTCACCGCTAATTGGCTCATCAAGCTCTGCTATTCTCTCCGAAACCTTGCGTTGATTTGTATTAAAGTCTGGGTATTCAGCTTCCCTGCCAAAACTAGCCCCCATCATTCTACCTAACCTAGTTTGGCCTACGCCTTCTCGTATTGAATCTACAATATTGTAAGGCGCGATAGCCGCATCTGCCCCAAACGCTCCAATCCTTCCTCCTATTGATAACCCCCCTGATTTAGCGGAACGAATGTCTTGTATTTTTTGTAGCATCTCAGCTTTTGCTTCGGGTGTAGCAGCTGCGAATTGTTCTGGCGTTATACCAAGGCTGTCTACCTCTTCTAGCGTAATCGGCCCATCATATGGAGCAGACAGAGTTGGACCAGTTTCGGTCTCAGTGTTTGTTGCTCCTCCCGTAATCGAATCAGCTACGGCTATAACTTCTTCAGCCGCTTCAAGCCGTTCTTCATCAGTTTCAGCTTCAGAGATGGCCGCAATCGCATCTCTTTGCATATCAGAGCCACCAGCTTCTTTACTCTTTTGGAGCGCCTGTCTTTCAAGATCGATTAGATCCATTTGTGCGCCGTAGGCACTAAATCTGTCTCTGGCATCTGCTCCAAGACCACTAATAATACTGGTTCTGTAGAGGGTGTTTGCTATCTTTCCCAACCTACCAGCCTCTAGCATTATCACTTCGCCATTGGCTTCTGGATCTGCTGGGGATGAACCTACACCGATTTCACCTTTGCTATTCTTAGTCCTGACGGCTATCCCACCGCCTTCTATAACATCAAAGCCTATAGCTTCTACGCCTTCGGCAAACGTGTCGCTCATATTTAGGATTTCTAACCCTAGCTTCGTAATCGCGCCGTCACCACTTTGGATGCCCTGACGGAATGCGTCTCCTTTTAGGTTATAAGCATTTTTAGGGTCTATAAGTTCCGATGTCTGGAGCCTAGATAGCATAGCTGCACTTGCGTCTGCGCTTGCGGCTATACCACTTTTTCTATTTGTCTCTTTGTTATTAAGCTTAGATTGATCTAGGTTATCTTTCTGTTGTTCACGCTGAATTGTAAAAAGATCAGCTCTATCGTCTTCCTGCGCTTGAGCACGAATGTTTTGCTCTTCAGCGCGACGGTTGTTATCCGCTCTTATCTTTGCGGCATCTACTTGATCAAAAAAACCTGTTGAACTGGGCTTTAAAAAGCCTTCCATGAGTGACATAGCGAGTCCCTATAAAAAGAATGCAGCCATGATCGCTGCCGAACCTAAAGTTCCGATGGTGGAATATGTTTGCGCTTTCGACTGAGCCTTCGCATTGTCATACGCTTGGCCTCGTGCATTAGCGTTAGCAGCCTCGCTGCCCAACTGAGACAACGACGACCTGTTCACGCCTTGCCCAATGTTTATAAGATCAGACATCAATGCCTGATTGTTTTCGCGCTGCGCAATACGTGCGTCTGATACAGCTTGAATCCCGCCCAACGTACTTTGACGCTGTAGCCCACGCTCTTGCTGTTGCAGTTGAGCAGGTGTTAGATTCGCCCCAAAGCGAGAAACATTACGCGCTGATGACTGGCGCACGGCTTCTGGGGCAGCAGCCGAGTCTTCTCTCGCAGCGTCAATCAAGCTGGTATCGTTTTGCGCTTTGTCGAGCAACTGCTCTTCATAAGGTCGATAGTTACCTACGTAATCCACATAATCTTGGCGAGTGATTCCTGCGTAAGTAGCTTCTGGGTCAGTGACACTAGGTATACCAGCCATTGAATTTTGGTTGTAGTAACCTACGCGAGGTATTTCCATATCTAGTACCCCGCCTTTTGAGCGTAATCAACAGCCCTCAAACCGTCTCCGATAACACCGGCGAGCTGACTGTCGCTCGTACCTGCGTAGCCAGTAACTGCCGCTTTTGCCATTTTTCCTACCGCTTTCATCTTAGCGCCGCGTACTAAATTGTTATTCTTCGCCTTGTTTAATGCGTCACTTGTTGCGAGCCTTGATGCTTGGGCCATGCCTGATTGCGCATCAGCTGCTTGCCCACGAGCTGTGCCTAAGACACCTGTTTGCATAGTGTTCTTTATCTTCCCTGCGCTTTTTTCTGCTATGCCCATCTGTCCTGTAAGTGCATTAGCGGCAAGCCCAGATCTCTCCGTAGCCTGAGTATCTGCAAAAGTGGTGCCTTTCGTCAGTGCCTGCATAGTGTCAGCGTTTGCGCGGCTACGAAGCTGCCTTCTGTTATCGTCAGAGAAAGATTGGTCGCGCATGTTTTGTAATAGAGGATCATATTTCTGCTTGAAATAATCCCGTTCTGCTTTAGCTACACCCGCAGATGTCTTCTCTGCTTCGCTTGCTTGATAGTCGCTCTTCTTTGGCTTGCTACCCATCTCTACACCTCTAATCGATACACTACGGTGTCTACTTGCCACCCAGCGCTTACTAAAATTTGTCTCATCTCAGGAAGCGGAGTTCTTACTTCTACGGCTTCCCAACCCATGTCTCTGGCTACCTTTTGAAAGAAGGGGTAGTACATAAGTACGTTCTTGTTCCCACGCTTATGAGACCAAGCCAACCAAATCAAAAGCGTTTTCTTGCCTGTAAACTCGTCTACCTCAGTAGTAGAAATTACAAATCCTTCTGGGGCTTTCCAGTAAACCGCTTCGCCAGATACCACTGCCGCGTAAACATCTTCTGCTCTAAAAGATAATTGCGGGTAATCCTGTATAAGCCTCTGTATAGCAACACCGACGCTATCCCAGTCTTGACGAATATCACCAACAACTGGTTCAGGCGCTCTTTCATCATCTCTTTGAGTACCCAGTATTCGTAATCCTGTAGATGCCGCCTGCTCCGCCATACCTAACCTTCCTAGCTACTCTTGTTTCTTTTTGTAATGCGCGCCCTTCTGCAACCGCCAAGCCTTCTAAGAACAAAGACCCGTATACTTGCGCGCCTGGGTAATCTGTCCATTCACGTCCGGGGATACGAAGTAATCGATACAGCGCACCATTTACTATGGTGTCGCGGTAATCATTCATTACATCGTCGTCGCATGAACTAGACTTATAAGTAGGCTTGAGCACGACGCGCATCAGTATACTGTCAATTTCGGTTGCACTCGGAACGGGTACTAAATGGAACAAAGAGGGTGACTGTTTTACAAAGTACTCTGGTGTACCTTGATACCCTTCTAGCCGCCACTTAGGTTTACGTTGCTCAATCAAAGCTGTAGTTGAAGCCTCAAGATCTACACCGTTATAAGTAACCCAAATGATTTCATGAACCGTTGTACCTGAAGGTGCTTCTAGGTCGTACTCATACAGGTTCTTTACGGTTGTAATTGGGTCTAGCTCAGCTTGATATACTTTTGACTTCTCGCACAGCTCGATTACAGCCGCACGGATATTTTGCTCAATGAGCGTATCTGTGCAACTCGGCACCATTGGGATGATCTCGGATAAAAGCGACTCGTAAGAAGCCATTTATTAACCTCGCATCTGCTGAGGTGGCACAGTGGTCTGTCTACCCATATCAGTATTAGGTGAGGTAACCGCGTCAATCTGACCTTTGCCGGTAACTGAGGCTATAAATAAATTGTAGTGAGTAGTGGCTCGCTGATTATTACCTGCGTACTCAGCGTCCTTCGTATAAGCGCGGAACAGGACATAGTCCGTCACCGCATTTGCGAAGATGTCAGGGATACTTAAATTGCCGCTTTGTGCCACAGTTGTGGGGTTAGCAGAGTAGATAATCTCTACGTATGAGTTACCGGCAACGCCGGGATAGACGTAAAAGTTACGTGGGTTCTGCTCATCATAGATATAGTGCTTTATAACAGCAGTATGTGCAGCGTCACCCGATACAGTTGGGTCATGCCAATCTGGTGTTTGAGCGTCAAGTATCTCGCGGGATACAAGCCGCACAGATCGTTTCCCTGTGCCGCCAGAAGCCGCAGACATGTTTCGCACTACGCGTAGTAGTCTATTACCCGCCGACGGAATATCCTGCTTCGTTCCTGTAGCTAAAGTTACTGTTGTATTTACGGCGCTTGCGTCTGGTTTGATCAAAGCAATCTCGCGCTGCGCATCGTTTACAAACAAAACTAATTCAGTAACAACGGGCCATCGAATGCCGGTAGTGTCTTGAAGTATTGTCTGAGCGCGATCAATAACGCTCTGTACAGTAACTGTCATATCAGCCTCTAACTATTGAGGGCTTCTTCCCAAGCTGCTTCGCGCTCGCTGGTAGAAACCGTGCGGCCTATGGCCTTATTGACGACGTTAGCCTTTGGACTACCATCCGTTTTAAAGTTAACTGGATCACCTCCTTCTATAAGAGCTTCCATAACTGAAACCAGCTCTGCTGATGGGATGTCTTCTTCTGGGGGTATATCTTCCCCGTAGTAAGTACCTCTACTTTCGGCAGATTCTTCAACAGGTTGCTCTTCTACAACCTCGTCTGTTTTGCTTTCGGGCACCAACTTAGCGCCCATCTGCATTGCAATTAATCCTATTTCGTCAGCACACTCGACTGGTTCATTTGCAGTAAGTACAAACACGCCGCCTGACAGAGTGGCTACCCGAATATCTTCTTTAGAAACAACCTTCATGGTTTACCTTTTATTTAGTTGAATATTTCTTGCCGTTCCAAGTGAACGTCTTCTGACCAGCTTTCTTAGCCGATGCATACTTAGATCTAAAACTTTGGGCTGCTGTACTGCCTTTAGCGAAAGTTTTGTACTCACCGCCTTTTGTCTTTTTACTGCCTGTGACCTTACTCGCAGAAGCCGCAACATTCTCTTTAGCGGCTGTTTTCTCACGTAGCTCCGCCTTTGTTGGGGTCTTTATAGAAGTCTTAGATGCTGTAGCCTTTGACCTACCAGTAGGTGTTTTTTCCACGCTTGCGTAAGCTGAAGCAGATGGGCGGCTTCTTGTGGAAGCTTTTGCTGCTGCTCTGCGAGCTGCTGGGCTATTGGAACCCGCTTTACGTTGGGCCGCAGTTTGCTTTTTAACTGCTTTATCTTTTCTTCTTCTACCGAACATCTAACTCTCCAAAAAAAGACCCCCTCCTGAGAGGGGGCCAAACCGCTTATACAGCGGTATCGAGCGCGATTACACCGAAGTCCTGTACATTGCCACTTATGTCGCTGTTGTACTTAGGCTTACGTAAACCGAAGATCTTACCGATAGAAATACCAGCTTGGTTTGAGTAGTCGAAAGTATCTTCAACAATCTCAGGGTTGCCAATATCAGCCATCGCTAGAGATTGTGCGCCACAGAACAATGCACGAGCACCGTCTACGTTTGCACCAGCGCCCCACTTGTAGCCAGCAGCACCAGCGTTACCAGATGCACCACTTGTAGCGCCTGATGTGTTAAACACATGGCGGAACTCGTGGATCATCACGCCGTCTACCATCAAGCTGCTTGAACCTGAGAACAGGCTGTTAGCTTGACCGCGAACACCAGCGTTACGCACGTTGGCTAGGAATGAAGCGTCTAACTTCAAAGCAGCCATTTGCTGAGGTGTTACAAACATGTGGAACACTTCTTCGTTACCAGCACCACGTAAACCACGGATGTAGTTGTCTTTGGCGAAGGCTTTCAAGTTGACGATACACTCGTAAGAGATCTTATCGGCAGCAGCAACAGCGTTAGTTGCGCCAGCTACCAAACCGTCAGTCGCATCCCAGCGACGGTGACGAGCACTAGTAGGAGCAGAAACGTCTGAAGCAAACTCAAGGTCTACTAGTTCGTGACCAGCAGTTCCAGAAGTAGCTCTCAAGGCACCGTTTGTTTTGTTTGTGTAAGCAACACCAGACAGTGTTAAGAACGCCAACTGATCCATACGGTCAGCCATTGCATATGCAAGTGCGTCACGAGATTGCTCACGGAAGTTAACAACAGTCTTCTGGTCGGTCATACGTCCAGCAATGCGGTTAGCAAAGCGTAGTTGATCCAACTCGATGGTGATGTCGTAGGCGCGTAGCGCTTCTTCATTACCTTCTAGGGTGTTGTCACCAGTGATACCGTCACCAGTCATGTCAGCAAGCAAAGTGATGTTTGCCTTAGTACCTTTCTGGCTCTTGGTTAGTTCAGTAATACGTTGAACCATTGCGTTCTGACCAGATCCTGCGAACTGGTTGATGAAAGACATGTTACGTGCAACTTTCCAAAAGTCACGGCTCCAAGCCTGTAGTTGATCGCCTGAAAGCGTTCCGAAGTTCGTTAAAGCCATTTTGGCCTCCAATAATAGACATATAAGTTTTGTTAGTGCATAGGCACTATTCATATAGCCGACTTCTGGAGCGGCTAGACCGTTCCCCGTATCGTGAGGCGACGAACTAGCGCTTATTAACGAGGGGCGACCTCGGAAGGTTTTACGCCTTTACAGGCGGTTTACGTTTTTAGCGTGTACGACACGAACCAATCTCGCATGGTCTGGCGATTAGTGAATATTAGCATTAGTACTAAAAGTAGCAAGCTTATTTTTGCTACCATTTTTCGCGGTTTGCCCAATATGCTGCGGACATCTTGCCTTTGGCAATGTTCTTTCCATGCCTAGATTTAAAGCTTTTACGTTTTGCTTTCATCTTGTCTGACTCACCAGCCTTTGGCTTACCAGCGGTACTTGCGCCCTGCTCACCAAACCGAATTGTCTTTATCTTTTCCCCTTCTTTAGCCACAACAATATGTGACTTCTTAGGGTGGCTAGGTGTCCGCTTTGGCTTATTAAAACCAGAGACACCTGCTCTGGCTAACCTTGGATCTTTACCCGTCATTCTTTACCTCTTATATAATGTCGCCACGCAGCCGCTTTAAGGTGGCCTCTGGCAGCGCGTTAAACTCGTCTTCCGACATCGTTGCCAAATCTAGCCCCTTCTCGCCACGATTAGCTGAGCTTTCACCCGGCAATTCTGGGGGTTGCGCGTCGGCGGCTCTTAGCTTCCTAGAAACTTCAGCTCGTTTCTTGGCTACTTCATCAGCGCGTTTCGCTGGAGCCTTGTCGCCGCTTAATGCAGAACCTTCATCAGCCGTTTCAACTAAGTCATAGCTTTTCACAACAAAGTTCGCCGCCTTACCTAAAGCTTCAACCGCCCCAAGCCCCTGAGTAATGAACGCATCGCGCAGGTCGATTACTTCTTGAGTGTATTCAGCGTTATAGGACTCAGAGTTCTGGTCGAATACTGGGAAGTTAACTTCTAAATCATTGGCAGCAGTCTGCAATGCGCTCGCTTGTTGGTTTTGGTTAACCGTTTGCGTCATCTCTTGGCGCATTTCATAGGCCATCTGATCACGCTCTGCTTTACGCATCTCTTGGCGTAACCCTGCTGCCTTTTCTGCTTCGCCATCAAGTACCAAAGACTGGTATTCCACCTCTTTTGTGGAGAAGTCGTACTCTTCTGGGGCGTTTTCTGCGACTACTTGTGCCGCTTTAATATCATCGAGCTGTTTTTGTAGCGCTTTTTGCTTAGATAGCACTTCATCCAGCCGTGCTTTCGGCACCATTGGCTTTTTGGTTTTAGCGGGTGCTACTTCGGGGGCTTCAGCGGTAACTTCTTCCTCTTCAAGAGTATCGCCATCCTCTTCTTCTTGGTCGCCGTCATCGGCTGCGTCATCTTCTACCTCCTCCTCTTCCTCGATAGCCGCTTCTGTCTCTTCGACAGGGTTCTCTTCCACTTCTTCAGTGGGTTCTTCCGCATCATCCACCTCTTCGCCTAACCCAAAGTTAAGGTCAAGTGCTTCCTGAACTGGCTCACTGGAATCGGCACCTGGCATTGGGTTAATTTCTAGTGCATTGTTTTCGTCTGACATGGAATTTCCTATTGTGTTGGACGGGTTTTAGCGCCAGTTTGCATTGCTGTAGTAGCAATTCTGGCGGCGGCTTGGGTTTGCTGCTGATTAGTTCTAACTTCATTAGTTAAATCAGCCAGTTCTCGACGAAGTTGCAGCTCCTGCATCTTTATCTCGATCTTCGTTTGTAGTTCAGCCCTACGTAGCTGCGGTTGAACGTCGGTGGTGTCTTGGACTTTCGAGACATTCACAGCGGCTTCACTGTTCAGTTTCTGAACCTCAGCCTGCAACTTCTCTAGCTCAAGCTGTACCTGCTGCATTTGCAGCTGCTGCGCCATTTGTGCGGCCTCTTGTTGTTCTGGAGACTGCTCAACACCAGTAATCATGCGAATGCGTTTAGCCAATTCACCCTTCTTAGCTAGGTGTGAGTACTCAATAATCGCGTCATCTGGTATCGCTACACCGACCTGACGTAAGTTCAGTGCTTCAGCGAACTGAACCTCGTCGAATGAGTCACGCGCAGGAGCTGTTGCCACTACAACGTCATACTCACCCAGCGTTAGGTCGTTAATGATCTGACCTTCCGGGGTCATTTCGTTGATGACCATTGGTTCGCGGGGCTTTAGTGGGTCTTCATCGTTGGTCACTTGAATAACCCGTTCCTCGGTATAAAAGGTCTGGATCAAGTTAAGTATCTTGTCTGCCAAGTAATGGCGAGTCTTACGCAGGTTATCCAAAGGTACTTGGATCATTATTGCGCCACGGTTCTGCTTAGCTTGGATAGCGATACCAGATACCTCGGCACTGTCAGTACCGAGCATCGACTCGTTGATACCACTAATAGCCTGTATGTTAGCCGCAGCCTTTTGACCAATTCGGTCTAAGCCTGTAGGAATAGTATTAGGGCTAATTTTTTGAGGCGGATTTGTGCCACGGGCGTACTCAATGACCAGCCCTGTTTCAGCACCATGCTCTTCTAAGTCATCCGCAGTCATACCTACCAATGAGCCTGTCTCTACCATCCAGCCGCTATTAGCAGTGGTATTAACAATGTGTAGCTCTTGGCTACTAATCTTGTTCAACTGCTCTTGTGGTGACAACAGATTACGCACCATTCCAAACGGACGGCCTCTACGGAAGTACGCAAAGTAAGGGACAATGGTGAAGTCGTTGTAGGGCGACCAGTCATCGTGCAGTACCACTTTGTCGCAGGTCACAGTCCATCGGACTTTCTTCTGCATCTTGTTAATAACAGACAAGCCATACTGTTTGGCAAACTTCTTAATCTTGCGGTCGTTCCACGCTTCAGGCGCTGGCCTTGCGTCACCCGTATTCGGATCAACAAAACAATCAATGCGCGTGATCTTACGGTGCTGCCTCTCGATGACTCTAAGCGCCCTTACGTTGCGGTAGTCTTCTGCATCAGCCGAGCTGCCTAAGTAGTCGTCAGCGCTGTCTGTGTCGCCGTAACGGGTCTCTTCGTACTCAACCGAGTCGCGCCCAAACGTATTACCGTTCTCAGCAATGAACTGGAGGTCATCGGCCTTCTTTTTACCGTACATCTCCTCGATCTCATCAAGTGTCATCCACTTAGTTTCAAAGACCTCGTTCCATGTCTTCGGGTCATACTCTTTTGCATCTGGGTCTATAAGTATGTCTAACGGATCTTTCGCAGTGATGCGTATCTCACCTTCAACGTGGTCACTGAAATCTATACGACAGTCAAAGTACCCACGCCCGTCCATAATCAGACCGTCACTAAATACCTGCTGCTCTACCCAATCGAGCTTGTTGTTATCTGCAATCTGCATGTACAACTTATTCAACGTATGCGCTACTTCTGCATCACCGCCGCGTCTTGGTTTAAACTGAATGTCAGCCCGTCGCGTAGACTGCTCACCAAGCACTGTATTAATAGTAGGTAAGATAGTGTTGATCGTTAGCGCTGGTCTGCCTTCCGCATCTAATATAGCTGCGTCCTGAATATCCCATTGGTCTCCCTGATAATAGGCATCGCACTTCTTAGCCATAGCTATATATTCAAGGTGACCGTTATCTCTAGCGCGTTCGTATCGATCCCACTGAGTACTCGCAATAAGCGATTCCTCACCAGCGGATATAGATCTACTTTTCTTTGTCTGGTAAGCCATTGTTATGCGCTCATTGCTGATTTAGATTTAGGTGTTGATGTTAAATAATCTAGGCGGTCGCGCCATGAAGGTTCTTTGAATACAGGCGCTTGAAATGAAGCAAACTCCGTCATCATCAGACCAAGCCACGCCAGTGCGTCTACTTGGTCATCGTGTACGCCGCCCGGAAATCTCAGCAGCTCAGCGACCAATGGCCCTGTGAATACTGCGTCTCTAGGGAAATACACCATGCCCTGCTGCATCCGTCCTTGGATCGCTCGCGCCCTTGCTTCTTTATCTCTGCGACCTGTCTTTAGGTCTTTGATGTACGCTTCATACAAGCCGCGTTCAGCAATACGTTTTTGTAGGAACGGCCCTAATGCCATCTCAATGTGGCCCTTCTCAATGCCTATCATCGAGGGCTTCCACTCTTCATAGAGATCTAGGATACGTTCTACAATTTCAAAGCCGTCGTATCGCCCACGTACAACATCGACAATAAACAGCTCATCAAATTCATTCACACCGATAACCATGCCCACCGTATAGTCGTTACGGTCATTCTTACCAATGGCTAAGTCCCACGCGCAGTAATAACGCATAGCGTCCATATCTACGTCATCAGGTTCGTAGTACTGGATCATGTCGCGGGTAAAGTAATCACCGTCATCGGCAACCGGATTCTGCTGGTATAACGCTGACCAATCTCTAGGGCCAACCGCCTTTCGTATACGGTCTAAGGACGGAACGTCATAACGCTCTGGGTGCAATGCATCGCCAGTGTCACGGAACTCTTCTTCCTCTTCAGCGATTGCTGGGTAACGCACCACTTCCCATTCGTCACCGCCCTCGGAACCCGCCTTTAATAAGCGCCCTGCAAGGTCATCGTCATGCCACCTAGTAAGAATAACTAGAACCCCGCCGCCCGGAGCTAAGCGGGTGTAAGCAGTAGACGTATACCAGTCCCAGTTTGCGTCTCTATTGTTCTGGCTCTCAGCGTCTTCGCGGTTTTTTACAGGGTCATCGATGACTAAAACATGAGCGCCTTTACCAGTGATACCACCGCCCACACCAGCAGCAACAAAACCGCCGCCAGCAGTAGTAAGCCAAGCCTCAGCGGATTGCGATTCAGGATCAAGTCGAGTCTTGAAGCCAGTTTTATAAGTTGGCTCTCTAAGTAATCCGCGCACCTTTCGGCTAAATCCCATAGCCAAAGACCCGCTGTACGAACACGATATAAACTCGTGCTGGGGGTTACGCCCAAGATGCCAAGCTGGAAATGCAATCGAAGCCAAAGTTGACTTACCATGTCTCGGAGGTAGGAATAACATGAGCCTAGGCGACTCTTTAGCCACAACCTTCCGACTAAACTCTTCAAGTCTTCTACAAACATCTTTATGTACCCACCCCGCCTGATAATCGGCGTTAAACCGCTCAACAAAAGGTAGTAGACGTTTCCTCGTTAGCAATCTCATAGCCAACTCAGCTCTCGCCTTCTCTTCAACGCTCTGATGCCCTGATTCTTCTACATCCACCGCAGCCGGTGCAGGCATAGCCTCCGCTTCGTCCGCTTTACAGTACACACAGAAACCATCACGCCCCGAATACAAAGTTTCAGGGTGCAGGTTCTTACAGCGTTTGCACTGTTGTTGACGGACTTCGGTCATTTAACAGGCTTCTTCGGCGGATCGCTTAAACTAGGCTTATACCGATTAAACCCAATAGCCGAATCAGGTGCAGTAACAGATACATGATTTTGCTTGGCGTATGTGTTTGCTATGTGCTGGCCTGTCTTAGGGTCGATACCTTCTTTTCCCGCCGGTACGCCTAATACGTTTCCAGCTTCAATGTCAGGTAAATACCTTTTATAAGCCTCTTCGTCACTTAGCTCTAAGCCAGTGTCTCGGTCATAGCCAGGAACTGTGTAAATCATGCCGTTATGAGCTACGCCTTTAGCGTTTACCGTCATAACTCTGCCGTCTTCTGTTTTAGCTGCTTTACCCAAACGCACAGTGTCGTTGTGAAACTGATTCACAAAGGCCATGTACTGCTGCATGTTGGGTAACGCGCTCATTAATAAGGCTTAGGTTTCATATGCGCTGCTCCATATAGCGTTTTGAGTATTCGCTAATACGCTCTTTTTTTTGTGCAGCCGTTTCACTAGCTTTAGGCTTAGTTTTAGGCTTAGTTTTAGGCTTAGTTTTAGGCTTAGCTTTAGGTTTAATAGCGAGCCTTTTTGCCATAGCCTCGGCCTTCGCCCTTTTTTCTGCGGCGGTGGGCTTTGGTGGGCCTTGTGGCCCCTTACTTTTTTTACCGTACATTGGTTTTTTCTTAGGGTTGGGGTACGCCATGATTAATCACTCATTGGTTCTAGGTAAGAAGCGTCTTTACCTGCAATTTTAAGTAGGTCTTCGTCTGACATACGCTCTAACTGCTTAGGCGTAGCGTCGATATTGATGTTTACCTGCGTAGCATTGTCCGGTGAGGTCAATCCGTGCAGTTTTACCAAGCTATCTACTGTGTTTTTCATCTCAGTAGCGGTAGCGGACGACTGATAAGCGTCCATGTACATAACGTGGGCGTTAGCGGCGGTAAATTTCACCTCTTCGCGCATTTGTTCTCGGAAATATTCCAACGCTTGGGCAACTTTCGGGCGTTTTATCGCTTCATACACAGCATTTGCGTTTGTGTACCCAGCGCCGCGCCCAGCAGCAGCTATACTCATGCCACTCAGCACCAGCATTACTAGTTTTTCCTGTTGAATCGTCAAATCGCCAAGACTCAAACCCATATAGGGCATATGAGACTGGAATTCTACGGTATCAATGGAGGGGTCTGTGGTTTCCAACAACTTCTGCACGTACACCTTTATCTAAGTAGATGAAAATCGGGGCCATATGCGCCATTCCCGACTCTTCAAGCTGATCCATGTAGTCAGCAATGTGAAAATCTAGTTGTTCTGCGACATACCCGTCGTAAACGAGTACTTCTTGACCACAAAGAGCGAACCCAGTCCCAAGAACTGCGTCTTCTAAGCCATCAATTGATAACATTTCGATATGATCCATACGCGAATATTAGCGTTAGTACTATTTAATCACAAGCGTGTTCGTAAATCGATTTAATCCAGAAGAAGAACTCGTCTGGGGACAAAGAACCTTTGATTATGTTGACCGTATAACAGACCAATTGCAGGTTATCTTTGCGATACGCGACTTCTGGGTTAATACGGTCGATAGATGCGTTGAATGCTTTGTTACCGCTGCCGTCTCGGTGGTGCGTCATGATGACATTGGTTAATGCACAACGGCCCTTTTGCTTTTGCCATAGGTCTATTAAGTCTTCTGACTCAATCTTCCACTCATAGCCTTGTTTCTTACGGGCGTACTTCAAGCTGTAGCCAAGTCGCATTAGGTACTGTTGATAAGTGCCACTGTACACACGGCGATTAGCGTCCTGCACACAACTACGACACTTGTGCTTTATGTATTTACCTCCGTCCGTAGCTGAGAACTCGGATCTAGGTTTGACTTGCGCGCATACATTACAGGCCATTGTTTCGTCAGGTGCTGAAACCGTTTTTTGTTTAAACGCCATGCAGGGTACTTAAATGGTTGGGAGCGGTTAGTCTACTAAAAATTTACAGAAAAAAATATTTGAAAATAGTTTTGAGAATCACTGAGGCACTATCTCCCTGTTCCGTCACCAGCCTACCCCCTTCCCCGATCTCGCATACTGGAACCTTGTATCCCATCCTGCACCCGGAACCTTGTAGCCAGTAACCCCCTTTGGTTTCATCTAGCTCACTCTGTCTCTTACTCACTCTGTCTCTTGCTCAATAGTCTGTGGGCGTCGTCGCAGGCTCCTCGTAGTCGGTTCCATCTTTGTCATTAACAACCGTCCAAGGAGGACACCATGGCACACCCACAAGTCACAGGCGTAGCAGTAGGTCGTAAGAACCCTAACAACATCTACGTCCAATCAGCATCCGGTAACGTCTACTTGCTCAAAGAGTCCACTCGCAAAGAGCAGCTAGCCATCAACCCCAAGCTAACCATCAGGGATATCGTCTCTCGCATCAAAGCACGCGGCACCATCCACTCAAAGTTCTACACCAAAGTTAGAGGTTAATCATTATGATCAGATCATTCACACTCATCCTTCTCGGACAACTCCAAGTCCTCATGCTCATCGCTGGCCTCAACTGGGCAGGCTACACCATCAACCTATCCTTCAACGCAATACTCGCTGGCATCTTCGTCGGCGCATCACTCGCTCTAGCCATCTCAATCATCGGCTCAATCGGTACTGACCTTTCATACAATCAAGAGGAATCAAACAATGTTTAACCAAATCAAAGCACAAGCTCAGGCACTCAAGTCCAAAGCCCAAGCAGCAAAAGACAAATACATCACGGAAGAGTACAAAGCCCAGGCCAAAGAGCTAGGCAACAAGACCCTCCAGTTCGCCAAAGACAATCCAACCGACATCATGGTAGGTATCATCACACTCATGGTTATCGACATGGACAGTTCCATAGAGGCCATCGAAGAGTCATCAGAAGTCTCCGCATTCGTAGACGCTGACGAGTACATCAACTACCGCTAGGAGTAGAGGGGCCGTCCCCTTTACAAACACCTTTCAACGTAGTGCAAATGCCCATCAACAATTGCCCTTAGATCCTTGGTCAACGTCGTGCGTCCACGCTGATGTGTGTCACCTAAACGAATGTGTGTCACCTGTGTGTCACCTACATTCTCAAAACCTGACACACACCTAAGCCCTTGATCTTAGTACATAAACCCTCGTTTTAGACGAATGTGTGTCATGTGTGACACCTAAAACGACCCAGTTAGAAACAGAAAACGCTTTTTATTTAAAAGTACTTTTTTTTTCTTAACTCAAAAAAACCTAACACACATGACACACATCACTATTTGCTATGTAAATCAACAACTTAACATGGTACACAATTTGACACACACCCCTCCAAAACCTGACACACACCCCGAAATCTGACACACATTGGCTCTCAGGCTCGCCAATAGTCGGTTTCATACGTGTCTTAACAGACAAAACACCCAACATTGAGTGTCTGCTCATTGTTGCGTCACATAAACCCTAGACCAAGGACATAGACCAATGACTATTGAAGAAAGAACACAAGAGTTCTTCGACGCTATAGAGCGTGGCGAAGATCCGCTCCAAGAGCTATTAGCTCTGCGTCGGCGTAAAGCTAAAGAAAGACAACAGATCAAAGAATACATACTGACTCACAGCAGCCCTACCAAGGCTGTAGCTGAGTTCGCAATAAACAAATACTCAAAGAGATAGACCAATGACTAAAGCAATCAACCGATTCATCGAGTGCCGTTTAAATTCACATCTTGCCAACCACATTGAACCCTTAACAGGGCCGATGCCTGACCACGTAAAAGCCGGGTATGCATCTATGCACGACGCTAACATTGTCGAACACCAGTTCAATGGAATGAACTTTGAGGACGCAGAGCGGACTTCTTTAGACGACATAACCCAAGCTGCAAAAGAACTGTGGAGTTAACAAATGAACATGACTGAACAGCTTTATACCGATATTGAATGGTGCTGGGCCATTGGCGAAAAGCAAGACAAAGTGAACTGGCAATTAAACCGTATGGCAAAAAATAGGCAGTCCCCCGCAGCATTGTGGGGCTTTGCCACACC
>Ga0307488_10001797_pt1 | contig 18010 bp, 12 predicted proteins | sample SB02metaG_FD_202248 | JGI IMG/M metagenome (GOLD analysis project Ga0307488, IMG submission 202248) | Sea-ice brine microbial communities from Beaufort Sea near Barrow, Alaska, United States - SB 0.2 | ecosystem: Environmental > Aquatic > Marine > Coastal | place: USA: Alaska | collected... | reverse complement strand
CCAGCTCTCGTAAGATATAGTAGAATTTATTGTCAAATTTTAGAATTTGCAAGCCCAATAAAAAGTGTTTTGCTTCAACCGAGGGAAGGTGAGGTTGGCGGGGAGGTTCCACCACAAACTAGATCTGGTAAAGATAGCGAAAATGATGCTGATTCTGAAAATGGTATTGTAAATGAATACTTAACTGGGTTTTATGTTATAGCAGGTGTTGAGTGGTTATTTACCAAACCTGGGCCAGTTAGAATGAGATTAACGTTGCAACGTCGAGAGTTTACACCGACGACCTAATAAATATAAAAATATAAAAAGATATGCCTTTAACAGATTTAGGAAACCCTTTCGTAGCCGCAGGGGTAACAGGTGCTTCATTAGGTGGGTCGTCATTTCCATCAGCATACGACTTTGCAAAAAGATTCGTGAATACAAAAAATATTAGTGGGAGTGGAGGCAATGGTGTTACTTCGTTAGATGATCCTACATACCTAGGCTTTAGTTTATTGTTTGATATTACATCACCACTATTTAATGGTGCAACGACAGGTAATCCTGGAATAACGGATGGGGAGCAATCGCCTGCCCCTTCTGCAGATGGTGAGATTAATGTAGCTTTTGGTTCAAGAAATGAAATTACACAATCATCTGGTGGTTCAAGCTTTCCAGTTTCAGCATCTGCCATCGGTTATTTAAATAAAATTGGTGAAGCCCAGAGAGCTGAGTACTTAAAGGCATTCATACAAGGTTTACAAGAAATCGTTAACACTAGACCATACTATTTTCAGACTATTGGTGGTTTAGTAGAAGGCTGGGGTAAATCTATTAACTTTTCTGAAGATCCTTATACAGGATCAACTGCAAATGAAGGTATTGCCATCGGTTGCCTTGAGGCTATAGATTTAAAAATGACTGCTCTATTTAATTTATATAGACTAGCTTGTTATGATGTAAGAATGAAAAGGTTTGTCTTGCCTAAGAATTTAATGAGGTTTAGTGTTTATGTAAGTGTTCATGAGATAAGAAAATTTAAAACTGTAATAAAAACAGTGGGAGCCGAGAATCAGAGATCTGGTGAAGCAACTACAGCAGATCATGTAAATGAAAACACTTCAGAAGTTAAGTTTAAATTCTCTGAGTGTATATTTGATTCAGCTGCTAGTGGTAAAGTATTTGATGGTGTTACTAATGTGGGCGGTAATATTACAACTACTGAAATGAAGTGGAGTTACGGAGTATTAGAAATGATATCTCAATTCTCTGGTTTTAGTAGTGCATTAGCCGAAGATAAACAGCAAAAGAGTACTTCACCTGGTATGAGTAATAAAACAAAGAATTTTTTTAAAGATAAGTTAAGTGATGTTAAAGCAGCAGGTAGTGCGGCAATAGAATCTGGTTTAGCTCAAATAAAAGCAGCACCTGGAAATATTCAGGATTTAGCTAGAGACAGGGCAAACAGCGCATTACAGAGTGCTATCCTAGGGAATGTATTTGGTTTAGGAAATCAAATACTGAGTACATTACAAAATCCACAAGGTTTGGTTAATGCAGCACTAGGTGCGGCTGTACAAGCAGGAGGGTTAGGTCCATCTGGGCCAGGCAATATAAAATCTACACTAGGAGATAGTGTGTTTGATCCATCAACTAGTACCTTAGGTAATTTAAAACCGACTAGCGCATTCGGTGCACCTGGCCCATCACCAGATGGTGGACTTTCATCAACTAATATTTTTAACTAATGAGTAAAGTAAAACCAGCAAATTTTAATGCAGATGATCTAAGATCTACTCAGTGGGTTGGTATTGTAGAAGATACTGCTGATAATATTTTCGAAGGCCGATGCAAGATAAGGGTATATGGCAAAATGGACGAGCGCGTAGATTCAGGAGATCCTGAGAGTGCATACAAGATTCCAACAGCTGCGTTACCTTGGGCAAGACCGCACCAACTAATGTATGGTGGAAGCAGTACTGGTAGTGGTAAATTTGAAATACCAAAATTAGGATCTATTGTTAGGGTTACTTTTGACAACGGAAATTTTTATCAACCAGTTTACAATGAAAACATTTACCCTTCAGATGAAACTAAAGCTGAGATAGAAGCATCATACCAAAACTCGCATGTACTTATTTATGATACTGCATTTGGATTAACAGGTGGTGAGAACGGTACTGAAGTAACAAATGATAGAGAAGGTGAGCATGTCAAAGTTTTCTTTACTGAAGAAAAAGGTTTGATGATGGACTATACTACAACCGAAGGGCCTACTACAATTAATATTAAACCAGATAACTCTGTTGAAATAATAAATACAAATGGTGATTCTATTGTAATGCTTAATGATGGAAATATAACATTTACTCATTCTGCTCAAGTTACAATTAATTGTGAGGATGCAATAATCAATTGTAACAATACTGTTATAAATCATTCATCATCAATTGAACTAGGGGAAGGTGCGAGTGAAAAGGTTGTATTAGGAAATAAATTTATGAGTTTATTTAACGGTCATACTCATATAGGTGATCGAGGCGGCCCAACATCTTCGCCAATTACTAAAATGACTGCTGGTGAATTAAGCCAGAAGAATGTTAAAACACTTTAAAATATATAAATTATGCCATTAGTAAAATTAACACTACAAGAAGCTATGAAGAAAGCCTTTGTTGCAGGAGAAACTGCAATGGAAGTAGAAGCTAAAAAGAATATAAGGTCAGCTAAACCAAACAAAACTTCTGCTAAAGATATTAAAGAAGCAGGAGGTGATGCATTTGCTAAAATAGCAGCTACAGCTATTGATGCTTATATTAAATCAGGAGTGGTGACTACTGCGGTTGCTACTACTGGTACTATAGGAGTTCATGCAGGTACTGGAACAGGTGCAGTCACATAATAATTAAAGATATATTTTATTCTTTGATGAAACAAATCTACTAGTGATGAGTACAATAATAAATACTTCACTGGCTTAGTTAATATATAATACAAATAACTAACCTCTTAAAAAATAATAATGACTGAACAAGAAATCACAATTCAATTGAGTGATGATCCATTTGATACAAAAGTAATTAAAGTACAAGTACCACAGGGTACAAGAGTGCTAAGCACAGAATCTTATGTCCCTGATGTTTTATCAATGTATAATGTCCCTGAGCCTACTCTACAGAAAACTAATTTAATAGAAGCTAAGACAGCTTATACTACACGAGGTGAAGTTTCATTTATATCACCAGATAGAACGCGAGCACTTATTGATATACAATCTAAATATACTGCATATTGTATTTTAGCAAAAGAACCTGATTATATCGTGGAACAGTTAGAGGTTGGTATTGAAATAGATGTTAAAATTAAAACCTCTAAAAATGGAGATGTAATTGCGTCAATAGGAGATGCGATAATGGAAGTGAAATTAAAAGAGATCAAAGATGCTATTGGTGATAGATCAGTTGGGTTTACTGCTATTGTTAAAGAACTGATCCATGGCGGGTATTGGGTAGATGTTGCTGGTATTACTTGTTTTATGCCAGGATCTCTAGGCGGTTTAAATAAACTCCACGACTTTAATTCATTAGTAGGTAAAGAAATTATTGTAATGCCAATTACGTTCTCAAAAGATAAGGATACTGTTGTTGTATCCCATAGAGAATATTTAAGAACAATGATACCTACTACTATTGATAATTTACATGAAACTATCAAAGAGCAAAGAACTGGTTTTGTAACAGGGGCAACTAAGTTTGGTGTATTTGCTGAATTTGATGAATGCTTAACTGGTTTAATACCAAGAGCTGAATTAAGCGAAGAGTTTAAATTAGCATTAGACAATAGATCAATTAAACCTGGGGATGAATTACAGTTTTGGGCTAAAGAAATTATTTCAGATAAGAAGATTATATTAAGTCAGCTAGGTCCTAAGATCGATTTGTGGGATGGTGCTGATGAAAAATATAAACCTATGATGGTTACTGAAGGTACTGTTACTAAGATAACATCATACGGTGCATTCGTTGAATTAGAAAAAGGAATAAGTGGTTTAATCCATAAATCTAAACTAAAGGCAGCTAATCTTACAAGAGGAGATGTTATTAACGTTAGAATCGGTAGTGTTAATATTAGTGATAGGAAGATTACAATGAACCTAGCATAACCGCAGTCCTGGTTTGGAATATATAAACAAATCAGGAACTACATGTATACTAACGAACAGCTAAATGCAATATATGGATCTAAGATTGGATTAGAATTTGAATTCTTTGCCAATGAAGGATTAGACGAAGTTAAAAGAAGTTTATCTCAAGCTTTAAATAAACAAATAAGAGTTGAAGAAAAGGCTCATAGTGAATTTAAACCAAGTGATGAGATCTTTAAATTAGAACCTGATAATTCTGGTGGATCTGGTATGATTGAATTAGTAACAGGCCCACTACCTTTTGTTGAATCAAAACTTGTTATTGCAAAAACATTAAAGTGGATTAGAGAAAATGGATCTACAAACGATCGGTGTTCTATTCATGTTAATGTAGCATTTGATGGCAAAAAATTAGGTACTGCTGCTAACGTATCATCTTTAGATATTGGTAAGTTTGTTCTTAACTTTAACGAAGATGCTGTGTATGAAGCATTTCCTGATAGAAAAGATTCGGTTTATGCTAAATCTATAAAATTTATTGTACCATTGAGTGGTATGACACAGCCATCACCTGGTAAAATTTTATGGAGGAACTACATGTTTGTGTCTGAAAAATATTATGGTGTAAACTTTTCTAAATTACCACAGAACTATATTGAGTTTAGATATTTAGGTGGTAAAGATTATGAGAAGAAGTATAATACTATAATGAATATGACAGAACATTTTGTTTTGTCTTTGTATGAAAGTTTAGTTGATCCTGTTTATAATGCAAAGGATCTTAAAAACTTAGATATTATATTAGAAACACACAATAGCGTTGTAAAATCTTATAAAACATACAAGGCATTTAAAAGACAATTTCCTAAAATTAAATTAATGGTTGATTTAAAAACTTACGATCAAATAGTGGAGACGTATTATCCTAAAATGAGAGAACATGTATTTGAATTATTAACTAAGGCGGGTTTGACTGAAGGTTTAATTAATTATGATTCCGATACTGGCCGCATGCAACTTAAGGGCGCCGAGTTAATGAAATGTTTTGAAATAAAAGGAATTGATATTGTTGATTCTAAAATTCAAGGTAATATTATAGGCTGTGATATATTTAGTTCAGAATTAATTAATTCGTCCATTTTAGAAAGTAACTTATTTGGAGGTAGTGATGTTATTGATTCCAAGATAGAAGATTCTTATGTAAGTAAAAATGTAGCAGTTAAAGATTCTTACGTTTTTGGTGTACGAGGTGTTTTTAGTGGCGAAATGGATGGAGGTATATTTAGAAAAGGTAGAGCTACAGATTTAGCCAAATTTGAAAATACTGAAATTATAGAAATAGAAAAAATATAAATTAACATGGCAAATCCAAATTCTTATTGTAATGATCCAGAAGAAGCAGCGTGCTTAGACGCATTGATTAAAGAAATTAATGATGAGCTAACTATTGCATGTCAGATTCCTTTCACTGTTCCTAAAAAAGAATTAGCTAATATTATTAACAGAGCAAAAGGTTACTTTAACAAAATATACGAAGACAGCGTAGAGCAGATGTATATTGCTTTACCAGCTGGGGCATTATCTAAACAAGCTTTTAACCAGGGTGTTCCATTTGGTACAGGCCAACCTAACGAAACTATAACAAATAAGAAAAATATTAATAACCCTAGAGGAATAGTACAAATGCCATCTAGAGTGTATTCAGTAAATGCTGTATTTGAAATTGGTGGTTGGTCAGGTGAGGATGGTGGTTTTGGTAGCATGAGCTTTAATGCAGGTGATGTAGATTTTTCAATTGATAAGTTTATCTATAATGATGTTTATGGAGCAGGTATAGGTAGTGAAAATTTAATGTACTATGTAGTTAACTCACTATTCATGGATAATGCAAGACAGGTTTTATTACCTCAGATATCATATACTTATAATAGACTAACTAAGAAATTTAGATTCCAAGGTGAATTACCTAGGCGAGCTGTTATATTTGAAATCTTTTCAACTATTCCTGACTGTGCGCTATTCCAAGATGAGGCTTTTGTTAGATACGTTATAGGGCAAGCTAAAATTCAATTAGCTAGAATTCTAGGAACCTTTTCGTTTAATCTTCCAGGTAATATTACTATTAATTATGATATGATTTCAAGTGAAGGTAGAGAAGATGTAGATAGAGTAGTTGAAGAAATTAAGAATGACGAAGGCGTTGATTACTTTTTTACTGGATAATTATAATCTGAAAGCTATTAAATAAAAAGAGAATATATAATAAAAAATTAGTGATCTAGTATGATAAGAGATATGTATAGTCGAGATATAGAGGCTCCTAACTATAATGATGCTACTTTGGAAGTAAGTGATACTTTGTCTCAATTAATTATAAAAATTGAAAATTGTCTTTTTACTAGTAAAGGCGACGTCTTAGGAGCCCCTGGTATAGGTGCAAATTTAGATGAATTAATATTTTCATTAGTGTTAAGTGAGAGTACTATAAAAGATAAAATTAATAACCAGATAGCAGCATACTGTTTACCTGATATTGGAGGATTTAATATAGACACGAGTGTGGTCTTCTTTTCAACATTGGAACGGGATGGTTGTTTTGTTAATATTTCAGTAAACGAACAGAGAGTAGTCGGGGCTATTTTTTAAAAAAATAAATTGAATGTCATTTTTTAGTAAAACAAGAATAAAAGCAACTGAGTTATTTGAAGATTCGTTTGAATATCTTCAGAGAACCTATGATCAAGCGATTGAGGTATTTACACCAGCATCCCCGTTTGGTCAAGTATTGACTGTTGTTGCAAATTTAGGGGAAATGATATTCTTTTATATTGAAGCAGCTGTAACTGAATTAAATATTTCTAGAGCCAGAAACCTCGAGTCTATATATGGCTTGTCTAGATTAACTGGTCATGACCCTACACGAGGTATATCTGCAAGAGGTATAATTGGATTACGCTTAAATACAAGTGCGTCTACTCTCCTTAATGGGGATTATGTACAAATCATGAATGGTGCAAGTTTTGAATTAGGTCAGAATAGTTTAACTTACTTTTTAAGTTTCAATAGCGACTTTATTAGATTAGATAAAACTACAAAAACTTTTGTTAATGTTGAAGTGATCCAAGGTGAGAAAGCAGATCAAAGCTTTACAGGAACAGGGCTTGCATTACAAAGTTATAACTTAACAACAAAGGATCCTACTGACCAATATTTAGTAGATGTTTTTGTTGATGGAGAATTATGGAAAAAGGTAGAGTCATTATATGACATGAATAACGGCACTAAAGCTGTAATGGTTAAAACTAGTGTAAACGGTGGATTAAGTGTGTTCTTTGGCAATAATCAGTTCGGCTTACCGCCTGCCCTAGGTTCACGTATTAGAGTCACGTATGTAATAACTCGAGGCAATGCTGGTAATGTTGGTGGAAAACAATTAGATATAAAGTTCGCCACACCTGGAACAGATTCATCAGGGGAACAGGTTGATTTAAATGAAATACTTTCAATGAACATTACAAGAAATCCAATGTTTGGTTCAGATTCAGAAGATCCTGCATTCACACGATTGATTGCACCGTACCAAAGTAATTCATTCGTATTAGCAAACCCTAACAATTATATTTACTATTTGAGTAAGTATGACTTTTGGTCTTTTATAGATGCTTATAATACAAAGAATGACGAATACTTAGATGATGATAATATTATTTACTTGTTTTTGATTCCTGACATAAAAAAGAAACTTACAAGTGATATTGATTATTTCAGTATACCTGAAGTAGAATTTTCTATGACAGCAGAAGAAAAGGCAATGACTTATGAAATTTTAAATGCAAGCGGTAGACAAGTTGTTACTGCAGAGACTCGAATAATAGATCCAATTATTCGTAAGTATGCTTTGAATGTTGTAATAAGATGGTTTGATAATTATGATAAGGATGAGATTAGAATTGAAATAAGAAAAAACCTAGATGAATATTTCTTAAATGTAAATAGGAGAGATAGGATTCCAAGATCGGATATAATTTCTATTGTAGAAAATGTTGATGGTATTGATTCTGTTAACGTATTCTTTATTTCAGAACTCAATGAAGATGCTATTAAAAATGGCTTTTATTTTATTCCTGTTTATGGAACTGATCCAATAACAGATCAGCGAGTATTAATAGAAAATAAAAAGATTGTATTAAAGAAAGACGAAGATCCTCAATTAGGCTTGGACAGCTTTGGTGATGTTATAATTGAAAATAATGATTTAGCAATTATTAGGGGTGGTTGGAAAGATAGGAATGGTACTTACTATGAACCAATACCAGAAGCTAACAAAATTAGTTCACTTAATGTATTCTATAAAGAAGCAATCGCAGATAATCTTTATAATAAAATACAACAAGAAAAATATAATAAAACGCAAAGAAGTAGAGGTACTACTATTGCAACAGGTGCGAATTCTGCAGGATTAAATACTGGTAGATTACAAGATTCCCCAACACTTAAAACATTAAAAGGAAATTAATATGGCAACAGTTAAAGATAACAGGACAGGATTCCCTAGTTTATATCGAGCTACATATGAAGAAGGCTGGATCTTAAAAAACACTGGGTATGATTATTCTAAAAATTTATTAAATAATACTATGTCTTCTTATATGTTTAGGAATCCTCATCTTAAAAAGTTCTTAGAAGATTACCTAACTCCCATAATGGTATTCTATATTAATAGAGTTAAGTATGTTAGGATTTATTTTAACTTTGCTGTACCTAAATGGTATCAAAAAATAAATTAATAAGATAGTGAATTATTGGCAACATTTAGCCTTTTTTGATAAAGGGGGTAAGAATTATAACATGGACTATGACAGTACTACTGACATGTGGTTTGGTGACATTTTTTTACCACAAGTTTCTATTGATTTATTTGAAGTAGGACAACTGTTTATTTTACAAAAAATGGTTAATTCTACAAATAATCTTTTCGAGTATGGCTATCCTCATGATTATATAGATGGAGCTACTGGTGATCCTACTGGTAGTGGTGGTTGTGGCTGGGAGGCTAGCTGGGAGACTGATACGCCTGACGAAATATTTCTTTTCCAATTTAACAAAAATTTTATTTCTGGAACGCAATCAGCATTAGTACAAGAACCTGATGGGCCACCGTTAGAGAAATATACAAAGCTTACAATTCCGTTAGACTATGCTGATAGTCAAAAAGTTAACGGGGAAGGTTATATTGTTACTGATGAAATAAGATCTATCGCATTACAAGTAAATGTTGCATTTTCTTCAGGGGATGAAAATACCTACAAGAGAACATTATTAATTACTGATAAATGTAGTAATACCATAGTTGCTAAGTTTACAGTCTATGCTGAGAGCATCGAGGAAGATGATCGGCTTAGAGTTATGACTCAAAATATGGGTTATAGTGTTATTGCATCCGATAGTACAGTTTTTAGAGATACCAATTTAAAGGAAGCCTTACCTGACTATGTAGAGATTAATCTTAAGCGTAAAGAAATCATGATGGAGGGAAGTAACATTTATCCATTCATAGGTTCTTATAAAGGTTTAATAAATGCAATTAAGTTTTTTGGGTATGATAATCTAAAAGTCCAAGAGTTTTGGAAAAATGTAAATGCTAACTCTCCACAGTTTGGTAATTATATTCAAAGTAATAACGTAGATTTATTTTCTCCATTAGCACAGTTTGATGATAAGAGTATAACTTTACCTAATAAGAATTTCAGAAAGACTAGTATGTTTAGTCTTATTTATAGAATTAATAAAATTACACCTGGTAAATTTACCGATGAAGATCTACCTGTAACAGAAGAAGTACAAGATTTTACTATTGAGGAGGTATTAATTAAACTATTCGGTTTAAAGAGAAAATTAGAAAACGAATACCTCCCACTCAATGCTCATATTACAGGTATTACTGCAGAGGCTGATTACTTTGGTTTATTGGAAGTAACAAATACTATAAGTAGGAATGATACTAATACTTTAAAGGTTGGTATTAATACAGACTTTAAAGTAACACCAGAAGCATGCATTTATTTAGAAGATCTTAGAACTTTTAATTCGTTCTGTTTAAAAGAAGCTGCTTATGTTGATAAAGCTGTTATTAATTATTGTAATGCTTATATCGCGCCTCTTGCTGCAGGTAATGCGGCAGTAGGTCAAAATATGATTATAGATTATACACCAGGCCAAGAGTTGCCACTACCACCAATAGGACCTGATCCAAACAGTGTTCTTGGTACATTGCAAGATGGTGGAAATGTACAGATAAGTGATGTGGCTGGAGTATATGCTGCATACTTTTCAAGATATGCACCAGGGTTAAGTAGAACGCAAAGAAACTTTGTGCCAGGTGAATCGTCAAAAAGTTTACCTGACCAGCCTGGTGTTAAATCAGGGGCCTTGGTAGTTTTAAGTAATGATAGCTTTAATAATTTAACTTGGAATAATATTGATAGCACATGGAATCAATTAACAAATGCTAATGATTTCTTTACATTTGATTTTAATGTACAAGGTATATCTGTTGGGGATGTTTATAAATTAACAGATCCTGCAACAGGTACTGGTGTTACGCATACTGTTAGTGGGAGTGATACTATACAAGATATAACAACATCATTATATAATAAGATTGCTTTATTAAAAACAACACAAACAGATCCTTGGTTGTGGTTTGATTGGTCTGACATCGTAAACGATTTTGGGCCATGTATTAGATGTTACGGCAATGATGTGAATAGATTTGTTCCATCTGTAGTATTAGCAACAGCAGGTAGTGGTGGTGCCTTTACTGAAACACAACTCCCAGGAGAGACTTTGTTTACTTGGGTTGGTTTGGAATCTGGCAATTTTACAGAAATAGAATGGACTATTTGGAAAGAAGAAACTGCGGTTTCATCAGCTTATTATTATAGCATAAGAGGTGAAATAGGTACATATAAAACTTTGCCGCTTACTCTTCCTTATATCGGTGAATATAATGTTGAGATGAAACTGTTTGATTTATATAATAATATTTCATCTTCAGTCAAGACTAGTGCAATTTGTGTTGATGAATTAGAAGTTGAATATTCAGGATGGTATCAAGGTAGAAAGTTAATATACAACTGGAATAGCGAAGGTGCATATCTTTGGAATGATTATGGTTCTCTTTGGGATTTGCCAATTGAACCTTCCGTAACATGGGATGATGAGACTCCTAGTTTATATGAATCTTTAGATAGGGTTAACGCAATCTTAAATACATTTGGTATTGGGACAAATACCGATTTTCAATTAATGAATTACCAAAATGATGGGTCTGTTAGTTTTAGTGGACCGTATCAATGGAAAAATTTAAATACAGAATCTACAGATTGGACTAATGCATACCACTTATGGTGGGATATGACAGCTACAACTGGAGATACTCCTGCATTTTTTGAATTTAGCGAAATAAAACCTAATAGTTATTTAAAGATAGTAGATAAGAATGGTATAATTGGAACAGAATATTTTGATGCTACTGTAAATACTTTAAGTGAAGCAGCAGACTTGCTTAACCTAAGTACTGATTCTATAATTAATAAATATATCTATAACTTAGTGATGAATGCAGCAAGTAGCCAAATTTATATACAAGCCGTTTCTAGATACTATGGAGTTTTTGGTGATTTTACTTCTATTGATATGGTAGATGTAAATGGTGTTAGAATATGTAGTACTGCTACAGGTGCAGTTGATTGCCCAAGTAGAATTTATAAATCTAGCCAAAGCTTATCTAATAATCCAACATGGAGTACTGCTAAGTTTATTAATAACGGCAAAGTATTACCGCCAATGACATGGGCTATGTTTGTCTATGATAAATGTAGAATAATTGGGAAGGCAGATCCTAAGTGGACTATCTCCAATACTACTAACTCATCAGTGGCTGATATATATTTTGAAAGCAAGTATCTAACATATCTTTTTAAAGACCCAGGGAAGTACATGATAACATTAGAACTTACTGATAGTAATGGGAATAAATATAAAAAAGGTAGAAATATCTTAAATATAAAACAAACAAAACAAAATGGCAATTAGTGTAACAGAAATTTTAGGAACAGATTCTTTGTCAGGATCAAGGTTAGTACTTAATGATAACTTTAATGTTCTTGCAAGCGAGATTAATGCGATGGAAGTATACTTTTCACCATCAGCAGCTACCATCACAGGTTTAACTAGCCTGACCACAGAAGCATTAAGAGTAGGTATTAGTACAATATTATTAGACATTAATGCTTCTACTTTTGATATATCAGCAAACGTTAGAATTTTAAGTTCAACTCTTGCAGTATCTGGTAATATTATTAGAAATAACCAGGACCCAACTGTGTTGGAGAATCCAGCTGCTATGCCGGCAACTATTGCCATAGGTACTAGTACTGCAGTACCAGCGTTTACTACATATGTATGTAAGAATTCAGATACAGTAGATGAATTAACACTTACTTTAAATAGTGGAGTTATAGGCCAAGAATTATTTCTTGTCTACGGTGGAGCTAATACTGGAGTAGTAAAACTTATAGGTATTGGTGGTAACTTTGTTTTCCCAGGTACTGGTAGCACATATTTAACAATGGCTCAACTTGGGCAAAGCGTACATCTTTTGGCAATCGATAATGGATCAGCTGTACCAGTTTGGTATGTTGTTGGTGGAACAGGATATACAGTAGTATAATAATTAAAGATAAAGAATAAACATGGCAACAACGCCCTTAATCAAAACACCGCAAGCAGATGGTGGAACTTTTTATACGTTCTCATCCTCTGCTAAAGACTTATCTAGGACTCTTAATAATGATGATCTTAAATTAGTCTTTTCTAAGTTTGTGCTTCTTAATTTACCAGATTTTGATAGATTAGATCCAATCAATTTTGGTAATTTTCAAAACTATATGCAGTTTGATACTATTGATGGTGCTATTGAGAACGACGGCCTAAAAGGAGATCCTAATGTTAACTTTACAGAAAGTTTTCAAAATTATGCATTAAATTTAGAAGAACTTATAATTAGTGACGTGGGTTATGATAATACTACTAACTTAACAGTAACTGAAAGAGTATTCTTTAAGTGGCTCAAAGAATGTGGGGCTATAAGGTTTAGAGAGGCAACTACCCTAGAAAAATCAGGGACTGTAACCACCCCAAGGTTTTGCGAGGAGGATGAAGCTCTCGCTGGAACTCGCCAGTATAGAAGAGTAGTAAAATATATTGGTGGGATTGATATTGTAAATAATGTAGATAAAGCAGGAGAAGCTTATACAGAGTTGTATATTAATGTACCAACAGAAGTGGGTGGAACCCCTACAATACTCTTTGATGCAGTGTCTGACGCGAACTATCAACCATCTCTAACAATACAAGGAACAAGTGAATATATCCTTGGAAGGAATTCAGCTACAATACACCCACAGGGGTTAGACGTCTATGCATACTATGATTATGATACTCAGCTGCAAGGGTTTGGCCCTGCGGGTTATACTGATCCTACTGCTGATTGGATGGGATTAGGGCCAGATATTACAAGCGCAATTACTGAGGCATACTTTACAGAGCCTACTACATTCACTAGTGCACTTAATGCAAATATTAGGAAGTATAAAAATGATTATACTGGCGTTACTAATTATAATGGCTCCGCGTACGTAAGGAGCCAATTAGATGGAATTAGTGTAGACTTTACTGCTGCTAACTATCAACAGATTGCTGGTGATTCAACTATAAGTACAATACCACAGTTTAATGGCAGTGATTTAGCAGCATCATTTGAATTTAATGCAGTGTTAGTTTATTATGATATGGTTGATATGAGCAACTCTGCTAACACTACAACCAACTTATATGGTATTTTATTATTAGATAATGTAACACCTACTACTGATGGCGGTTATATTCAAAGATATCCTAAATATAAGCCTAACCCAACAACAGGCCAGAACGGTAATAGTTATGGGTTTAAAATTAATTTAAGATTCGACGCTTCTCCTGGATCTGCTGGTATTGATACAATCATAAACGATTACAATACTTTCTCAATGGGTCTTTTCTCTGATGCATCTGCTCAGTTACAAGCCTCGGCCCAAATATTCCAAAGACAGCAGTTAGAGATTGCTGATATAGAAGTTAGGTTAGGTGCAGTAGAAAATACAATAAATTCTGTTAGTACTTCAGCATTTTTACAAGCCCAGATTACAAATTTACAAACTCAAGTTGATAATGCGTCTTTAGCTTTTGCGAGTAGTACTACATTGTTGGATCTTATTGCTAAAAACTCAGATGAGATACAGGCATTAGCAAACGGAACAGTTTCTACTACACTGCAATACAATACAGCGGTTGTAAGACAAGGTACAGGTATCACAATTAATACTAATACACCTAATCAGATACAAGTATCAAATAATGTACAAGCATATAACTTAATGGTTCCTTTAGATAACGGAGCAGTTCAAATAACTGCAGCAAATCCACTAAACTTAAATGTAATAGCCCCACAAGTATTTACTGAACTAGGTACATATACTAATATGCTACGATTAGATACAATAAACCAAGCAGCAGGTAGCCTAGACATTTATATTGATGATACAGATATTCAGTGGAGAACTGGTCAAACTATGAGGTTGACATTTAACAACGTTCCTCTTATGGGATCACAAGACATAAGGCTATATACAGATGCCCCTAGCAGATTAAACACTGGTGCATACGGTAAATTAGCAGCAACTATAACTAATGTAGATATAAGCACCCTTCCTATCATTGATTTGATTTGTACAGAACAAGGCGTGCTAACTTTCGTCTATGACATAGTTAAATAAATAATAAAATTGAAACCTAGATAATGGCTGAAAATAATTCAATACAAACTTTGCTACCAGAATTGTTAAGACTTTTTAACAATTCACTGGAGAGCTTTGAGAAAGTCAACCAAGCGATTACCTCAAGTAGAGATTCTGTAACAGTCAATATTCAGAATAACGATGGTACGAATGCTAGGATTACTATTCCAAGTTTTGGGTATCTTAAAAATTCTGTTGATAGGTTAAATACAAATATTAATACCCTCACTAATTTTAATGATGCGAGCAGTTCAATTAGGTTACCTGACGGTACATTTAGAAAATTAGTTTTAGCTAAGTTACCAACAGAGGCTTTAGATTTAACACAGCTTAATTCTATAAATCAATTTAATGTTAAGCCTAACTGGTTTTTTGAGGAATTAATTAATCCTTTACTTTATATTTCTTTTAATATTACTGGGCAAGCCCCTATCGACACTGAGAGGGCTATTGTACAGAGATATATTTTAGATACGAATTCACAAAGTAAAATTAACTTTTTCCAAAATCAATACAATGGGAATTCTTCTATTAATTATAATACTTTTTTACAAGAGATTGTACAAAAGAACATATCATATGTTTTAGATGAAGCTGTTGTAGATTTACCACCTAGGGATAAAAGATACTCTGGTAATTTTAGTGTAATAAGAATTGGAGAAGAGAGTGTTACAGAGACTGTGAATGGTGTTGAGCAAACAACTATTCAAAAATTATATAAACTAAACAAAATATTTTATACAGATTCCGAAGCTGACTTTGATGATACGGTACAGCTTGCAGTTGGGGATAGTTTAGAAGTCATCTCGACGCCGATTGATACTAGATATACAGTAACCCAAATTGACACTAGTACTAACTCGGTTATAGTGAGATTACAAGAGGGTTCACGAACTATTAGTATTGGTGCTGATATATTAAAAATAGGATCAATTTTAAATAATTTATTAGAAGTTGATGTTACTGTTGGATTTAATGAGAGATGCGTAACCTTTATTAAACCTATTGATCCTGATTCTAAAATACCTGCAGTTAACTGGTCGCCTGGTAGTGGTTTTTATACTAATGATTTAAGTACTATTAATGCAAGCGGTACTCAACAATCATTAGCAGATTACTATCAACAAAATGCAGTAGACTTTGGTAGATATCTTTTATCATTTGCACAAGATAAAATTCCTACAAGTAGAGAAGGTTTAATTCCTAATGCGCCAGTACTATCAGCTAATGATTTTACTGTATCATTAATAAATGGGCAAGTTAGTAACTCAGATGTTATTGTACAACTCCAGGATTTAAATAACCAAAAGAATACAATACAGTCTACATTAACTGAATTAAATGTTGCTATTGCTCAGAGTAGAACAAAGATTCAAACAACTAATTATTCTACTGAGGTTGAAAGAGATGCTGATAGGAATGCGCTACAAGGACTTATTACTGAGCGGTCATCGCAAGCAAAACTTTATGCATCAGTAGTTACAGAGATTGATTCATCTGCACAAGATAATTCAGTAAGAAGCATATCTCCTAAATATAGAGTTAGAGGTTTCTGGGCAATGCCTGCAGAAAAATCTGCAGCAGCGACAGGAGTACAAGATATAATAAAATTTGCATATCGTTATAGATACCTTTCCGCTGATGGTGCCGCTAATCCAGTAGATCAATTTACTTTCACAGATGGTAGTGGAACTAGCCAAGGTGCATTTTCCAATTACGTTCAAGTAGAAAGTATACTAAGACCAAGAACCAAAAATGCAATAACGGGTTTGTATGAATGGACAGTTATTGATGATGATAATGCTGATTCTATTAACATTAACCAATTAGATATACCTATTAGAAAAGGTGAGCAAGTTGAAATACAAGCAAGGTCTATATCAGAAGCAGGTTGGCCATCTAACCCATTACTTAGTTCATGGAGCCCAGCTGTATTAGTTGAATTTCCAGCAGACTTAAGTTCTGATAATGCAATAGAATCGATAGTTGCTCAAAATATAGAAGATTTAGCTAAAGTTTCATTAGAGGAAGATCTAGAAGCTAAAGGAATAAATACACACTTAAGTAGTTCATTTATAGCAAACGAAACTTATTTTGCGCATTCATCACCAGTAATTGCATCTGGATTTTTATCTGAGAACCAAACGCCAATTGATTTATTTTCTAAATTAACAGCAATGCAAAATCAATTAGATTTATTTGCTGAGATATTAAATAATACACAAGGCGAGATAAACACTTCTTTAGTTGATGATGCTGGTAATACTTACGCAATACGGAGAAATACCGTTACTAAAATATTTGCTGGTTTTTATTCTCAAGAAGTAGATGGTTTAGATGACCCAAGAGGTGCTATAATTTCTAAAACATATTTTATTAATATTGCTAATGCATCACAAACTGCATTACAATTAGTTGCTAGGATTACTGGAAATAGATCTAGGATGGTTAAACAATCAGAAAACCCAACATATACAGACTCTGATGTAGCAAGTGGGGCGACTATATTGCCGGCAACTTATTCATGGCTAGATAACAGTTCGATTAATCAATCAGATGGTAGAGCTACATTCAGAGCTGATGATGTTGATTATAATACTATTAGAAAATATGATCTTACTCCTATTCTTCTAACTAATCCTGTAACAACGAAATTAACAAAGTATGGGCAGATGGTTTCATTACCACCGTACCAGTCAACACAGAATAAAAATCAGTTTATTTATAGCAGATTTAGCGATGTTTCTGCTGATAAGAATTTTTATAGTTATATTAATCCTGATGATGATTTCACATTTAATTTAGATACCGTCGAGAATCTCTTTAGTGATGGTTCGGCTACTGTGGCAGGAGCTCCCACTACTGAATTTATCTGGGGTGGAGGATTTGATGCCGCTGGTTTACCAACAACTCGAGCTGCTTATCTCGTAGATGATGATGTAGTTACAGTTTCAATTGCTCATCCTTGGTTAACTAATTTTAGTGT
>Ga0307488_10001794_pt1 | contig 18032 bp, 26 predicted proteins | sample SB02metaG_FD_202248 | JGI IMG/M metagenome (GOLD analysis project Ga0307488, IMG submission 202248) | Sea-ice brine microbial communities from Beaufort Sea near Barrow, Alaska, United States - SB 0.2 | ecosystem: Environmental > Aquatic > Marine > Coastal | place: USA: Alaska | collected... | reverse complement strand
CTGTCACACCATCACCTAGGCCCTTTAGCTGTCATGCTTCTCCCTAGCCTGAAAGACAATGAGATCATAATTTGTCCCTAGGGCTTGGGCGTGTTGGAGGCCGGCGCAGGGGCGGCAGTGGCGGGGTCGACCGGGGAGTGGTACACCCGCTTCAGCAAGGTGGGCAGCGACGGCGGCACCACTGGCGTCTACGTCGGCATTGGAATCACGGCAGGGTCATGCCGCTTACGTGTAGAATGCCTGCAACATCTATCTGATGAATCTCAACATGACATTGCAATAATGCGGCGAGTAAGAGAGGCTAGGAGCGAGCACTTCACAGCAGACCTTGGTTTGCAATCAACGATTTTGTGTTGGAAATTAGGAGACAGGGATTGAGTCGGGATTGAGTGCATATATCGCCTTATGAAGGGCGTTTTACACTTGGAACTTGACCCTGATCCACGGAGTACCACAGCTACATCCTGAACCCGCACGGCCTGTCCACGCACGCGCTGGTGGCGCCGGGCAACGCGATGAGCGCGGCGTCGGGCCGCGTGTCCTTCATGTTCGGCCTCGGCGGCGCCGCCCTCAGCGTGGATTGTGCGTGCTCCTCCTCCCTGGTAAGCCCTGAATTCAATGGGGCATCCGCAGTGAAATGACGAAGAAACTAATGACCATAACTGCGTGATTTCACGTTTCGTGGTGACTTTATCTGGTGACTTGATGGTGACTTGATGTGGTGACTTGATGTGGTGACATGACTAAACTGACGTGACTGGCGTGGATGATGCTGGGCCCCATCCGCCGGTGGCCACGCACATCGGCGCGCGCGGCATTGCGGCGGGCGACACCGCCGCCGCCTTCGCATGCGGAGTCCACGCCATCATGCATCCCTCGGGCATGAGGCTGTTCTTCGCCGGAGGGTGAGTCCTCGCATAACCTTTCACCTCATATGATACCGCTTAACCTGCCGCTTGAACCCTGCTGTGGCCCTTTAAGCACGGGAGGAGACGCGTTCAGCTAACAAATGAATGAATGATGTGGCGGGCCTTCGCGGTGGGATGCTGAGCCCCGAGGGGCGTTGCCAGACGCTGGACACCGCGGCAGACGGCTACGTGCGCGGGGAGGCGCGCGGCGTGGTAGGGAACTGTACATATTGCTCGACACTCATAAGATACCATTTACTATAGAAACAAGGGTATACAATGCGCTGGATGACTTGGCAAGCAACATCTCTGCCAGGCCCTAGGGTGTGGTACTGCTGAGCGCCATGGAGGGCGCGGACGCGGCCGCGCCCATCATCCTGGACGGCACCTGCGTGAACCAGGACGGGCGCAGCAGCTCCCTCACGGCGCCCAACGGCCCGGCGCAGCAGTTCTGCATGCGGCTAGTGCTGCACGACGCGCAGCACATGGACGGGGCAGGGTCACACGTGTGTACCCACCCCACGTCAGCGTTCCTTGAATGACGTGCGCTCAGTGTACTCAAGCTGGTGCACTATTTTGGTTATGGCCCTCGCAGGGGGTGGCGCTGGACAACATGCAGATGCACGGCACGGGCACCTCCCTGGGCGATCCCATCGAGATCGGCGCCACGGTGGCGGTGCACGGCAAGCGCCGCGGGTAGTGCCTGTCAGATATTGCTCGCCATGTCATCCAACGCACTCTAAACCCTGGACGCCGTTTAACTCAAGGAATGTTGCCCGCCACGTCATCCAACGCAGTTTAAACCCTGGGTGCGATTAACATGGAATGTTGCTCGCAACGTAATGGGGTGCCAGTCAACTCAGGAAACGAGGGTTTATAGCGCGTTGGATGACGTGGCGAGCGATGCATGTCAGACCGTAGTTGCAGCGGCAAGAAGGGGGGTGCGCCCGCCGCGCCGCTCATACTGGGGGCCGTGAAGTCGTTCATGGGGCACTGCGAGACTGCGGCGGGCATCATAGGCCTCCTCCAGCCTCTCGTGGCATTAGTGCACCTTCAGACCACCAAGGCAGGGCGTTCAATTCATTCCCTATCAACCATGTTTTCACTCGAACACCACCATGATCTGAATCCGCCTTTTGTATGGGTAGTCCACACCCACACTACTCTTCTCGCATTATTAATTTGGCCCTTTATTCATGAGTTGGGGCCTTTATCGCCGTTCATTCCATTGGCCCATACCCACACTCCGCTTCTCTCGTTATTAGTTGGGGCCTTTATTCTGATCATAAATGGTGCCAGGCGAGGTTTCACAAACAAGCCGGCTTACATAAGCTGCGGAACGATCGCAAGGCCATGGACTGAGGTGATGCACCTGACGGCGTTGAACCCGCACGTGAGCAACGTGGTGAAGGCCACGGCGGCGGCCTCGGCGCGCGGCGGCAACGGGGTCAGCGCCTCCATCATGGCGCCGAGGCAGACCTCGGCGTCCGTCAGCCTCAACCCAATCCAGAGGAGCTCCACTGGTGTCGGCGCCTTCGCGTTCCAGGCAGGGCATTCCCCACGTTCCCATTCCAGCTTAAACTCAATGTCGGGTCTGGTATCAAAGCTATGGTATCGAATCCCGTTCAATCAATCAGAACTGACCAATTCGAAAATCCCACCGACCGACTCGACAACAGTCCGACCTGGTCGCTGTCTTTGAGTGAGTATTCCCTCGATTTAGAGGAGATGAGGGCGACCAGTCGCGAGTCGCCCCTACACTGAATTTAAGTTAAGCTCCTCCGCTGGATGATACAAGTGCCTTCCAATCGTTCCCGTTTCAGCGAAATGAAGCAACTTGGGCTCAGGTACCAAAACGGCTCAAGTGCGAGGTGGAAAGTTGTAAGTCCCGGGCCGAAGGGCACTAACGCGCACGCGGTACTGGTGATCATGCCGCAGGAGCGGTCGGGCGGTCGCGGCGTGCGGATGGCGACGACGGGCGCCTCCGCCGGCGGTATGATGCTCGAGCGCCGCAAGCACTGGCCCGTGCCCAACTGGGGGTCGCTGTGGAGCTCCATTGCTGCCAGCATTGTGGTGCGGCGTGCAGATTGACCCGATGAAATCCACGGTGAAAGCGCCTGAATGTAAGCGCTCGAAACTGAAATACGAAAACCTGCGTTCAAGTGTTGCTTTCAATTTCAACTTGCGCCTCTACATCGTGGGCGGCGCGCCAGGCGCGGTGGTGCTGTCCACCCGACCGGGCCGCGTGCAGCACTCCATGGTGTGGGACCACGAGGTGGCCGGTCGGTCCATCTTCCCGGCCGCCGGGTTCCTGGAGGTAGGGCCTGCCAGATTTTGCTCTTGATCAAACACCCATTCTCACGTATTGACCGTCACCGCATAGACATTTTATTCCCTCGTTTCCTGAGTTACAGCGCATACTATGACGTGGTGAGCAATGTCTGTCATGCAATACCTGGAGGCGGCGCATTCTGCGTGCGTGGCGTGGACGTCCGGCGGGGGCGGCAAGGAGGCCGGAGGTGGGGCGCATAACATCGCGCTGCTGGGAAGCTCATTCATCCGACCTCTGTTCATGCCGCACCCGGGGTCGGCCGACGCGGTGGACTTTCAGCTCACCATGTCCACGGGAGAGGGGGGATCCTCCTCCTCCGCGGTGGAGATCACCACGGTGGCGGGTGGGCCCAACATGGGGGGCGCTCACATGCGCACCACCGCGGCGAGGACGGTGGTGGCTCCCGCTCGTCGCCGCCATGCAGACGCCGACGCAGCTGCGTCCTCCGCCGCCGCTGCACCCTCCGTCGACGATGCTGGGCGCGTCGCCGCCGCACTCATGCTCTTCGGCGCTGCCGCCGCCGCCGCCGCCTCTCCCGGCGCCGGAACGCCCTCGGTCGGCATCATCGGAGGCGCGGACACCTCCCATTACGACGGCTACGTGGTGAACCCGGTAGGGGCGGGTGAAAGCCGCTCGCTACAGCAGCCATCACGTTGTAAACCTCTGTACATGTATGTATGCTCCGTTCAATTACGTGCGAAATCATGTCAATAGTAACGTATCCCATTACAACTTATCAATGAAATATATGGACCCTGCACCCCGGCGGCGCTGGACGCCACAATCCATCTAGCGGCCACGTGCCGCGCCGCGGAATCCGAAGCGAGATCTAACAACATGGTGGGGTGGATCTTGGGAACAAGCACTCGACCGACATCGAATCGACGAGCCGAGTTCGTGCGTCTGTATGAGCATTGACCCTGAAGGCGAGTCATGCGGACACGTACATCTGAGTTCGAGTGCGCAGTCTCAGTGACCCTCCTGCATGGTGCTCCGCATCCCCGCCGCCATCGCCGCATTCGCCGCAACGGGCGCGCCCACCCGCCCGCCCATGCGCGCGGCGGCACTGTGCGGCCCGGACGCCAATCACGGCAGGGTCCCGATCATGCGGCGACCACCGAGTGTGTACGGGTACACCGGTATGCTATGAGCGAACGGTCTGGTTGAAATGAAGAGGGAAGGCCGCATGAGGCCTTCCCCCACGGCGGCACCGGTGCGGTCCCCATCACCGGCGACTTTGTGTTGCACGGTCACGCAGCGGTCATGGGGCTGTCGCTGCGTCCCATGGGCAGCGGCGGTGGCGGCGGCGGCGCCGCCGTGAAACGCAAGTCAGCGTCGGGGCGGGAGAGTAATGTCCCCGGCGCACGCGCCATCATGTACCGCCTCGAGTCCATGGCGGAGGCGGCGCCAGTGGTGCACCCGCAGCAGGTAGGGTCTGGCACATACTACTTGCCACGTCATAGCAATGTGTTTGACTCATCACTCGAGGCTTCAATATGTATTTGATGACGTGGCGAGCAATATGTGCCAGGCCAGTGCAGCGGGCGGTGGCTTCGGCGGGTTTCAGCCGACGGTCGGTCGGACACGGGCACGGACTCGGCCTGAAGGACCTCAACGCCACGGTCGGCGCCAGCGCCTCCTTCGTGTCCCTCATGCACTGCGCGGAGCCCAACAGGGGCGGCAACGGCAGCGAGGTGGTCCTCGGCACGTCGGTACGGTCGGTCGGCGCACGGGCTTCCCACCAAGGGGCGTTACAGGGCGGTATGCGGACCTGTGCACAGGAAATGCCGCTGAACACCTTCCAGTCCAAAGACGGCTCAGGGACAGGCTGGTCGGACACCCCGCGCCTCGCCTCCGTCCCCGCCGACGCCGCCACCATCGCCGCCGCCGCCTCCGCCGAGGCCGAGGTGGCGGAGATGCCGACCGGCGCCGTGATGGTACACGTGTTCGCCGTGTCGCGCAGCTTCGAGTACCGCGACATGGCCGCCGCAATAATTGGCGGTTCCGGTAGGAGAAAGACGCTTCTGCGTGTACAAGGAAGCTCCAGGCTTACGATCTGACCGCCGTACCTCATAGAATACCAATTCAATCACGAGACGTGGATTCGACATGCGTGTCGATGACGTGGTGGGCAATATCTGTCAGGCTCTACCCGGCGGTTCCAGTTTGTTGGCGAAGGAAGTGCGGTTCGCCGGTGCCATCGTCAACACGGGCGAGGCGGTGATGGGGTGGGCGCTGCCGCTGGGCGGCGGAAAGTATTGCGCCGCGCCGGAGCGGCTGGAGCCCATGCCCCCCGCGTCGTCATTCGCCGCTGCTGCCGCCGCTGCCGACGACACTGTCGACGACGCCGTCTCTGACTATTTGCGCATCGAGGGAGTCAACGCTTCCCCCGCCGCCGCCGCCGCCGCCGCACTGTGCGTGGGCGCCGCAACACGCCAGCGGCTCTTTGGGGAGGGGTGCGGCGAGGCAACGGACATTGTCGACGAAGCGCAAGCCCCCGCGACCATGCTCATCACCGGCGGGCTCGGCGCGCTCGGCACGGCGGTCACGATATGGGCCGCCTGCAAAGTAGGGCGAAACAGGTTCAGACGTGTTGAAACTAGTGTTGAAAGCGCCTGGTCTCAGTGCTTGAATCTAGAATATGACGAACCGTCTTCAAACTTTGCTTTCCTTTGAACTTGCGGCGCTACACCAAGGCTCCCGCCGCCACCATCCACCTTCTGGGCCGGTCAGGCCGCACCCGCTCCCCGCTCTTCGCGCACCTCGGCGGCCTCGAGAGCGATGCGTCGGCGGCCTCGGCGGCGTGCGTCACCGCCACTCGCTGCGACACTTCTTCGGCAGGGCTTCACATTCGTTCAAATGGCTCAATTTAGGCTGAATTTACGGAAACTTAAGTCAAAAACCATGCGTTACAACAGTTACGAGTATGGTAATTATGATTTTGGCAGAATTTCGCAATTTCCAGTAATTACAGGCGAATTACAGGTTATGATCTTAATACAAGCCTACTGTAGCAATCAAACGCAACAATGTTGTGCAGAAAACTCACAAAATAAACCCTCAATTGGAACCAGCAATGTGACGCCAGGCCCTGCTGCTCGGTCGATGAGGCGGGGCAGGTGATGGCGCGCCTGGCGCGGTCGGTCGACCACCCGAGCCTCTCGACCGCCATGCACGCCGCCGGGGCGCTGCGCGATGCCATGGTCGGCAAGCAGTACGCCGGCAGGGACAATCAAACACCTGCCGCCAAGTCATCGACACCTCTTTTGAGCCCTCCGATCCAGAGCGAACCGAAATGCTATAACGCTGCGAACAATGGCAACGTCTGCCTGACACGTTGCCCGCCGCGTCGTCGACACGCTTATGGATCCCTCACTTTCTGTATCACATGGCATCCTATGACATGGCAAACAATGTTTATCATGCCCTAACTGCGGGCAGCGTCCGAGATGTGGCGGGATCCAAGGTTGGCGGCCTGGCGCGCGTCGAGGCGGCGGGGCTGTCGTCCGCGGCCGGACAGCCCCTGGACTCCATGGTGATGTTCTCTTCCATCTCCGCTCTCATGGGGTCGGCCGGACAGGTCAGCTACTCGGGCGCCAACGCGGTGCTGGACGCCTGGGCGGCGCGGCGGGCAGCAGCGGGTGCCAGCGGGTAGGGCCTGGTAGATACAGCTCGCCACACCACGCCACGCTCTGCTATGAGAGTGAGATCGTAGAGTAATCGATTATGCCTGCTTCTAATGCTGCCAGATCAGATGTTCGAGAACCTAGCTGTACGTTCATGCGGGTCGTTCATGATTTGCGTCATTCATATATTTATCGCCACGCCATTCATAGTATGCCACGACGTTCGATGACGTAACAAGCGATATATTGGCCAGGCTCTACCAGCAGGACCAGCGTGCTGGGGGGGGGGTGGGGCGGCGGCGGTATGGCTGCGGATGGCGTGCTGGCGCGTATCGAGAGCCTCGGCATGGGGGTGCTGGCGCCGGAGGAGGGCCTGCGCGCGCTGAGCGCCATTATGTCCGCCCGACCGGCACCGGGCGCGCTTGTTCCCGTCACCACCGTCAGTCCCTTCCACTGGTATGGGCAGTGATACTCAACTCAACTCCTTGACGTGGCGTCCACCACATAGTTTACGGGTGCTCCGGCCGTGGTATCCACCACATAGTGTATGAGTTCTCACCACGTCATCCACCACATGATATACAGGTGCTCGGCACGTCATACACATATGTGAAACCCTCGTGCATTGTGCTGAATGGCAACGTATGCCGTGGCGAGCGTGACCGTTATTCACCCGGCCCTGTCCACTGGTCCCGAGTGGTTGAGAACATCCGCCCGCTTCCCGCGATGTTCGAGGACATTCCCGCAGCTTCTGCCGCCGTTGCTGCTGCCGCCGCTACGGCTGCCAAAAAGGCCGGCGGCATGGTCAAAAAGTCGGGCCCTAGCCTCGGCTCGGTGCAGGCCACTATCCGCAGCATCGCCGTCGGCCTGACGGGCAACGACGAACTTCGCGACGACCAGCCTCTAATGGACGCGGGGTAGGGCCTGGCAGACGTTGTTGCACGCCGTGTGATGCCAACAAAATAAGGTAAAAAATGTGTTCAGACGGGGCGCTGGGGAGCATCCATACTTCTAAACGCGGCAGTGTCCATCTATGTCTCTTTCATAACGTGTTGACGGATGTTGTCTGCACATTGACGGGCCTTGATGAGGGGCTGGACTCGCTGACCGGCGTTGAATTCAAGGGGGCGGTGGATGCCGAGTTTGGAATCGACCTTCCCAACACCGTGGCAGGGATGAGTCATGAGTGTAGCGCCCGCCACCTCCCAGCGTCATACAATGTCACTTACATTAATCAACGAGGGGTTACAAGCATAAAAGGCGGTGGCATGATGTGCTTGTCACTACACCACGGCGTTCGACTACCCGACGGTGGCGGCGCTGTCGGAGAAGGTCTGGCGCGACCTCGGGGGCGGCGTGGAGGTCAAGCAGTCGGGCCCCAGCCTCGACTCTGTCCAGGTAAGGCCCAGCAGAAAAAACTCCAAACATCAGACGGGTGGCATTATAGTTCAACAGACGAGAGAACCTGTAATGACCGGGGTATGAACCATCCTGTGCCCAGATATCTCCCCGAATTCCGCGAATAAACAGTACTGCGTGTTTTGAGATGTGCAACGGGGATCGTCTTCTCTACAAGTTACGGGCCCACCACGCTTCCACTGCCCAGGCGGGTATTTTGAGATGTACGAGGAGGATCATCTTCACTTCAGAGGGACATTCTTTGAGCAATCAATGCGAGGCCCTCGGTCCCGGCCACCATCCGCGGCATCGCCGTCGGCCTGACGGGCAACGACGGACTTCGCGATGACCAGCCTCTGATGGACGCGGGGTAAGGCCTGGCAGATGTTACTCGCCACGTCATAGGATGCCAATTGACTCAGCAAACGAGGGTTCTGAATGCGTTGACACGGGTGGGCAGGGCGAAGCCAGGTGCCTCCTTATACATGCGGAAGTTCAAAATGTGTTGACATGGGGGCCGGGGCGGAAGCCTGGTGCCTCCTTGTACACGCAGCAGCGTCGATGGCTGACTCTCTCGCTCAGAACGTATTGACGGATCTTTTGAGCAATATTTGCCGGGCCCTGACCTGAGATTGGACTCGCTCACCGGCGTGGAATTCAAGAGTGCCGTAGACGCCGAGTTTGGGATTGACCTTCCCAACACGGTGGTAAGGACACATGACAAACGCCCGCCACGTCATAGACTGTGGTCTAAATCAGAAAACGAGAGGTTACAAGCATGAAACGCGGTACGTTGTCACGGGGGGCAGGGCGAAAGCCTAGTGCCTCAATCTCTCCCTCTCTAGGACGCGGTTGGCATGAACTATTTGTCACTAAGCCACGGCATTCGACTACCCGACGGTGGCGGCGCTGTCAGAGAAGGTCTGGCGCGACCTCGGGGGCGGCGTGGAGGTTGGGCCGGGGAGCGAGGAGGATGTGGCGGTGAAGGGGGTGGCCGAAGTGGCGCGCGCGCCGCCGGGCGGGCTCGCCGCCGCCGCTGCCGCCGTGACAGTGATGGTCACGGGGTGCTCCTCAATGACCCCGATGCCGCGGGGCCAGCGCGGGGTGTCCGCTGCCTCCGACCGACCGCCCTCCGGCGACTCCGTCAGCGGCGTGCCCCTGGAGCGTTGGCACACCGTAAGGCGGTGCAGGCTCACCCCAGGTTGCCACCAGATTGAACCCGGGCTGACCTCGCTTGGTTTTTGCGCTTGAAACGAAAATACGACAACCCGCTTTCAAATCTTGCTTCCAATTTCATCTTGCGCCGCTATAAGACGGAGCGGTGCCTCGACTTCTACTTCGAGGACCTCGACACGGTTACGAGTATCATGACGGGCTTCGCCGGCTTCATGACGCACATGGACCTGTTCGACGCCGCGATGTTCGGGCTGTCGCGCGCAGAGACGACGGTGATGGACCCGCAGCACCGCAGCCTGCTGGAGGGCATGCTGCACGCGCGTGCCAGCACCTCGCTCGCCGCGCGTGGTAGGGCGGTGCAGATTGAATTCGGTGATGCCAGTTGAAATCTGTGTCAACAGCGCCTGGTTCCAGCGCTTGACACTGACATGATGCACTGCTTTAAAAGTTCGCTTTCAATTTCAACTTGCGCCGCTACAGTGCGGCGCCGACCCGCTGGACGCGCCCGGGTGCGGCGTGTACGTGGGCATCAGCAGCACGGACTACATGGACGACCACATCCGCCCCGTGGCCAACGAGCTCAATCCCTTCATCATGCCTGGCAACGTGCTGTCCGTGGCCGCGGGGTGGGGCGGTGCGGGTGCATTGACCCCAGGTTGACATCGGGTGTACCTCCCTTGGTTTTAGCGCTTGAAGCTGTAATATGATAACCCGCTTTCAATCGTTGCTTTCCATTCCAACGTTCGCCCCTGCAGCGGGGCGCATGTCGTTCGTGTTCGGCCTCAAGGGCCCCTCCCTGGCCGTGGACACCGCGTGCTCCTCCTCCATCGTCGGCGCGCACATGAGCCGCACCGCCATCGTCAACGGCAGGGACTGATGGATAGTGCTCGCCATGTCATAGGATCCCACGTAAGTCAATTAACGAGAGTTAGAATTGCGTTTGATGATGTAGCTAGCATCATGCATCAGTCCCTGGTCAGTGGCGCCATCGGCATGGCGGCGGCGTGCGGCGTGCAGTTCACCGCAGGCGTGCACGCGTCCGGCCTCTTCAACAGCGCGGGCATGCTGGCGCCGGACGGCCGCTGCAAGACGCTGGACGCCGCCGCTAACGGGTACGTGCGCGGCGAGGCGCGCGGCGTGCTGGTGCTGGAGGGTGTGTACCCCGGCTTCGGCTCCGGCCCCGGCGGCGGTCGCAACCCCGGTGGCGGCCCTGGCCCCGGCGACGGCCCCGGGGTTGCGCTGATCGGCACCGCGGTGAACCAGGACGGGCGCTCCAGCTCGCTGACCGCACCCAACGGGCCCTCGCAGCAAGCAGTGATCCGCCTATCGCTGCACGGCACCGCCATGACGCCCGCCGAAGTGGCGGTGCTGCAGATGCACGGCACAGGAACCGGGCTGGGCGACCCCATCGAGGTCGGTGCCGCCGCCGCCGTGTTCCGCCGTGCGCCGGCGGGCCAGGGCGGCGGCGCGCCGCTGGTCCTGGAGGTCCGGCCTGGTAGATAATGCCCACCATGTCATGTGGTTCGATCTAAATTAATAAACGGGGGTATACATTGTGGGCGATGACGTGACAGGCATCATATGTCATGCCCTACCTGGAGGCGGTCAAGACGCTGGTGGGCCACGGCGAGACCGCGGCGGGCGTCACTGGGCTGGCGCAGCCCCTGGAGGGCCTGGTAGGGGGGTTGTTGATAACAAGCACTCTACCGACATTGATTCGACGAGCTGAGTCTGCACGTCCGTATGGTTTCATGAGCATGAAACCCCGAGGTAAGTCATCCTCCGATCTCGGTCGAGTGCTTGTTCTCATCAATGACCCTTCTGCCTGGTGCGTATGTGCACGGCGGCGATCATGCACCTGGTGTCCCTCAATCCGTACATCCAGGGCGTCATCCAATCCGCCGACAAGGACGCGGGCGGTGCCGGCGCTGGGTTGCGGATGCCGCGACAGGGGGGAGCACAGGTCTCAGCGGGGCGAGCGGGCGGCGGCGCGGGCGGCACCAGCGGCTTCGCGTTCCAGGGCACCAACGGTCACGCGGTGCTGCAGACGCTGACGGCGGGGGCCCGCGGCGTCAGCGGCGTGCGCTCATCCCTGGCCGTGACGGACCGGCAACGGTTTTGGTTGTCCCCTGAGACGCACGCGCTGCTGAAGTCCGTGCGCGCGTCGCCGCCCGGCCGCTGCATGGCCCAGGCGGAGCTCAGCGCGCGGTATGGACTGATGAATTGTGCTCACCACGTCATCGAATGCATTTCTAACCCTGGTTGGTTGAGGTAAATGACTTCATGTGACGTGGCGAGCACCATCCATTAGATTCTAGCGCGCGGCGGGACTGTGGCATGTGGGACCACCGCGTGATGAACCGCGCGCTGTTCCCGGGCGCCGGCTTCATGGAGCTGGCGGTGTGCGGCGCGCACATGATGGGCGGCTCCGCCAACGCCATGTCGCGCGGGGAGATCGCTATAGTGGGCGCCGTAGTGCCCGTGCCGCTGGTGCTGCCGGGCGGCGCCACCGTCGACGTGGTCACCATGGAGTGGCGCACCGACTCGGGAGGGGAGACCATCGAAGTGGCTTCAGCGGCCGCGCGCGTCACGCCGCACCTGCGGGCGCGCGCGCGCCGCATCCAGATGCCAACGCCCGCGCCCGCGGCGGCGTACCACCAGTCCTCGTTGAGGTCACTGGACTTGCTCTACCGCGGCGGCGGAGGCCTTAGCCCGCCTAGCCCGCCACCGCCGACTCGCAGGAGCGGCGTCGCCACCGGGACAATCCAAGAGACGGATGGCAACGGGTTCACGCCATGTGAGAAAACATCCCATCAACGTGACCCGAACCTCGCATCGATTGCATTAACTTCCCGCCAACTTGACCTCAACCACGTAACCATTGACATCTGCCACGTAACCACAATCTCCAACCAGCTGTACTGACCTCCCATCACCACCTCCACCCCGACCGCCTGCAGACCACACGCACCCGGCGTCGCTGGACAACGCCCTGCAGCTGGCCACCGCGTGCGCCACCGCCCGTCCGTCCGACCGCCGCCTGCTGGTGCCAGCCGGCTTCACCGCCTTTGCCGCGCCGCGCGCCAACGGAGCCGGCGCACGCCTCCGCGCCTCGGCGGACGTCTGCAAGGCAGGGCGGTGCAGGTTGACCCTACGAAATTGACCCCAAGTTGACCGCACTTGGTCTCAGCGCTAAATAAATAAAGTTTGACACGGAGGCTAAACGCCCCGCGCTTGAAGCTAAAGTATGATGAACGGCATTCAAACTTTGCTTTCAATGTTCACTTGCGCCACTACAGTAAGGGCGAGGCGGCGCAGTCGCAGTTGTCCAACCACGCGTTGATGGGATCGAGCGGCATGCTGCTGGCGCGCGTGAATGGGCTCGACGCGCGGGCGATGCGCCGCGGTGCCGTCCCCGCGGGGGGGATGGTTGTGAAGGAGGGGGAGCCGGGCGGCGGTGACATGTCCGCCCGCCGGGTGCTCTATGGCATGGCATGGGACGTCGCGCCCCCCAGGCCCGTCTCGGCGGCGGCGATCCCGGGCGCCGGACGCTTAAACGAATCGACATCGGCGGCGTCGGCGGCAGGGGCGGCGGCGCCTCAAGCTCGATTGTCTTCGGTCCGCGCGACGGCAGGCGCCGTGCAGGCGCTGCAAGCGCGCGCCTCAGGCGGCGGAGCCGCCGTGTCGGCGTCGGCGCTTCACACAAGTGGCAGCCACCCCCACCGCGCGACTGGCACCGCGCCGAGAAGCGAGCAGCGGCGGGGAGGCGGGGGCGCTCCGGAGGCAGCCGGTCTGTGGGGCGTGTGGGCGGTGGCGGCGGCGGAGGCGCCGTCCTCCTGGCAGTGGGCGGGAGCGGACTCATCCACCACAGTCAATACTGCGGACGCGACTGCAGCGACAGGCGGCGAGGACCGCGGCGGCGGGCTTCACGGCGCAGTGAGCGCGTCGGGCGCCTGGGCGACGCCCCGCCTCGCCGCGTTAGACGTGGAGCCGCGCGCCGAGCCCGCGGCGCGCGTGCCGCCGGGCCGCGGCGGGCGGCGGGCGCTCATCACCGGCGGGCTCGGCAGCGTGGCGCTCATCGCCGCGGCGTGGCTGGCGGGCAGGGCCTCACACAAGCACGTACATATGCTTTCTGTGTGTGAAACCGCTTGAATGCGAGTGGCTCTGATCCCCATGCAACCCTCGAACATACTCATACTCAAGCGCCGGCTGGAAAAAGTATAACTGTGGTCTGTACGGCCCTGTTGGCGGGCTGCGACGAGAACGAGGATGACGCCGAACCCGACCCGGAGACTTCCGACGCACGCGGCATGACGCGCGGCATGCACCCGGTGCTGGTGTCGCGCAAGGGCCGCTCGGCCGCCATCGGGTTTGCGGCGCTTGCGGGCGCCGCCGCCGGGGTCACCGCGGCGAGCGCGGACGTGGCCGCCGCGGAGGACTCCGCGTTTGCGTTCCAGCTGGCGGCGCGTCGCAGCGGCACGGCGTCGGTGCTGCACGCGGCGGGAACTCTGCGTGACGCCATGCTGCAGCGCCAGACGGCAGGGCATGCCGCAGACCAGACCTGCGGTTCCCCCACCACAAATCGACATCATAAAACACATGGAACGGAACACAAGTGAAAAAGTCCAAGAAGCGAAAAAGTCCAAGGAAGTGAAAAGTCCAAGGAAGTGAAAAAGTCCAAGGGAGTGACCCTCATTAACGAAAACTGCTCACAAGCGGACCCTACACGACGGCAGGGGGCGCGCGCGCGGTGGCGGCGCCCAAGGCGGCGCCCGCGCTGCGGTGGTGGTCGGCCGGACGCCTCTCGGCGCTGTCCACCACGCCTCTGGAGGCCGCGTTGGCGTTCGGCTCCGTGGCGGCGCTGGTCGGGTCGGTCGGCCAGGCGCCTTACGCTGCTGCTAACACGGCACTCGATGCGTGCGCAGCGAGTGAGCGCGCCCGCGGCGGCGTGGCTAGCGCGGTGGCGTGGGGCGCGTGGCGCGGCGGCGGCATGGCGGCGGCTTCGGGCGCGGACGCGGCAGAGCGCTTCGGCCTTGGTGCACTGTCCGCCACTCAAGGCGTCGCGGCACTCCACCTACTGCTCGGCGGCGGAGGCAGCGGCGCGGCAACCGGCGTCGGGCTCGCGCTGGCGGAGGGGCGCACCATCGCGACGCCAATCGACTGGCCGGTCATCATGCGGTCGATTGCGGCGCGCGGCGCGGCATTCCCCGCGTTCGCCGACCTGGGAGCGGCACACGCCGGCGCGCTGTCCGACTCACCAGGAGAAGCAGCGGCGGCAGCGGCAGCGGGCAAGAAAGGTTCCACTATCCCGGCGAAGTACGCTAGGATGCACGGCGTGGCGGCGGTGGCCGCGGTGACAGCGCGGCTGGTGACGCTGGTGACGGAGTCCACGGATTTGGACGTGGACGTGGACGCACCGCTCATGGAGTCGGGGCTGGACTCGCTGGCGGGGGTCGAGCTGCAGAAGCGCCTCGAGCAGGAGTTCAACGTGCGGCTGGAGCCCACGGTAAGGCAGTGCAGGACCCTGGTTGACCCCGGGTTGACCCCAGCTTGACCGCGCCTGGTCTCAGTGCTTGATCCTGACGTATGATGAAGCGCTTACCAGCTGTGCGTTCAATTTCAATTTGCGCCGCTACACCACGGCGACGCTGGACCACCCCACCGCCGCCGCGCTCGGCCGCCACATCACTGACGTCATGGGGCTGCTCGACCACCACCCTGCCGCCGCCGCCTCCGATGTCGTGGCCGCAGCAGCGGGATCGGGGGCAGGCGGCGGCGGCGGTGGCTACGGCGGCGCCCTCGTCGTGTCGGGCGGCACCGCGGTGTACACCGGGGGCGTGCAGGACGCCGGCCAGTTCTGGTCCGCGATGTCCGGCGGGAGCGACCCGCAGAGCGAGGTGCCTCTCTCGCGTTACGACATCGACGCGTGGTTCGATCCTATCAGCGTGCGTGAGAACGGCGTGGTCACCGTCCGCCACGGCGCCTTCCTGGGCGCGGAATGGGCGGAGCGCTTCGATGCAACCCTCCTACGCGTGTCGCCCGCCGAAGCCACGCACTTGGACCCGCAGCAGCGCCTGCTCCTGGAGCAGTGCGCGCGCTCCGTGGCGGCCGCGGAGCTGGGCGCGGAGCCTGGGGGGGGCGGCGGAGGGGCGGACGTGAAGGCGCGAACGGGGATGTACGTCGGGTGCATGTACAACGAGGCGCCGCAGCTGCAGCAGATGCACGGCGTGGACGCGGGCGCGCATGCCGGCACCGGCTCCGGCGCCTCCTTCATGGTACGGTGTCGCGCAATGTACAGCAAGCCTCATCGTCGCATCAGACTCAACAAGTTGTGTGTGTGATATTAGGATATTCGGAGATCTCACCGCGCGGCGATGTGTTGTGATCCGTTGTGTTCCCCCTGCCAAGACTATTCTCGACCATCTACCGGGGAAAATACAATATGTTCCCTGTCGGACGGTGGGGCGCGTGTCGTACTGCCTGGCGCTGAACGGCCCGTGCGTCTCCACGGACACGGCGTGCTCGTCCTCGCTGGTGGCGGCGCACCTGGCGCGTCGCGCCGTGGGCGTGGGCGACGCCGCCGCCGGGGTGGCCGCCGGCGTCAACCTGGCGCTGCTGCACATCAACACCTCCGTCATCTGCGCCATTGGGGCGCTCTCCCCCGTTGGCCGTTGCAAGGCCCTAGACGCCACGGCGGACGGGTACGGGCGCGGTGAGGGGTGCGGAGTCTTCGTCATCGGCCACGCGCCAGCGCCGCGGCTGCTACCCGGGTCCGGCCCGGCCGCGGCCGCGCGCGTGTTGGTCATGGTGGCGTCCGCGGTGAACCAAGACGGGCGCAGCAGCGCGCTGACGGCGCCGCACGGGCCAAGCCAGCAGGCGCTCCTCGCCGACATCGCGAGGGAGGAGGCGGCGGCGACACACTCCTTCAGCGGCGGCGGCGGCGGCGGCGGCTCGAGGTTCATCGCGATGCACGGCACGGGCACGGGGCTGGGTGACCCCATCGAGACGGGCGCGCTCGTGAAGTCGTTTCTGCTGGGGCGCGGCGACAATCGCGCGGTGCTCGGCGCTCCCAAGGCGCACTACGGGCACACGGAGGGCGCCGCGGGGGTCGCGGGGCTGCTGGCGGCCGCCGGGCACCTGGCGTCCGCTGCGCCGCCGCCCTTGAAGCACCTGCGGAACCTGAATCCGTTTGTGGCGTCCGCGCTGGAGTCCGCGGGGGGCGCCGCACCGGGCGCGCCGCGAACCAAGGTCATGGCCCCTTCGTCGTCGGCGGCGGCGTCGGCGGCGACGTCGAGCTTCGGCATGAGCGGCGTCAACGCGCACGCCGTGATGAGAATAGAGCGGAGCCCATCGTCGGCTTCCTTCACTGTGGTCGGTCGGACTTACACGGCAAGGTGGGCGCGGGAGGCGCAAAGGTTCGCCTACTTCCCGTGCCCGCACCCGCTCCTGAACAGCTGGGCACCTGCGGCGGCGGCGGAGGAGGTCTTCCAGCTGGAGTTCAGCGGCGCGCGGCAGTCATACCTGCACGAGCACGCGGTGATGGGACGCGCGCTGCTGCCGGCGGCGGCGGCGCTGAGCGCCATGGCGGGCGCGGCGCCGGGCGCCGGTGGCGACCCCGCCGCCATGCTGGTCATCCAGGGGGTGGCGCTGTCCGCGCCGCTCGTGCTGCGCCCCTACGGCGTTGTCGCAGCCTCCGGGGTGCTGCCCCCTACGGTGGAGCTTCGCAGAGTCGGCGACGTGGTGCGGCTTGTCTCGTCCAGCAGCGGCCGGCACACGACCCACGTCACCGGATTTGTGGGCCTCCCCGTCGTGACCTCTACCCCCGCCACCGCCACAGCCTCAGGGCCTGCCTCGGCGGCGTCGTGGGGCGAGCTGGTGGACAGCGGCGGCGGCACTGGCGGCAGCGGCGAGGGGGCACACGAAGGGCATGGCGCCTTGGCGGTGGCGCGGGTCCAGGCGCCATGGCGCGAGCCCGGATGGGCGGACTCCGAGGCGGTCGACGCGGCGCTGCACCTCGGAGCCGCCGCTGCTGGCGCCGGCGGCCTGCCCCCCGGCATGTTCGCCGCCGCCTCCATCGCCGCGTGCTGCTTCCAGCCGCCCGCCGCCGCCGCCAGCCTGCGGGGCGCGGCGCCGCCGACGGCCGCCGCGCGATTCGCCCGCACCGGGCCGGCAGACGACACCCGCTCCAGGGTAAGCCACCACTCCCTCGTCGGCGGTGGCGGCGGCGGGGCGCTCGTTGCGGTCAACGCGCTGGTCTCCAAGTCCATCGGAGGCGGCGCGGTGTGGGTCCCGCCCGTGGACAGCCGCGCCGCTGCCGCCGCCGCCGAGGGGCCGGGCCATGGCGCCGTGCGGCCTGTGACGCTGCAGCACGACGTGGTGTGGTCGGCGCTGCCTGGCGACACCCGCGCTGACCTCGCCTTCGCAATGCCCCAGCTCGTCGGCGTGTTCGCCGCCTCCGGCGCCGGCGGCGGCGGGGGCTACCTCCGGCGGTCCCACCGCGCGTCATCAGTGAGCTCCGACATTGCGGCCGCGCTAGGCGCCGCGCAAGGCGCCGCCGCGGTGAGGGCGGCGGGGATGCGCGTGGGCACTACC
>Ga0307488_10001792_pt1 | contig 18044 bp, 16 predicted proteins | sample SB02metaG_FD_202248 | JGI IMG/M metagenome (GOLD analysis project Ga0307488, IMG submission 202248) | Sea-ice brine microbial communities from Beaufort Sea near Barrow, Alaska, United States - SB 0.2 | ecosystem: Environmental > Aquatic > Marine > Coastal | place: USA: Alaska | collected... | reverse complement strand
GCGAAAATAAGTTATGATTCAATTTGCAGCAGCTCGTTTGCGATTAATTGTTTTCTAATTTATAAGAATTTACTGCATGTAAGACCGTATTGTGTTAAAGCTTAGGATGCTTTATAAGTAAGAGTGATTGCTCTTTGTGTGTGAAACCAGATAAATAAATCATTAAAAAAGGGTTTTTTTTCTTGGGTATTTTGTGATATTCATAATTAATTATCAATATTTTATAAATAATTCAAGAGCTGTATAAAATAGCTTAAAAGAGGTTTTTGAACCGTTTTTTCTCTATATATTTGTGTCCAACACAAGTAGCAATGATCATAATTAACAGCAATCGTAATTTTAATACTTCTAATTTATAGGACGGAAGGTTGTTGTTCAAATATATATAAAGCCTTCCAAAATTTGGAAGGCTTTTTTTTGAATCTAAAACGCAAGACATGGGTAAAATAATGACAGTAGACATTTTGTCTAGTATTAAAGGAGCAAAGCCATCGGAATCGGTGAATGCATTATTTGATGTAATTAAAAATGCAAACAAGCATGCTACTTTAAGTTCAGTTCAGACGAATGTTGTGTCTTTAGACGACTTAAGAGAAGACGCTGTAATTGAGAGTGCTGCAATTGAAAAACAATTGATTAGGGAAAACTTCCCAAGAGAAAAAAACGGATTTTTAGTGGTTGCTAAAGTGATAGAAGATTAATATGGAATCGCAAATAAAAAAGATACATCAACAATTAATGTCTCAACAAATATCTTGCATTAGTTTGATACAAGAAAAGTTAGCTTTATTAAAGCAAAGTGCACACAATACTGTAAATTATTTATTGGAAGAAACTGCTTTGGCTTTGGCTAAAAAAGTAGATACTAAAATTGCAAACGGAGAAGAAATTGGATTGTTGGAAGGAATTCCGTTTGGAATTAAAGACGTTTTTATGTTGCAAGGAACATACACAACTGCAAGTTCCCATTTATTAAAAAAGTACAAAGCTGCATATACCGCAACGGCCATTCAGAAATTAGTAACTGCAGGTGCAATTCCTTTAGCAAAAGAAAATTGTGATGCTTTCGGACATGGCTCTTCTTCAGAAAACACCATTTTTGGAGCCATAAAAAATGCTGTAGATCCTAGTTTAGTTGCAGGAGGTTCAAGTGGAGGTTCTGCTGTAAATGTTGCAAAAGACCACACGGTTTTTTCAATTGGTGGAGATACTGGTGGTTCTATTCGTCAGCCAGCAGGATATAATAAAGTATACGGATTCAAACCAACGTATGGTAGAATTTCTAGATATGGCCTAATGGCATATGCATCTTCTACAGATTGTGTTGGGCCTATTGCAACGTCTATTGAAGATGTTCGAATTGTCTTAAATGTGATGAGTGGAAAAGACGCGAGAGATCAAACAAGTTATGTTTCTGATGAAATTGAAGAACATGCAATACCACCAATCACAAAGACGGTTGGTTATTATAAAAATTTTATTGAAAGTGATGCAATTAGCACCGAAATAAAGGCGGATTTCTTAGCAACTATAGAAAAATTAAAAGCCCAAGGAATTGCAGTAAAAGCATTGGACTTTTTTGATGCAGATATTTTAGTTTCTACTTATTATACACTGGCAATGGCAGAAACAGCGTCAAATTTATCTCGTTTAGACGGTACAAATTATGGCGTAAGAATAGAAGGCATCAATTTAAAAGATACCTATTCAATAACACGTTCAGAAAATTTTTCAGAGGAAACAAAAAGAAGAGTTGTGGGTGGAAATCAGGTTTTGTCCCAAGGTTTTTCGGATGCTATTTATTTGAAAGCACAAAATTTAAGAAATCAGATTTCAGCAAGATTTACCCAAGACTTTAAAGAGGTAGGTATTATTTTATCACCTGTAACTCCAGAGAATCCTCCAAAAATTGGCGATAGTTTAAAAGACCCTTTGGCAATGTATTTGTCAGATGCCTATACCGTTGGCTTTAGTCTGGGTGGTTTGCCTACGCTTAGCATTCCGAAAGGAACGGCAACAGGTTTACAGATTACAGCAGACAAGAAAAAAGATGCGGAAGTTTTACAATTCGCGAACTTTTTAAAAGATATTTTATAATGGAATTAGATCAAATACAAGAGGCTTTAAAAGCCCACGATTTAGAATTGATTATTGGATTAGAAACGCACGTTCGTCTCAATACAAAATCCAAATTATTTTGTTCTTGTCCGAATGAAGAAACGGAAATTCCGAATTACAACATCTGCTCAGTTTGTACAGGCCAAATGGGGGTTTTACCAGCCATTAATAAAGAGGCTATTCGAAAAGCTATTTATTTTGGAAAAGCGGTAAATTCTTCTTTTTCAAATGAGGTTACTTCTTGGGATCGGAAACATTATGAATATCCAGACAATCCTAAAAACATACAAATAACGCAGTTTCACAATCCGGTAATTCCAGATGGAGAAGTTTCTTGTTATAGAAATGACGGCTCTCAATTCACGGTCTCATTAACGCAAACACATATTGAAGAAGACGCTGCAAAATTAGTGCATGAGAAGAAAATTTCTTTGGTTGATTTTAACAAAGCAGGAGTTCCGTTAATTGAAATTGTTACAGATCCTTGCATTCGGAACATTGAAGATGCTGCTATCTATGCACAATACATTCAAAGAATTGTTCAAAATTTAGGCATATCTGAAGCGAATTTAGAAAAAGGCGAGTTTAAATCTGACGTTTCTGTTTCCTTAAGAAAGATTGATGGAACTACTTTAAATCCAAGAACTGAAATTAAAAATTTAAATTCTTTTAAGTTTATGGTGGAAGCTTTAAAGGAAGAAATTGAGAAACAATTAAAGTACTTCACAACATATAAAGAATTTAGACCAGAACAAACTACCGTTTTATGGGATGCAGATTTAAAGGAAACAAAAACCATGCGAACAAAGGAATTTGAAGCAGATTACCGTTTTATTTCTGAGCCAGATTTACCGTTTGTGTCTATAAAAGAGGTGGTTGCAGGGATTAAAATTGACCTAAGTGCTTTGCCGTATGCCGTAGAAACGGTGTTGATTAAAGGAGGTGTTTTACCGCAAGATGCAAAGTTTTTTACTGCCGATGCCGTTCGTGCTAAAACATTTATGACGATTAACAATGCCATTCAAGATGCCTCTTTTGTTGCAAAAACATTGGTCAATAATTTAGATGCAGACGCGTATCAGAACATTCATAATGTAAATGATTTAGTGCTAATTTTTCAGCTATTTAAAGCGGATAAAATTACCTCTGTTTTGGTTCAAAATGGAATTATATCGTACTTAAAAGATCCCAAATTCGATTACAAAAAGTATTTTGATGCAAACACCATTTCCGCATCCAAAATTGCAGCTGCAATTGTAAAAGTAGTTTCAGAAAACGAAGCAATAGCAACTGATATTAAAAATGGAAATCAAGGAAAAGCAGGCATTCTTGTAGGGAAAGTAATTGCCATTATTGGTAAAGGAGCTTCTGGAAAGGTTATTCGTGAAGGGATTTTAAAAGCGATTCGCGAAAAAGGCGCTATCAGCGAAAAAGTGGCTATTATCGATTCGCCTTTAGCAGTTAGCGAAAAACCAGTTGCGAAAAGCGAACAGCCAATAGCCAATAGTCAAGAACCTATCATCATTAAAGAAAATTACAGAACACATAAAGTCTCTGAAATATCAGAGACTTTAATAACAGAAAAAGTAACCTTATCTGGCTGGGTTGCTAGTGTTAGAGATCACGGAGAATTGATGTTTATCGATTTAAGAGATGCTAGTTGTCAGATTTTTCAGGTGCGCTTAAGCAGTCAGTCGTTTCCTAATTTAGACGAATTGGTAAAATTAAAGCCAGAAACTGTTATCGCTGTTACAGGAATTGTTGTTCAGCGGAATGAAGACGATTACAATGCAGGTTTAAGAACAGGTAAGTTAGAATTAGAAACATCTGATTTAGAGATTTTAAATCTTTCTAAAACCTTGCCTTTCGAGATTAAAAGAGCTTTTAAAAGCAATGAGAAAGTCCGTTTTGAATACAAGTTTTTGGACCATAGAAATGAAGAGGTGCGACGGGCAATTGTAAACAGACATAAAGTAATTAAGTTACTGCGTGATATTTTAGATGAAGAAGAGTTTTTAGAAATTGAAACGCCTATTTTAACAGCAGGTACAGATGAGGGTGCAAGAGAGTTTATTGTACCAACAAGAAAACAAGCAGGTTCTTTTTATACTTTACCACAAGCGCCGCAACAATTTAAGCAGATGCTAATGGTGGGCGGATTTGAGAAGTATTTTCAAATTGCACGCTGTTTTAGAGATGAAGACTCTCGTGGAGACCGTCAGCCAGAATTTACCCAGTTAGATCTTGAAATGGCGTATGCGAGTATGCAGCAAATCATCAATTTAAACACTAAAATGTTTAATGAGGTGGTGCGAAAAATCTATGGTAAAAAATGGATTTTACATCCTTTTGAAGTGATCACTTATAAAAATGCCATGGATAAATATGGTTGTGATCGACCAGATTTACGCTACGGGTTGCAAATGCAAGACATCACGGAGATTGTAAAAGACACTACTTTTCAGGTTTTTAGCAAACCAATTGATGCAGGCGGTATTGTAAAATGTATTAAGGTTTCTGCAAAAGAGCAAGGAAAAAATAGAATGTCTAAAGGGCAAATTGAAAGTTTAACGGCAACTGCACAGCAAAACGGATTGGGTGGTTTGGCGTATATTATTGTAAATGAAAATGAGTTGCAATCGCCAATTATTAAATTTTTAGGAGAAGATATTGCTAAAAACATTATCAACGCTACTGCTGCTCAAGTTGGAGATATTGTGTTTTTTTCAGCGGCAGATTATGCAACTGCAAACAAAGCTTTAGATGCCGTGCGTCAGGAAATGGGACGGATCCTAAAATTAATCAATCCAAAAGAATTAAGACCGGCTTGGGTAGTAGACTTTCCGATGTTCGAAAAAACAGATGAAGGAAGATGGACCTTTACACACAATCCTTTTTCCATGCCAGCTATCTACGATTTAGAAAAGCACATGAATGGATCCGGTGAAGAAATAGGAACCATCATTGCCCAGCAATATGATTTTATTTTAAATGGCTATGAAATTGGTGGAGGTTCTGTGCGTGCACACAAAGCAGAAATTTTAGAAGCTACCTATAAAAATATGGGATATAGCAAAGAAGAAATGATGAAAAGCGTGGGAACCATGCACAAAGCATTTCAATATGGAGCGCCACCGCACGGAGGAATCGCCTGGGGAGTTGACCGGTTGATGATGATTCTAGAAAAGAAAGCATCTATTCGAGAAGTAATGGCATTTCCAAAAACGGGCTCATCAGAAGATTTGTTATTCAATGCACCTTCGAGTTTATCAGATAAAAAGGTAGAAGAAATGAATGTTCGCATTCTTCGAAAATAAAAAGAGCGTGAAGTTGTGCAGCAGTAATAAATTGGCTCTCAAATGGAAAAAATGGAATACAGGCTTTTGATAAAACTCAAAGTAAAGAGGGGCCGTATTTATGAAAACAGGCGGCCGCGTGTGAACTTGTAAAATTGTGTTAAAAGTTATAAAATAATTTAGAAAGGTTGTTTAATTTAAAAATCTACCCTATTTTTGTAATCGAAATGAAAAACAATACAAACAACATATGGTGGTGGAACTCTCTTAATAAATAAGTGAGAAGAATCCTATATGTGCAGAACATAAAAAAAAGGCTTATCTCACGATAAGCCTTTTTTTATGTTCTATATGTATCATATAACACCTAAAAAACTACTGACTTCAATTCAGCATTCAAATGAAAAAAACACAGTTTAAAACAATTCATACTATAAAAATTGCAGATACCGTTACGCCTGTTGGGTTGTACTTGCGTTTTAGAGACGCCTATGCAAATACACTTTTATTAGAGAGTTCAGACTATCACAGTAAAGAGGAAAGCTTTTCTTACATCGCTATTGAGCCAGTAATTACAATGAAAGTAGACGATTCTCAGTACACCGTTTCGCACAAAGGAACACAAATTGATGCACAAACAATTGATAAAAATTTTTATCAATTGTTTGATAAATTCACCAATTCAATCGCTTTAGATTGTCCTGCAGACTTAAAATCGTACAACGGTTTGTATGGCTATTCAACGTTTGATTCTGTGCAGTATTTCGAAAATATTCAATTCACAAATCAAAAAGCACCCTCTGCGATTCCAGAAATGCAATACAGTTTTTATCGATTTGTAATTGCTATTAATCATTTTAATGATGAAATGACGCTGATAGAAAATATAGAAGAAGGTACGGAATCTCGTATTAATGAAGTGCAAACAATTATAGATGCGCAAGCATTCAATACCCAGAAATTCGAAAATGTTGGTGATGAGAATTCCAATGTTACTGGCGAAGAATTCAAAGAATATGTGCGAAAAGCAAAATTGCATTGTAAAAGAGGAGATGTTTTTCAATTGGTATTGTCGCGCCAATTTCAGCAAAAATTTAAAGGAGACGAGTTCAATGTTTATAGAGCATTGCGTTCTATAAATCCCTCGCCATATCTGTTCTATTTTGATTACGGAAGTTTTAAGTTAATGGGGTCTTCTCCAGAAGCACAGATTAAAATTTCAGCAGGAAAAGCAACCATTAATCCAATTGCAGGAACCTTCCGAAGGACTGGCGATGATGTAGCTGACAGAAAATTGGGCAAGCAATTGTCTGAAGACAAAAAGGAAACAGCAGAGCATGTGATGTTGGTAGATTTGGCAAGAAATGATTTAAGTAAACACGCGGCTAATGTAACGGTAGATGTCTTTAAAGAAGTGCAATATTTTAGTCATGTAATTCATTTGGTTTCTAGAGTTTCTGGAAATTTAAGAGGAAATCCGATAGAAATTGCAGGAGCCACCTTTCCGGCAGGAACGCTAAGTGGTGCACCAAAATACAAGGCGATGGAGTTGATTAATAAATACGAAAACCAAACACGCGGATTTTATGGAGGTGCAGTAGGAATTATCGGTTTAGACGGTTCTATAAATTTGGCAATTGCCATTCGGTCGTTTGTGAGTAAAAACAACGTATTGTATTCACAGGCAGGTGCAGGAATTGTTATTCATTCAGACGAAGCAAAGGAATTACAAGAAGTAAATAATAAGTTAGCAGCGCTAAAGAAAGCGTTAATTTTAGCAGAAGATATTTAAAAAAATGCTTTTCGTTTTTCGCAGATAGCAGAACGCTAAAAGCCAAGAGCCAAGAGCCAAAAGCTTAAAACATGAACATATTAATTTTAGATAATTACGATTCTTTTACTTACAATTTGGTGCACATGGTAGAAAAAATTACAGGAAATTTACCTGCAGTTTTTAGAAATGACGAAATCACTATTGAAGCGGTAGCAGATTACGACGTGATTATGCTGTCTCCTGGACCAGGAATTCCCGAAGAAGCAGGCATTTTAAAAGAGGTGATTAGAACCTATGCCGGCATCAAACCAATTTTTGGAGTTTGTTTAGGTTTGCAAGCGATCACAGAAGTTTTTGGAGGAACCATCATCAATTTAGAAAATGTTTTTCACGGAGTGGCAACCACAATGAAAGTAAGCGATAAAGAGGCCGTTCTTTTTAAAGAGGTTCCCGAAACGTTTTTAGCAGCCCGCTACCATTCTTGGGCGGCAACAGATGAGGGATTTCCAGAAGAGATACGTGTAACAGCAAGAGATGAAGACGGTTTAATTCAGGCAATTCAACATAAAGTATTTCCAATTTCGGCGGTTCAATTTCATCCAGAATCTATTTTAACAGACGTTGGTGAGCAGTTATTGAGAAACTTTATAAATAGTGTAAAAAAGGAATCAAATTAAAAGTTACTAAAGTTTAGCGGTAAATTTGCAAATTAACTTTAGTACTCTCAAACTTTTAGAATTTAATTCAAATGAAAGTAATTTTAAACAAACTATACAACCACGAAAGATTGTCTAAATCTGAAGCAACACAGGTCTTAAAGGACATTGCGGCAGAGAAATACAACGATGCGCATTTAGCCTCTTTTATGACTGTTTTTATGATGCGTCCAATAACCGCAGATGAGCTATCTGGTTTTAGAAATGCGTTAAGGGAATTGGCTGTAAAAGTAGATTTATCAGACTATAATACCATTGATATTGTGGGTACTGGAGGTGATGGGAAAGATACCTTTAACATTTCTACATTAACTTCTTTTATTGTTGCAGGAACAGGGCAAAAAGTGGCAAAGCACGGTAATTACTCTGTGTCTTCTCAATCCGGTTCTTCAGATATGTTAGAGCGTTTTGGATACAATTTTACGAATGATGAACGTATTTTGAGAGCACATTTAGAAGAAACAAATATTTGTTTTTTACATGCACCAAAATTTCATCCAGCAATGAAAGCGGTTAGTTCAACGAGAAAAGCATTGGCCTTAAAAACATTTTTTAATATGTTAGGGCCTTTGGTAAATCCGAGTTCGCCACAAAACCAGATGTTAGGAACCTTTAATTTGGAAACTGCACGTTTGTATAATTATATTTTACAAGAAGAAAATACCAATTATGGCATCATTCATGCTTTAGATGGATATGATGAAATATCACTAACAAGCGGGTTTAAATTCTTTACCAAAAATGGAGAACAAATTATACATCCAGAAGACTTAGGACAAAAAAGGATTCAACAATCAGATATTTTTGGCGGGAATTCGGTCGCGGATGCCGCTAAGATTTTTAAAACTATTTTAGATGGAAAAGGAACAGAAGCACAAAATAATGTGGTGCTAATAAATGCAGCATTTGCGTTAACAATTGTAGATGAAACAGTCCCTTTTGAAGTTGCTTTTGAGCAAGTAAAAGCCTCGCTTTTTGGATTGAAGGCAAAACAGACTTTAGAAAAACTAGTACGTATTTAGAATGGTAAAAAAGAAAAACAATTTAATATCAATTATTCCTGCATTTTTAATAATGGGAGCGGCAATTGGTATTCAAACAGCAAACATTTTAAGAGATACCTTAATAGGATTAATTGTTGGAATCATTGTTTACTTTTTTTTGAGGTATAGAAATAAAAGAATTAATAAGAATAAATAAAAAAGATCTCGGTACAATTTTCTCAAGAAAAATCGAAAACTACTCGAACTGACAAATAGATTGTCAAGTAGAGTACATTTGAGAAGAATGAATAAATTTGTAGTGAGATGATATTATAAAAAAATGACAATACTAGATAAAATTATCGCATTTAAGAAGACGGAAATCACTAAAATAAAGGCAGAGGTTCCTATTAAGAAATTAGTAGAAAGTCCCAATTTTGGAAGAGAAGTTTTCTCTTTAAAAAAGTCTTTGTTGGAGGTGGGTTCTACGGGGGTTATTGCAGAGTTTAAACGTCAATCTCCTTCAAAAGGAATTATTAACGACACATCAACGATTGCAGATGTTACCAACGGATACTTAGATGCAAACGTTGCTGCACAGTCAATTTTAACAGATACTTCTTTTTTTGGAGGTAGTATGGCAGATTTGATGGAAGCAAGAGTGATCAATCAGCAAAAACCAATCTTAAGAAAAGATTTTATTGTTGATGGATTTCAAATTGTAGAGGCAAAGGCTATCGGCGCAGATGTAATTCTATTGATTGCTTCTTGTTTAACGAAAGCAGCGTTAAAAAATTACGGACAGTTAGCAGCTGATTTAGGATTGGAAATTCTGTACGAGGTACATACGCAAGAAGATTTAGATAAAATCAATGATTTAGATAATAAAATTATTGGCATTAACAATCGGAATTTAAACACTTTTGAGGTGGATTTAGAGAATTCTATCAAATTATCAAACCAAATTCCTGAGAGTAGTTTAAAGATTTCTGAAAGTGGTATTTCAGATCCAAAAATCATTATGGGTTTAAAAGAATACGGTTTTCAAGGGTTTTTAATCGGAGAAACTTTTATGAATAAAGAAAATCCTGGGGAAGCTTGTTTAGAATTTATTAGTCAATTAAGATAATATGGAGCGCGTTTCTTTTGATCCTATTTTACCAGCAACACCTAAAGTTTTTATTTTAGGAACCATGCCAGGGAAACAATCTTTAAGGAAACAACAATACTATGCGAATCATAGAAATTCTTTTTGGAAAATTATTTATGAGTTAACAGGAGCCGTTTTCAGTGAAAACTACGCAGAAAGAATAGATACTTTAAAACGGAATCATATTGCCATATGGGATATTTGCCAATTTGGAGAGCGAAAAACAAGTTTAGATACTGATATCAAAAATGAAGCACCAAATCCTATTAATGAAATTGTTAAACTGTTTCCTTCAGTGAAACAAATACTATTTAACGGGAAGAAAGCTGAAAAATTATATCGTACATATTTTAGCGAGATAGCGAATATAAAGTATGAAACAGTTTTGTCTACAAGCCCTGCAAATGCAAGATTTTCATTGCGGGAGAAATTAAATAATTGGAAAACAGCGATGGTATGAAATTGAAAGTTTGCGGCATGAAATATGTAGAAAATATCCAACAGGTTGGAGCATTACAGCCAGATTATTTGGGGTTTATTTTTTATGAAAAATCGAAACGGAATTTTGAAGGGATTATTCCCGAGGTTCCCATAGGTATAAAAAAAACAGGTGTTTTTGTGAATGAGATGCTAGCGATTGTTATTTCCATGGTAGAGGAATATCGACTTGCAGCAATACAATTGCACGGAGACGAATCTGTGGAATATATTATAGAATTAAAAGCGCAGTTAGCAGAGAGAAAAGCACTGTTTATTGAAGAAAATAAGCAGATCAAAAAGAAAAAGAATAAGCACTTTATAGCAGACAAGGCTATTGAGATTATAAAGGTATTCGGAATTAAGGATACATTTGATTTCGATATTTTAAAGCCTTATGTAGCAGTTGTAGATTTTTTCTTATTTGATACAAAGGGAAAAGAAAGAGGAGGAAATGGGACCAAGTTTGATTGGAATGTTTTAGTAAAGTATCCTTTTGAAAAACCGTTCTTTTTGAGCGGAGGCATTGGGTTGGAAGATTTAGCTGAAGTACAGAAAATAATAAATTCAGAGCTACCAGTATACGCATTAGATTTGAATAGTAAGTTTGAAAGTAGACCAGGAGCAAAGAAAATAGAGGAATTAAAAGAGTTTAAAAATCGCTTGGCTTTAAATCGTTAAAGACCAAACAAATTAATAGTTACACGTTTATATATTAGAAGATATGAAATCAAAATTTCACCCAGATAAAAATGGATATTTTGGACAATTTGGAGGGGCATTTATTCCAGAATTATTGCATCCAAATGTAAAAGAGTTGGCAGATAATTATATTCAAATTATAGAGTCTGAAGAATTTCAAACCGAATATAAGGAACTGTTAAAAGAGTATGTTGGGAGACCAACACCTTTGTATTTAGCGCAGCGATTATCGGATAAACATGGTGCGCATATTTATTTAAAGCGAGAAGACTTGTGTCATACCGGAGCACACAAAATTAATAATACGGTGGGGCAAATATTAATTGCGAAGAAACTAGGCAAATCGAAGATTATTGCAGAAACAGGAGCGGGGCAACATGGCGTTGCTACAGCAACCGTTTGCGCATTAATGGGCTTCGAGTGTACTGTTTTTATGGGTGAAAAAGATATTTTGCGTCAGGCACCTAATGTGACAAGAATGAAAATGTTAGGAGCAAAAGTAGTGCCTGCAATAAGTGGTTCTAAAACACTAAAAGATGCTACAAATGAAGCGATACGTTATTGGATTCAGCATCCAGAAACGTTTTATTTGATTGGTTCTGTGGTTGGACCCGCACCACACCCAGATATGGTTGCACGTTTGCAAGCGATCATTTCAGAAGAAATGAAATGGCAATTAAAAGAGAAAACAGGAAAAGAAAATCCGGACACAATTATAGCCTGTGTTGGTGGAGGTTCTAATGCTGCAGGCGCTTTTTATAATTATTTAGATGATGAAGATGTAGAGCTAATTGCGGTAGAGGCGGCAGGTTTAGGCGTGCATTCTGGTGAAAGTGCCGCGACTTCTCAATTAGGGCAAGTAGGAATTATTCATGGAAGTAAAACCATTTTAATGCAAGATGCATATGGGCAAATTGTGGAGCCTTATTCTATATCTGCAGGTTTAGATTATCCAGGAGTAGGGCCTTTACACGCTTTTCTATATGAAAGTGGTAGGGCAAAATTTATGAGTGCAACAGATAAAGAAGCTTTAGACGCCGCTTTTGAATTGACCAAAATAGAAGGAATTATTCCTGCGCTAGAAACAGCACATGCCTTGGCCGTTTTAGATAAAATTACCTTTAAAAAAGACCAGGTTGTTGTTGTGAATCTATCAGGTAGAGGAGACAAAGATTTAGAGATTTATACACAATATTTAGAAGCGTAAAGATTTATGAATACTAAGATAGCACATATTGAAAAAGAGTTGGCGGGTTTAAGAAATGAATTAAAAAATCATTCTATATATAAGAAACTGCATACTTTAGAGGATGTACAAACATTTATGTCGCTGCATGTTTTTGCAGTTTGGGATTTCATGTCGCTTTTAAAAGCAATACAGATTAATTTAACCTGTGTTTCAGTTCCTTGGATGCCTGTTAAAAACGCCGAGTTAGCGCGTTTTATTAACGAGATTGTAGTAGCAGAAGAAAGTGACCACGATGCACACGGAGTGATTAAAAGTCATTTTGAAATGTATTTGACAGCTATGAGCGAGGTCAAAGCAGATCCGAGTAAAATGAATGCTTTGTTGAAGATGTTACAATCAAATATTTCTGTAGAAAAGGCATTAGAAAGTATTGCGATGCCAAATGCAGTAAAAGAATTTTTGAATTTTACGTTTGATATTATAAAAACAAATAAAACACATTTAATTGCAGGTTCTTTTACCTTTGGAAGAGAAGATGTAATACCAGATATGTTTATTGGTATTATTGACAAAGCTTCACTTGAAAACAATACATCTTACGATAGTTTCAATTATTATTTAAAGAGGCATATTGAATTAGATGGTGATGAACATGGACCTTTATCTTTAAAGATGGTAACAGAGCTTTGCGGTAACGACGAGCAAAAATGGGAAGAAGTTTTAGAGACAGGTAAAAGAGCATTGCAATTAAGAATTAATTTATGGAGTGCTATTGAACACGAAATAACAACACAATTAAAAGTAGAAATATGAATTCGATTCAAGAATTATTTCAGAAAAAAGATACTAATTTATTGTCTATTTATTTTACATGTGGGTATCCTAAGCTAGAAGATACAACAAAAGTAATTTCAGCATTAGAAAAAAGTGGTGTAGACTTTATTGAAGTTGGTTTGCCATACTCAGATCCTTTGGCAGATGGCCCAACAATACAAAAAAGCAGTTATCAAGCTTTAGAAAACGGAATTAATTTAGATCTTATTTTTGAACAATTAAAAACAATAAAAGAAACGAATAAAACTCCTTTAGTTGCCATGGGATATCTAAACCAGTTGCTAAAATATGGTGAAGATAAATTTTGTAAAGCATGTGTAGCGTGTGGAATTGATACTGTAATTTTACCTGATTTACCAATGGTAGAGTTTGAAAATCACTACAAACAACTCTTCGAAAAACATGGTCTTACAAATGTTTTTTTAATAACTCCGCATACTTCAGAGGAACGAATTAGAAAGATAGATTCTTATTCTAAAGCGTTTATATATGTAGTTGCATCTGCATCTATTACAGGTGCAAAAGGAGAAATTTCGGACAGTCAAATTGAATATTTCGAGAGAATAAAAGCAATGAATTTACAAAGTAAATTAATCATAGGCTTTGGCATCTCTGATAAAACTACTTTTAATACTGCTTGTTCGTATGCAAATGGAGCTATCGTAGGCTCTGCTTTTATACAGCATGTAGGAGATACTGGGGTGGAACACATCGAAGATTTTATCAAACCAATTACAGCTTAAAAAAAAAGCGAAACATATTAAGTTTCGCTTTTTTTATGGGTTTTCATTTGCTTAGTTGACACTAATTAGTTTGATATCAAAAACCAAAACAGCACCTCCAGGTATAGAGTTACGGCCATTGGCTCCATATCCTAAATTAGAAGGAACTAATAAAAGACCTTCTCCACCTTCTTTAAAAAGTGGAATCCCTTCCGTCCAACCAGAAATTACTTGGTTTAATCCAAAGGAAATACCATCAGCATCACTTTCATCAAAAACAGTTCCATTTAAAAAGTAGCCTTTGTAAGCCACGGTTACATTAGAACTGCTTGTTGGTCTTGTTCCTGAGCCGCTATTGTTAATTACATAATACAAACCAGAATTAGTTCTGTTTGCGCTCAGGTCATTATCTTCTATGTACTTTATAATATCCTCTTCTGTTTGAGGCTCAAAATCAGCATCATTATTAGAGCAAGCAAGAAAAATAAATACTGAAAAAAATAAAAATAAGTGTGCTTTCATTTGATGATTTTTAAGCGAATATACTCTGATTATTCTAATAAACCTTTTCTCCATTTAAATAAGTTGAAATAGCAGTGGTTTTAGGTATTCTATTCCCTTTAACAGTCATTATATCTTGATTTAAAATGACAAAATCTGCAAACTTACCAACTTCAATAGAACCTTTTTCTTTTTCTTCAAAATTAGAATAGGCAGCCCAAATGGTCATTCCTTTTAAGGTTTCTTCTCTGGTTAATGCGTTTTCCATTTGAAAACCATCTTTTGGATAGCTGTCTAAATCTTTTCTAATAGTAGCAGCGTAAAAGGTTAAAAATGGATTTACTTGTTCCACGGGAAAATCTGTTCCTAAGGCAATTTTACCATATTTTTTTAATAAATCTTTAAATGCATACGCACCTTTCATTCTTTTTTTTCCAATTCTTTTTCCCGCCCAATACATATCTGAGGTAGCATGTGTGGGTTGTACTGAAGGTAGAATATTATCAAAATTATTAAAATCTTCTTCGGGAATTATTTGCGCATGTTCAATTCTCCAGCGTCTATTCTTACTGTCTTTTAATACGTCCTTGTAGGTTTTTAACATCCAGCTATTTGTAGAATCTCCTATGGCATGTGTATTCATTTGATAGTCTGAAGCTGCAATTTGTTTTGCAATTTCTTGATATCTTTCTGGCGGATACATGAAGGCTCCAAAATGATTTTCTCTATCTGAATAGGAGGCGCGCATTGCAGCACCTCTAGAACCTAATGCGCCGTCTCCGTATATTTTAAAAGAGCGTACATTTAGCCGGTCTGTTTTTATTTTTCCTTTGTTTATATAATAGTCAATTTGTGTTTGTTTGTCTCCTGAAACCATAGCATACACTCGCATTTTTAACCTACCAGCTTGCTGTAAACTATCAATTAGTTCGATAGTGCTTCTATCTAAACCAGCATCGTCAACGGTTGTTAATCCATAGGAAAAAGATATCTTTTCCGCATCTAGCAAACCTTGTATTGCGGCTTTTTTTGAGGTCTTGGGAGGTGTAATAAAACGCATTGCAGCATCAATCAAGACGCCTGTCATTTCTCCATCTTTCAGGATGATTTCTCCACCAGAAATTTTTGTTTTTTTAGTAATTCCTGCCAAATCAATTGCTGCTTGATTTACCAATAATGCATGCCCATCAACCCTGCCGATAGCAACAGGTAGTATAGGGAATAAAACGTCTAACTTTTCTTTTGTTGGGAATTCTTTCAGTTCCCAGTCATTTTGATCCCAACCGCGGCCAGTAATAAAAGAGGTGTTTTTTTCTTTTTGAAAGTCGACTAGTTTTTGTAAAACTTCATCATAGCTCTTCGTTCCTTCTAAAGAAACCTTTTGCTGCTGCAAACCCATTCTGTAAAAATGACAATGTGCATCAATTAGACCTGGAACAATTGTTTGTTTTTTAGCATCTACAAGCACATCAGCTTCATACTTACCTGTAATTTCTGCATTTTTTCCAACAGCTACAAAGACCCCATTTTTTACTGCAAATGCTGCTGCTGTATCAAAATTAGTATTTACAGTATAGGTGTTTGAATTGATGACAATTAAATCAACTTTTTCTTTGCTACATGAAAAAATTAAGAGCAGTGTAAGGAAGAATAAAAGTAATTTTTTCATTTTTTGATTCTTTAATTTATGAGTTTTTGTAAATAATATACGTACCATACATTAACAAAAATTGTAGTGGAATTCTAAGAAAAGCAATTTTTTTAGAACCAATTGCAGATCTAATTTTAGTTGCATCCCAAATATGAATCGGCAAGAAAATAAGCAGTAGTATAAAAATTCCTACAGTAGCATTTTTTACCATTGCAGAGAAAAAGAGACTAAAACCTAAAATAAATTCGAGGATTCCAAAGATATAATTGATGGCTAGTTTTGGAAGAAATTCTGGAATTAAATTTTTAAAAATTTTTGGCTTTATGAGGTGCATAATTCCTGCAAAACAGAAAAGTATGGCGAATATAATTCTTAAAATAAGTGCAGTATTTTCCATAGTACTTATGGTTTTATTACGATATTATTGTATAAGTATTTGTCCATTAAGTAAATAATACTTGCCATAGAAGCGCTGCCTAATTCTAGCTCTCGTTTGTTTACTTTATCAAATGTATCTCTGCTTGTGTGGTGATAGTCAAAATAACGTTGACTGTCTGGCCGGTACCCAACCAAAGTTACATTTTCTCCTTTTAATGGAGAAATGTCTGCACCAGAACCTCCTGCATTTAGATCATGTAGACCGTAAGGAGATAATAATTTTTTCCAGCTTTGTAATAATGCGGTATTGGATGCATTTGCTTGAATACTAAAACCTCTGGGCGTATGACCACCTGCATCAGACTCTAAACCACCAACATGATTTTCTTTGTTGCGTTTTGCGAGCTCTGCATATTTTTTTGCACCACGAGTTCCGTTTTCTTCATTCATGAAAAACACGATTCTAATAGTATTTTTTGGTTTGATATTATTTTTTTTAAATAAATACGCAACTTCTAGAGATTGCACAATTCCGGCACCATCATCATGAGCGCCTTCTCCTAAGTCCCAGGAATCTAAATGTCCACCAACAACAAAAATATTCTTAGGAGTTGTTGTTCCTCTAATTTCTCCAACGATATTAAAAGAGGGCGCGTCTGGTAAAGTCTCACAGCTTTGTTTAAAGTAGAATTTTAAGTTTGGATTTTGCTTTAAGTCTTCACTCAAAATAGTTGCAGCTTTGCTACTAATTGCCGCTGCAGGGATGTGCTTTTCCTTTGGTAAATCGTTATAAGTCATGGTTCCTGTGTGTGGAAAATCGTCTATGGTATTTGTCATAGAGCGCACAATCACTCCTTTTGCTCCAAATTCTCCACAAATTGCTGCGCCTAGAACTCTTTGATCTACACAACCACCGTACGCATTAAATGTATTTATTAAAGTGTTGTCAAAAGGTCTGTTAAAAAACACAATTTTACCTTTCATTTTTGCACCTAAACCTTTTGCTTCTTCTAATGATTTAACTTCAATAACTTCTGCTAATATTCCTGTTTTTGGAGTTGCAACGGAAAACCCCAAAGCACAAATAGCTACTTCCTTTTTTGTTCCGTTTACAGCATACCTTGCAGTTTCTTTTTCACCACGAATCCAATGTGGTACCATAACAGGTTGCAGCCAGACGGAATCTAAACCAACTTGATTCATAAGTTTCTCCCCCCAAACAACCGCTTTAGCAGCTTCTGGAGAGCCAGACAATCTACCGCCAATATTCTGCGTTAAATCTCTTAACCATTCGTAAGATTTCCCGTTTTTTAAAACACTGTTAAATAGGGTTTTAATATTTGTTGAATCTATTTTTTCTTCTATGGAAAGGTCTTTAGATATTTTTTTTTCTGATGTTGTAGTACAGGAAGTTACACATAAAGAGATTGAAATTAGAAGCAGTATTCTTTTCATGATAAAATGTTTAGTTTGGTATAAAACTACAAAAATCAAATGAGAAATAGAAGTATATAAATCTCATGTTTTTACAGTTATGGTGTTATAAGGGGTTT